>JAEEGK010000484.1_pt1 | contig 100318 bp, 79 predicted proteins | sample 8958771 | NCBI WGS metagenome assembly JAEEGK01 (sample SAMN16246547, study PRJNA631951) | gut metagenome | biome: gut microbiome; feature: rumen; material: SC-attached | host: Bos | place: Iran: Karaj | collected 2018-10 | reverse complement strand
CAGTGTCATCAGTAGCTGTCCAGATGTCACTCAATGAGAACATAGTCGATGTCATGATGGACAACCTAGGAAACTTTTTCCCACAATATTTTGTCGTCTCAAAACTATTTCTTATCTTTGCAGCATCGTTTGTTAGTCCTTAGGGACAAAGCGGGCGGTCTTATTTTATGAGAAAGACGTTTTCGAACGTCTGTCGTTGTGAGCTGTGAACTTCGCAAACTCAACCGTCACAACAGGCAGATGACAACGAGGCGTCTACGTAGAGCGTATCTATATCCTTAATTCATATAGTTCGTTCTGGCGTGGGCTTTCCTGGCGTTGTCTATCCTGTGTGACGGGGGCAATGCGAAGGCCTACAGCTCCAGGATGGGCAGAAGAACAGACACCTACGCCTTTTTTGTATCATAAGCTAACTTAAAACGATGTATTAACTGCCGAATCAGGGGTGATTTATAGGCATTTGTCTGAAATATTAAATAATATGGTTATGAGAACCTATCTTGCTTTACTAATCTTTTCATTCTTTTCAATCAATATCCATGCCCAGCAGGAAATATCTGCTGATGGAGTCCTTGTGGCAGACACCGTAGAATATGCAACCATAGGTGGTGAGACCATTTATTACTCAGAGAACAAGGTCTTCTACTGCGACGGCAGATACCACTACGATACAGGTAACGAGGATGCCAAGTATTTTGAGGTGGAACTTGAGAAACTGAATCCCAATGATTTTGATATTTCATTTGACTTTAAGGCCGAAAAAAGCGGCTGTGTGCTGATGCTTTCACATTGCTGCCGTGTGTTGGGTATTGAGGTTGACGATGAGGGTCATGTGTATTTCAACATTAACAACCACGATAACAAATTCATCACACAGACCACCTATACCCCAGGACAATACACACATATTGACCTTTATTATCAGAAAGGTACATTAAAGATAAACGATGAAGAGTTTGTCAATATCGTTCTTGAAACACCATTTGGCGACGACACGCTTTCGTCATGTGATTATTCTTGCGGCAAGGCTTTCAAAGGTATGCTGAAGAATATTGATGTGACCTCTTTTTTCGATAACTGAATCAAAACAAATATTTATGAAAAGAACAAAGATTATATTAGTTGCCCTGTCTGCCATAGTGTGTGGGCAGATGAAGGCACAGTCAGCAGACTATGCCAGGTCGCTTATTAGTTCGGGTCGTGATGGTGAGGCTGCTCGAGTCATTAGAACGTTGGCTGAGCGAGGCGATGCCGAAGGACAGTACCTTGCTGCGACATTCTTTTTGAAAGGAAGGGGCGGCATGAATAAGAGCGAGCAACAGGCCGTGAAATACTTCAAACTATCTGCCGACCAAGGTTATGAAGACGCTATCAATGGCCTTATCGATTTCTATGCGACGAAGAAACAATGGGATGATGTTTTTATGAATGCAGTTAAATATTGCGGAAGACATCCTTATCTGATGAAGAAATATCCGGGATACATCAATGGTCTCTGTAGGGTGTGTGGCTTTGGTACCATACAGAATGAAGACAAGGGTTGGGAGATGTTAGAAAATAATGATTTTCTTGTGAGGGCGCAAAACAATTACCCAGATAGTTGGGCGGCCTACAAACAGCGTCACCCGGAGAAGTTCTCGGTTTATGACGTAGTAGATCAGATGCCCTCATTCCCTGGCGGTAAGGAAGCCCTTAATGCTTGGCTAAGTCAGAATATTAACAATTATTACATGGTTAAAGGACGTGCTGTTTATTCGTTTGTCATCGAACGTGACGGTACTGTTTCGGACGTCAAAGTAGTCTATCGCAAAGGAACAGTAAACGAGGATACTACGAAGGATACTGCACAGACGCTACTCAAGATGCCGCGGTGGATTCCCGGAAAGCGAAATGGTGTACCAGTCAGAGTGAAATATACAATTCCCATCAATTATAATTAAAAACTATATTATATGAAGAGACTCATTTCTTTCGTGTTGGCAACACTCTGTCTATCTGTCACCCAACTGATGGCACAGTCCGTCAGTTATGCCAAATCGTTAATCGAACAAGAACGTTATTTGGATGCCGCCAAGCAATTGCGCCCGTTGGCAGATGGTGGCGATGCAGAGGCGCAATATTTGGCTGCAACGTTATTCTTTGAAGGTAAAGGTGTTCCTCACAACGATGAGCAAGGTATAAAGTATGCCAAGCTTTCTGCCAATCAGGGAAATACTCAGGCAATGATACTATTAGCCAACCACTACAAAAATGGTGGTCAACTCGGACAGTATTACAGCACAATAGAGTACTACATTAACAAACACCCTTACCTAAAGAAAGAGTTCGTTGGACTGCTCTATGCCGAGTGCTACATGCGTGGCTGGGGCGTCGATCGCAACGAGGAAAAGGCATGGGAACTAGCCAGCAGCAATAAGAATTTCAGTAGAATGAAAACGACCTACGCTAGCCAATGGCAAGCCTATAAGGATCGTCATCCTGAATTATTCTCCACGCAGGTGTACGATAACATCACAGTGGGCAGGGGACCTAATTTCTGCCGTATTACAAAGGTCGTATTTGAAGCTGAGCGTACTATAGTCCATTTGCGTTTTACGAACCTCAACAAGAGAGTGCCGCAGAGCGTAGGTGCTGTACCCAACATTACCTATATTGAGGCAGGCGGCCGGCGTTTCCGTTGTACGGGCAGTTCTCTGCATAACACGGTAACGCTGGGCTATAACAAAAGCATAGACTATCAGATGTATTTCGAACCTGTTCGCCGTGATGTAAACTCGTTCGACCTCATTGAGGATACCAATGGCGGCTGGAGTTGGTTGGGGGTAATTTTCAGATAAAACGATAACACTAAACATAAAAAAAACGATGAAAAAGCGATTATTTACATTTTCAGTAGCAGCATTCACACTGGCACTTTTGTTCAGCGGATGCGGAAAGAAAGCAAAGTCAGACATCAGTTTCGACTATCTGCCTGTGCAGATGGAGAAAAACAGTTCATGGAGCATTATCGACAAAGACGGCAAAGAAGTTGTCAAGGAAGAATATTCTTCCGATGCTCGGCTGTCGCTCATCTGCGATGGTGCTTACTGGGTTTACTCCAACGAGAAGTATCAGCTCTATAACCTGGACAATCCCAAGAAGCCCGTCACTGACGAGGAGTTTGCTACCGCTACTGACTTCCATGCTGGCGTAGCCGTAGTTGGCAACCCCAACCAGCAAATTCGTATTATCGATACTAAGGGAGAAACTGTGGCCACATTAGGCAAGGATATCAAGCGCTGTAAGGCATTTACGGAAGATGGCTATGCCGTTGTGTGCAATACTAATGATAAGGTAGGTCTGATTGACACCAAGGGTAATACGGTTATTGCTCCCGCCTATTTTAGGCTATATAGTCCCAGCGAGGGACTGCTTATTGCAGAGAAAGAGGAGGGGCATAAGAAAGCGCTCATCCTTAATATCAAAGGAGAGAAACAGGGAGAAATCAATCTGGACAAGTATTATTTGCTGACCGAGATATTTAGCGAGGGAAAACTGATGGTGCGCAATGCAGGGGACACAGACGCTCCAACAGTTGTCCTCAATACGAAGGGTGAGAAGCTATTCGAGCTCAAGAAGGCTAAGCAACCTATTGTGTCTGCCAAATATCTCAACGGCTACGTGGCGTTTAGTAGTGGTGAAGCCATTGGCTTGGCAGACGACAAGGGTGAAGTGATTATCCGTCCTAAGTACAAAGCTCTTGTCAATCTTGCCAACGGAACCTTTGCTGCCCGTAAAGATGACAAGTGGGGCGTGGTCAATGTGGATGACGAGACTATCATTGACTTTGACTTCGACGGATTTGGCGGAATGATGGGTGATAACTACCTAATGGATGACGGAAGCAACTGGTCACTCGTTAACAAGGATGGTAAGGAGATAACTTCCTTTGCCAATGTTGATACTCATACAGATAACTATGTTGAATACGTTGATGTGTCGGGCATTACTGCGAGTGTCTATAATCACATCAGCAAATACGAAGCAGCCTACACACCAGCCCAGCTTGCCAAGGAGCAGTCGTTGTCATTGGACAACTATCATTACCAGCGTTATATTGAGAGTACTTTCGATGTCGATGGCAAGGCAGAAGTGGAACTCACATCATGGTATAGCGACAATGTCGCTGAGGAACAGACCCATCAGGAAGAGGTCAACGATGGCTGGTTTACGAGCACGCGAACTGTGAGCGATGGTTGGAACTGGAGCACAAGTATTCCCTACATCGTTAAGGGATCTGTCAAGTTGAAGGATGACGGCATCAACCTGAAGGACTTCTATAAAGCCCTATTAGCCAAAGTGTCCGAAGGTCGAACAAAAGTCTCCGACAATGTGTTCACCAAGAATATCCAGGCGGGAGGTTCTACTGTTGAATGCCGCATTACGTTAGAACAGAACTACAGTAACATCGGAGTCTCTATCGAATTTGTGAACTGACATAAAAACAGTCCAATGAACGGTAAATTCTTTATTATAACAATAGTTGCAGTGTTGATGTCTTGTGGTGGCGGCAAGACGTCAGCACCTGTGACTGATGCCGAAACTGACACCTCGGAGATTTTTACCGACTCAGCTGACATAGCGACCGCAATACAATATGATGTCGTTGATGCTCTCAGCATGGGACTGAATGGTCATGTGCAGAGCGTCAGTTGTCTGCGATATTCCACGTATGAGAGCAATGGCGAACTAAAAGACGGTGATCTATACAGTCAGTATGAGATAAATTTCGATAACTTTGGTCATTTGACAACAGACGAATGGGGTAATAAATATGGCTATGATGCCGAAGGGAAATACTATCGTGGCAATCATACTTATACAACTGTGGTTCGCGACAAGTCTGGCCGTATCGTAAAATATAGCGATTTGGAAGAGAAAAAGGACAATGAGTCACAGTTCGTCCAAACTTTCCGCTACGACAAGAACGGGCGCATCACGGCTATTGAGTACAGTGGCGGATTTGTGACTGCCTGGACGGAAAAACGTCAGTACACCAGTGGCAATATCTATCCTTCAAAGAGGAAACTGGAGGTTAGCTTTGAAGGGGGTGGCGCTGAAGAAACGACAGAGACCTTCCGCTATACAAGTTTCGACGGGCACGACAATTGGACAGAGCGTCTATGCATGGTTTCAACAAAAGAGATAGAAGAGGAACCTACTGACAGTTTTATCCCCTCACAGCCCAAGATTACGGAAGCAATTCAGGTAGAGAAGCGAAATATTGTTTATTATGAATAAGAATCGAAGGGACAGTTTGTCCCTTTGATTGACACAAAACAGACAGTGGGCGAAAACCGATGCAATGACATCAGCTTTCGCCCACTATCTGGGGAATTGTCAAAGAAAGATCAAAATTGAGCTTTTTCCAAAACGTAGATATTACTACTCGCTCATGAATTTACAAAGTCTAATTCGTTCCGTTTGATAACAAGTGGGTAGCGTTCGGGGTGTCGCAGACTGTCAATTTCGAGATCTACATCAAGGTCTGGCCATTCAATGGCATCGGCACCTGACATCTGGACGTTAAGCACACTGCGGATGGGTGCATCCTGCATCCAGGGAATACGATTGTACGACAGGAAATAATCATTTCCCTGTACAGTGAGCATAATGCCTTGTGCATTAATCATCAATACGCTTACCAACGTGCTGACGGAATTGTTCCTTAAATCTGTCTGCATATTTCTCTACTAGTTTCTTTATTCTATTTAACTCGTGTTCTGAAAATCCGGTATTCTTTGCTAACTCGACTGTTGGCTCAAGCCAATATTTTGCTTCGCACCTATCATGAATGACATGAATATGCAAACGTTCTTCTTCGTTGCTATATATTTTGAAGGTATATTCACTTTCTCGTCGAAATACTGGACTCATACACTTGGTTTTTGCTGCAAAGATAAAGATTATTCCCGAAACAACAAAGGAAAAGGAAGAAAAAGTTTGGTATAGTTACCCGTTGTGCGGTACCAACGTCATCTTACATTCGTTCCGACGTCATCTTCGGGTGCTTCCGACGTCATCTACGACCCGTTCCGATGATACTTTACTCCCCTAAAGTATCATCGGAACGACCGCAAAACGCCATCGGAACGGGTGAAAGGAACGTCAGGAACGAGCCTAAAGTGACATACCTTAGAATCATGCAATAAACGTTAGTAACTAAAAATATTAGTTAATGGAATTTAAAAACTAATAGTTTTAGTTGCTCGTAACGAAAACTTTTAGTTACTTTGCAGCAGATATTGATTTTGACGCATTAAATTGGTAAAACCAAAACTCTGAAACAATGAAGAAACTGACCAACAAGGAAAAGGAAATTATGACGCTGTACTGGCAGCATGGTCCGATGTTCGTGCGCGAATTGCAGGAACATTATGACGAGCCACGTCCACACTTCAATACGTTGTCGACCATCGTTCGCATCCTGGAGCGTGAGGGCTATCTGGGCCATAAGCAGTTTGGCAATACCTATCAGTACTATCCGCTGGTGTCGGAGAAGGAGTATGGTCGCTCGTCTATTGCGGGCGTCATCAAGAACTACTTCAACGACTCCTATCTCAGTGCTGTCTCCGCGTTTGTCAAAGAAGAAAAGATCAGCGTAGACGAGCTGAAAGAACTCATCGACCAGATAGAAAACAGTAAATAGTTGACTTATGACAGGCTTTCTCATTTATGACGCCAAGGTAGCGGTACTCATCGTAGTGTTCTACATGTTCTACCGCCTGTTGCTCTCGAAGGAGACCTTCCATCGGGTAAACCGCATGGTACTGCTCTCGACGGCTCTGCTGTCGTTCGTGTTGCCGCTGTGTGTCATCACGACGCATCAGACGGTGGTGCTCGATGCCGTACCTGTAGTGTCTGTAGGCGATTTGCGTCCAGAGGTGTTGGAAGAGGAATCCTCGGCAACCTTGTGGCAGACGGTTATACCTATACTATATATAATAGGTGTACTGGTCACGCTGAGTCACACCTTGCTGTCTGTATGGAAAGTCATGATGCTGGTGCGTCGCAGCGAGCGCTATCCGCAAGCCGATGGTACTACGCTCTGTGTGGTCAAAGACGATGTGCCACCATTCAGCTTCTGCTCCTATATTGTCATGAACCATAGCGACTACGAGGCCAACGATGCCGCCGTACTCGCCCATGAACGAGGACATATCCATCAGCACCATTCGTGCGACGTGCTCCTCGTAGACCTCCTCACCGCCCTCCAGTGGTTTAACCCCGCTATGTGGATGTTGCGTGCCGACCTGCGTGCCATCCATGAATACGAGGCTGACGGTGCAGTACTCTCCCAAGGGATTAACGCGCGTCAATATCAATATCTGTTAATCACCAAGGCCGCAAGCATTGGCGGGTACTCCATTGCCAACGGTATCTCTCACAGTACCCTCAAAAACCGTATAACCATGATGTTACATAAGAAATCACCGCGCAGCAGTTTTATGAAGCTGCTCGCCCTCATCCCTATCGTAGGTGTTGCCCTCGCTCTGAATGCTGAGACTGTCAATGACTATGTCTATCAGCAACCTCCTAAGAAGATTGTCAAGAAGGGTAAGCAGAAAGCGACCGTTAAAATGGGACCAATCAATGAGATTGTTGTTGTGGAGCAAGCGCCTGCCGCCCAAGAAAAAGTGAAACCCGTTGAAATGCCCAACGCTATGAAGGTTGAAAAAGCAGAGAAAGAAGCCTTCGACGTGGTGGAGCAGATGCCCCAGTTCCCTGGAGGGCCAGCTGCTTTGATGCAGTTTCTAAGCCAAAGTGTGAAATATCCGAAGGAAGCCTTTGAAAAAGGAATCCAAGGGCGCGTCATTGCCAACTTCGTCGTTGAAAAAGATGGTAGTATTACTGAGGCTCGTATCGTCAAGAGTGTAGACCCTTTGCTGGATGCAGAGGCGCTGCGTGTCGTTGGCATTATGCCCAAGTGGGCGCCAGGTACGCAGAATGGTGAGCCCGTGCGTGTGAAATACACCATACCTATCACATTCAGGCTGCAAGGGGGCAGTAGCAGTACGGAAAAGACAGCTGAAAAATACATTCTAGAGATTGACGGCAAGGTGGCTGATGACTCCGAGATTGGCAACATTCCATCAGGCGATATCAAAAGCATGCATATCGAAAAGGGTGAGAACGGACAACCCAAGAAAATCATCATCACGACCAAGAAAAAGGAATAAGCACACTCTCTCGTTATTATGAACAAAATAGCAAGTATGTTCACCCTCGCCTTACTAGTGGCTTTGCCATTAGTGGCGGGGGCTTCTGAAGCAGAGGATAATGACTCCCTTAAGATTTGTATTGAGGCTGGAGATAGCTGTATGAAGCAATACAATACGTTCGAAGCATTAAAGTATTATCAACGAGCATACGAGTTAGGAAAGGCCGTTGCAGGTAAACAGGCTAAAGACACTTTAAAGCTCCCTATTGAGTATCTTGACCAAATGCCTAAAGAAAAGGCAGAAAAAATCATTGACCAGTTGATAGCAGGAGCTGTAAATAGTGCGACAGCCCCCTATTATATCTCAGCCAAGCTCGCAGATTGTTATTACAAACGAGGTAACTATTTCCAGTGTTCCGAGTTGTTGAAAAACACTCCTGAGGACAGCCTCTCGCATGATGCCTTCCGTCAGTTGGCCTATAGTTATCAGAACCAAGGTGACAATGGTTCCTATGTCTATTGGACGGGACGTTTAGTAGAGCATTTCCCGATGGATGGTGAGATGGTAGCGGGACTGACGCTTGGACTATCTCGCGATAATCAAGCTTGGAAAGGAATTGAGTGTGGTCTAAAGTACTATCTGAAAGATTCCACCAACATCCTTGTGAATCGAGCTATAGCAGATGCCTACTTTATGAATCGTCAGTTTGATAATGCCGTAAGGATGTATGAACGCCTATTACAACTTGGTGATTCTACTTTCAACACGCTCTATTCTGCTGGCTTAAGCTACTCCATGATAAAAGAACTCGATCGAGCTTACCCGTATCTGCGTAAGGCCTTCTTCCTTTCACAGATGCAACACGCAAATTGTGCATGGCGCCTTGGTGTGGTCTGTGTCGACACCAAACGGTTTGAAGAAGGACTTGGCTATCTTAATCTTGCCACCCAATTACTGCTGCCGGATACTACTACTATGAAAGCCATCACTCTTTCAAAAGGCGAAGGCTACTACTTGACTGAGCACTACGACAAAGCTGTAGAAGCATGGAAAGAGCATCTGGCTTATAATCCATCCTCTATCGCTACCTATTATAATATAGCTAATGCGCTGGCCTATCTTATCAAAGATGAGGAACAAGCCGAAGAATACTATCGTCAATTCTTGGAGCGTGCCCGTCTAGAGCCCAAGCCCACCCAGCAGCTTGTTGACATGATGTTGAAGGCAGAAGAAGAAATAAAGTTTTACGACAACAAAAAGAACAAACAGAATAAGCGTTTAGTGAAATAACGGAGTCGTCAGTTGCCTGTCATTTGCGCCCCTTGACACCAACTGGCGACTCCATTCCATTGGATTAACACTCTTTGATTGATAAGTATGTCGATGCAAAGGTACAAAATAAAAAGGCCTTTGTCAAGAGGCTACAAGTGATTGACACAGATTGGATTGACTAAATTGCTGGAATACAGACAGATAATCAATCTTGCATTGGCAGGATTGACACACTTAACAAGCCAATATTTGTAAGTGTAAGGTAGTTCCGTGCGCTTTTGACGATATTGTTTGGTAGTTCAGAGAATTATTTATATCTTTGCAGAAGATATGAAGATTTGTGTATTTTGTTCTGCGAATAACCAGATTGCTCCTGCCTTTTTCCAACTAACTGAGGAATTAGGACGCTGGGCAGCGGAGAATGGTCATGTAATCGTCTTTGGTGGAGTGAACCAAGGGCTGATGGAGTGTTTAGCAAAAGCTGCCAAAGAGGCTGGCGGAGAGACAGTGGGTGTGGTGCCCTCAATCGTGGAGGAGACAGGACGCACGTCGCAGTATAATGATCGGGTAGTGACGTGTAACAATCTGAGTGAGCGCAAGCAGCTGATGCTCGATGAAAGCGACGTTTTTATCGCATTGCCTGGTGGAGTGGGCACTCTCGACGAGGTGTTTACCGTTGCAGCATCCTACACCATTGGCTATCACCACAAGCGTGTCATCTTATATAATATGTTGGGCTTTTGGGATGCCACTATCGCCATGCTCGACGACCTGCAACAACGGGGGATGGTGCGAGGCCGTTGGCACGACTATATCTGTGTGGCCAACAGCCTTCAGGAGATAGCATCCTTGATATAGGAGGACTACTTTGTTGTGTCAATACTTGGTCTTGTAAGAAGTCAAGTATTTGATAGTCAGTAGAATATACTTTCTTTTTGTGTCAATAGTCCGATGCCTCTTGACATCGCTATTTTCTTGTTGTATCTTTGCAACATCAAAACCATAATAATGTTGTAAACTATGACAAGAGTTAAATCTATTATCGGTATCATGGCAAGTCTAATTGTCTTGTCGTCTTGTAGTGAAATGACAGAATGTGCGATGGAAACCAAACCTTCGCTGCCTGCTGTAACGAAAGCAAAGGAAAAAATTTGGAGTTGTGGGGTAGAACAAATGCCTTCATTCCCTGGTGGTCAGAAGGCACTGTTTGAATATCTTGCAGCGAATGTGCGTTATCCAGACGATTGTGAGGATACGTGTGTACAAGGACGCGTTATAGTCTCCTTTATGGTGGAAAGGGATGGACGCATCACGGAGGCCAAAGTCGTAAAGAGTGTCTATCCGTCTCTCGATGAGGAGGCCCTACGGGTTGTGAACGGTATGCCGAAATGGAGTCCCGGCAAGCTGAATGGAGAAGCTGTCAGAATCAAATATGTGATTCCTATCACTTTCAAAGTAGGATGAAGCTACGGGTTTCAAGGATTTTGACCGCTTCCAGTATATCACTCCAAATGCAGGATAGAGAGGTCAATCTTCTTGTTGAGGCGGCTCTTAGTGCTGCGAATTGCCTGTTCCGAGCAACAGAAGGAACGGGCTTTTTGGCGGTCGTTCTTACCGAAGTACTCCATGATGCAGAAATAAGTTTCCTTAGGAGTCAGGGGTGAGGAAGCTTTACTTAACAGCGCTGCAAGAGGGGCATCAATGAGCGGAAGTGCCTTGAGCACAGCTTGCTCCTCTTCTTTGCCCATCTGGCTGATATTCTGGTCGTTGATGATGGCAAAGAGTACATCGATGCCTTGTTTCGCCTCATTGATAGATAGGGTGGTAAACTCGGTAGGGTTTGACTCCTTGTTTAGCAATTCCTGGCGCACCCGGTCTATTCGTTGCTGATACATGACTGCCTGTGCCCGCATCCGGTGGATATACCAATAACATACAATACCGGAAATGAGCAGCAGTAGGATGATGGCGATGGCATATAGCTGGCGTTCATGGTTTGTCTTTTCCTGTTCCACCTGCCATTGTATATCCATGACGTTCGCATAGTTATCAGGAGAAATGGTCTGCATCAGCATTTGCAACTGATCTTGTTTCCCTTCCAGATAATAGATGTAACAGAGTAGTATCATGGAACTGTTTTCCATAACTGAATCCTTGCTCAACATGGCAGAGCGATAGGCATATTCCTCTGCTTTACCTAAAGCATTAGTGAAAATCTCCCGATAAGCCCACTCCTGATAGATGGCAGCACTATCCACTCCACCGCCTTGTGTTAGTGATGGTGACGGCGTTTCTGCCTTTTGACAAGCACTGAGCAGGCAGACAGTAGTTGATATAAGTGCTAACAGAAGTCTCATCAGGTCGATGAAATGGCCGTTTTTAACGCAATGCTAAGGCTTTGTTCTCGGCAGCCTCCATCTGTTCACGCTCGCCAGGACCTTTGTCGTTCTGGCCACAGAGGTGCAGGATGCCGTGGATGATGACACGGTGGAGCTCTTCGTCGTAGTCTTTATGGAAGAGCTCAGCATTGGAACGAACGGTATCCAATGAGATGACGAGGTCGCCATTAAGGACATCATCCTCGCAATAGTCGAAGGTGATGATGTCCGTATAATAGTCGTGTCCCAAGTATTCGTTGTTGACTTCGAGGATGTGTTCGTCGTCGCAGAACAGGTAGCCCACCTCACCAACCTTTTTACCATAGGTGGCGGCTACACGACGAATCCATGCGGTGGTTTCACGACGCTTGATATTGGGGAATTTGACGTTCTCAGCGGAATAGGTAATCATGGGCTTATTTTTTATGGGGCTAATGGGTCTGATGGGGTTAATGGGTTTTGTGGGGGAGATAAGATGAAACATCTACACCGAAGTGCTGGAGCTCTCGCACCATTGTCGATGAAATGGACGAAAATTGCGGTTCTGCGTAGAGCAGGATGGTCTCGACACCACTTAGCTGACGATTGATGTCTGCCTGCTCGCGCTCGTACTCAAAATCCTTGACGGAGCGTACTCCTTTCACGATGAAATGGGCATTTTCTGCACGAGCAAAGTCGACAGCCAGACCATAATAGGGCTTCACCTCGATGCGTGGCTCGTCTTGGTAGAGCTCAGCGATAGCCTTGATGCGCTCTTCTGCACTGGGCATGTCGGGCTTGTGCACCTGGTCGCCCACCACGCCAATGACTAGGCGGTCGAAGAGTGGGAGGGCTCTGGTCACGATGGAATCGTGGCCTATGGTAAAGGGATTGAAGCTGCCAACGAATATTCCTGTTCTCATATTGTTATGGGGCTAATGGGTCTTATGGGTCTAATGGGCCACTATTCGAAGAGTGATGGTTCCATGATGTTTCCGCTGTAGGGGTTACGCCCGAAGTGCTTGTAGGCCAGTTCTGTCACCATGCGACCACGAGGGGTGCGCTTGATGAAACCCTCCATGATGAGGAAGGGCTCATAGACCTCCTCCACAGTACCAGCATCTTCACCAATAGCAGTAGCAATTGTCGTGATTCCAACGGGACCTCCACGGAACTTGTCGATGATGGTCAGCAGGATGCGATTGTCAATTTCGTCGAGGCCATACTGGTCAATATTCAGCGCTTTCAACGCAATCTTGGTGATGCTGGAGTCGATGCGACCTGTGCCCTTGACCTGGGCGAAGTCGCGCACACGGCGCAGCAAGGCATTGGCGATACGGGGCGTACCACGCGAGCGACGAGCAATCTCCAGCGATGCATCAGTGGTGATGGGTACACGCAGGATGCTGGCTGAGCGCTCGATAATCTTCTGTAGCGTCTCTGGGTCGTAGTACTGCAGGTGCATATTGATGCCAAAACGGGCACGCAGAGGGGCTGTGAGCAGTCCGCTACGTGTGGTGGCACCTACCAGCGTGAACGGGTTGAGGTCAATCTGGATAGAGCGTGCCGACGGACCCTTATCTATCATGATGTCGATGCGGTAGTCCTCCATCGCTGAATAGAGGTATTCCTCAACGACGGGTGACAAGCGATGAATCTCGTCGATGAACAGGACGTCGTTTTTCTCCAAAGAGGTAAGGATACCTGCCAAGTCGCCAGGCTTGTCGAGCACAGGACCGGAGGTAATCTTAAAACCTACCCCTAACTCGTTGGCGATGATGTTCGACAGCGTGGTCTTACCCAGTCCGGGAGGGCCGTGCAACAAGACGTGGTCGAGGGGCTCGCCACGATATTTGGCGGCTTCAACGAACACTTCCAGGTTCTCGACGACCTGCTGCTGTCCGCTGAAATCGTTGAAAGCCAGCGGGCGCAGTGCGTTCTCGAACTCTTTCTCGCTCGATGACAGCTGCTGTTCTCTGATGTCAAAATCTTGGTCCATCATATCGTATTATAGGAGGTCTTTGATGGCCTGTTCCAGGTCCTTGATATTCTGGGCACGACCTATGATATTGTTGCCGCGGTCAATGAGAAAGAAGTCGGGAATGCTCTGTACATTATAGTATGTGAGACTCGGTGACTGCAGACCATTGTCTTCACGGACACTGATCCAAGGCAGTGCGGCAGTCTGTTGTTTCCAGAAGTGCTCGTCGGGGTCGATGCTAACCTGATAGATCTCCAGTCCTTCAGCATGATATTTGTTGTAGAGCTCGCGGAGCAGCAGGATGCGTGCAGGTGAGTTTTCAGTAGCAAAGACGTGGAAGTCAAGCAGCACCACCTTCCCTTTTAGGTCAGAGAGCTTGCGTAGCTTACCTTTGTTGTCACGCAGGCTGAGGTCGATGATACCGGCCGAACGAATCTTGTCGGCATCGATGGTCTTGGCACGGGCGGCATCGTTGATGCGGATATTGTTCATGCCCTCAATGGCGATGTTGTGCAGGTTGGCACCACGGGCAGAGTTGGGGTAATAGCTGTCCCAGCTGGTGGCTACGGCAGCAAAGGCCTTGATGTCCTCGCGGTCTGCACGGGGATTGAAGAGCAGCATATCGCCCAGCGTCTGGAACAAGGCAAAGTAAGCGTAGGCCTTGCTGGGCTCGGCATAGATATAGTTCTTTTTGATATCCTCTTTGTACTGGTTGACAATCTTGTAGATACTGTCGTTAGTAGCCTTTACGGTGAGACCTTCATTCTCGCTGATGGCAATGGCGCGTTGGCGCAGGTCAATCTGCTTCAGTGCCAGTTCCTTAATCTTCAGACAGTTGTCAGAACCGCTTATCTCGTATGCAGTAGCCATCTGCGGATAGTCTGCCTTGATGGTAACAGTCTCGGTGGAATCGATGGAAACGTTGATAATCTGCCCACCGATGCGAAGGCGATAAAACTCGGGAGCCTCCTGGGCAGCACCACTGAAGCTGAAGGTGCCGTTCTCGTCCAGACGGACAGAGTCGACAACGGTGATGTCTTCAATGCCAACATTCTCAAAGAGCAACAAGGAGTCTTTGGCATGGGAGATGGTACCCTCTACGTGGTATTCCTTCTTGCTACATGACGCGATGGCCAGTACGGCCATGGCTATCAACAGGTATTTCTTCATGTTTTATGTTTATTTTTCTATTTTGACTGCAAAGGTACACCTTTTTTCATAAAAAACAATAATATTCTCGCAAATATTCGTCTCTTATAATAATAATGTGTACCTTTGTGCCCGATTTTGCGCAAAGACGCATGTTTTTTATTTTTAGATGTTTTAATACAAGATGAACGTAATTACGAAAAGTATTCAGTTGCCTGATGGAAGAACCATCACAATTGAGACCGGGAAAGTGGCAAAGCAGGCCGATGGCAGTGTGATGCTCCGCATGAACAACACTGTACTGCTGGCTACTGTTTGTGCCGCAAAAGATGCAGTTCCCGGAACAGATTTCATGCCTCTGCAGGTAGACTACAGAGAGCAGTATGCCGCTGCAGGACGTTTTCCTGGCGGTTTCACCAAGCGTGAGGGTAAAGCCTCTGACAATGAGATTCTGACGAGCCGTCTGGTTGACCGTGTGCTCCGTCCGCTGTTTCCCTCTAACTATCACGCAGAAGTTTATGTCAACGTAATGCTGTTCAGCGCCGATGGTGTTGACCAGCCCGATGCTTTGGCAGGTTTTGCAGCATCAGCAGCGCTGGCATGTTCAGATATCCCCTTCGAGTGCCCCATCTCTGAGGTGCGCGTAGCCCGTATCAACGGTCAGTACGTTATCGATCCTACCTTCGAGCAGATGAAGGAGGCTGATATGGACATCATGGTTGGTGCCTCTGCTGAGAACATCATGATGGTAGAAGGTGAGATGAAGGAAGTTTCTGAGCAGGATCTGCTCGGTGCCCTGAAGGCTGCTATGGACGCTATCAAGCCCATGTGTGAGTTGCAGGCTGAGTTGAGCAAAGAGCTCGGCAAGGATGTGAAGCGCGAGTACGACCACGAGGTGAACGACGAGGAACTGCGTGAGCGTATGAACAAGGAGCTGTATCAGCCCGCTTATGACGTTACCAAGCAGGCTCTCGAGAAGCACGCCCGTGCTGAGGCCTTCGAGAAGATTCTGGCTGACTTCAAGGAGAAGTATGCTGCTGAGCATGCTGACCTGACTGAGGACGAGCTGGAAGAGAAATATGCAATGATGGACCGCTACTACCACGATGTAGAGCGCGACGCCATGCGTCGTTGCATCCTTGATGAGGGTATCCGTCTCGATGGTCGTAAGACCGACGAGATCCGTCCTATCTGGTGCGAGGTTTCTCCGCTGCCCATGCCTCACGGAAGCTCTATCTTCACCCGTGGTGAGACCCAGTCTCTGACCACTGTTACCCTGGGTACCAAACTCGATGAGAAGCTGGTTGACGATGTACTCGACAAGAGCTATCAGCGTTTCCTGCTCCACTATAACTTCCCTCCCTTCTGTACTGGTGAGGCCAAGGCTTCACGTGGCGTAGGTCGTCGTGAGATTGGTCACGGTCACCTGGCTTGGCGCGGTCTGAAGGAGATGATTCCTGCTGACTTCCCCTACACCGTTCGTGTAGTATCTCAGATCATGGAGTCTAACGGTTCTTCATCAATGGCTACCGTCTGCGCTGGTACGTTGGCACTGATGGACGCTGGTGTTCCCATGAAGAAGCCTGTTTCAGGTATCGCTATGGGTCTGATCAAGAACCCCGGAGAAGAGAAATACGCAGTATTGAGCGATATCCTTGGCGACGAGGACCACTTGGGTGATATGGACTTCAAGACCACTGGTACAAAGGATGGTCTGACCGCTACCCAGATGGATATCAAGTGCGACGGTCTTTCTTTCGACATTCTGGAGAAGGCTCTGATGCAGGCTAAGGCTGGTCGTGAGCACATCCTGAAGTGCATCACCGATACCATTGCTGAGCCACGTCCTGAGCTGAAGCCCCATGTACCTCGTATCGAGGCCTTCGAGATTCCGAAGGAGTTCATTGGTGCTGTCATTGGCCCGGGCGGAAAGATCATCCAGCAGATGCAGGAGGATACTGGTGCTACCATCACCATCGATGAAGAGGATGGCGTTGGTAAGATTCAGGTCAGCGGTCCTAACAAGGAGAGCATCGATGCCGCTATCGCTAAGATCAAGGCTATCGTCGCTATTCCTGAGGTCGGTGAGGTTTACGAGGGTACCGTTCGCAGCATCATGCCTTACGGTTGCTTCGTAGAATTCATGCCTGGCAAGGACGGTCTGCTGCACATCTCTGAGATTGACTGGAAGCGCCTCGAGACCGTCGAGGAGGCTGGCATCAAGGAGGGTGACAAGATTCAGGTAAAACTCCTGGAGATTGATCCTAAGACTGGTAAGTTCAAGCTCTCTCACCGTGTACTCGTTGAGAAGCCTGCTGACTATGTAGAACCTCAGCAGCGTCGTCGCGAGCGTGGTGAGCGTCCTGAGCGTGGTGAGCGCCACGACAGAGGTGAGCGCCGTGACCGTGGCGAGCGTCGTCCTCGTCCTGAGCGTGGCGAGCGCCGTGAGCGTAACGATGAGTACCAGGCTCCCGCAGAGAACCACGAGCCTAAGGACTTCAGTGATGAACTCGACAAGATGGACTTCTAATCAGTAGCAGTCCAAGTACATAAAAAGAGTGCCCCGACAGTTGTCATGCTGGTCGGGGCGCTTACTTTTTGGCAAGGAATGTATTTATTGACCACCGAGACGTGAGAAGTATTCGATGATATCGTCCCAGCTCTTGAAGGTGTCGCTGCCATATTCCAAGACGGTAGCCAGCGAGTTGTCATCTTTCTCACCGCTCACCTTTCTGATGAGATAGTCGCCATAGAGCAAGTCGCGACGGTAGGCGTAGATGGTGTGACGCCAAGCGGGTACGTTGATATAGTCTTCGAGCCATGACGATGTTGCAGCATGGTCAACGGGAGATGCAACGAAATATACCTGATAGTGTTCGATGAGGAGGCGAACGGCTTTTTGTACGGAGGCAGTTGGTTTCTGGTAGCTATCCATCATCGTCTCTATACCTATATATATTATAGGGCGCTGACGCTTGTTCTGATTGTCGTCTATCCAACGAATGACAGGTACGACGCTATGCATGAAACTCTTGTCGTTCATGCGGTGTTCGCCATGGAAGTGGGTGGCTTGCGGATAGACTGCGCTGAACATGCCGAATGTATCGACGATATCGTCTTGGTCACCAAAGAGTCCCCAGACGTGTTGCCGTTCGTCATCGTTGACACCCAGAAAACGCTGTTCGGACTGTTCTTTATATTCCTTGATGAGCGCCTTGTCAACGTAGAACTCCTGAACACCATCCTGTCGGGGATTTTGGAATTGTTGGGTACCTGTCATGCCATGCGCCTTCATCGTCTCACCCATCTCCAAGGCAGGATTGACACAGATGCGGTCATAACCATAGAGTTGCTCGGCATACATGCCTCCCATAGAGGTCCCGATGATGAGGTTGGGCTGTTCCTGCTGACAGATGTTGCGCAACAAGGCAATAGCTTCTGTGGGATGGATGGGTAAATCGGGAGCAATGACTTTGGCCTGTGGCATGACCTCACGAAGTCGTGTCACCGTACCCGACTGTCCGCTACTGGCAAAACCGTGACAATACAGGACGGTTTTACCTGCCATTAATTCCGGATATTGGGTGATATATGGGTTCTCTGTTATCATCATGTGTGCAAAGTTAACAATTTTTTTGGGAAAAACTTGCAACTTTCAGATATTTTTGCTAAATTTGCGTCCAAATAGTAACATATCTTATTAATTTCTAAAGCTATAAACGTTATGAAAAAGTATTTAGCAGAAATGGTGGGCACAATGGTGCTCGTTCTGATGGGCTGCGGTGTAGCAGTCAGTCTGGGTTGTGATCCTATTAACAACATCCCTGCAGTAGTGGGTACGGCCTTTGCCTTCGGCTTGGCTGTGGTGGCTATGGCTTATACCATTGGCGGTATCTCTGGTTGCCATATCAATCCCGCTATCACTTTGGGTTGCATCATCGCCGGACGTATGGATGCCAAGGAGGGTGCCATGTACATCGTCTTCCAGTGTATTGGCGCGTTTATTGGCAGTGCACTATTGTATGTGCTGACAACTAATGTTCCTGGTCTGGAGGGTACCGGTGCTAACGACCTGCAGGCTAATGTGACTGTGCTGGGCGGTCTGCTGGCAGAGATTATCTTTACCTGTGTCTTTGTACTTGTTGTACTGGGTGCTACTGCCAAGACCAATGGTGCGACAAACAATTTTGCAGGTCTTGCTATCGGTCTGAGCCTTGTCTTGGTACATCTGGTATGTATCCGTTATACCGGTACATCCGTTAATCCTGCTCGTTCACTGGCTCCTGCCGTCTTCCAAGGTGGTACGGCACTGACCAATCTGTGGATTTTCATCGTTGGTCCGTTTGTTGGTGGCGCTTTGGCTGCTTGCATCTGGAAGATGATTGAGCCCGCAGAGAAGTAATATTGCAATATTTAGTTTGCATTTTATCCTGACGGATTACGTAGAACTAACGGAAAAGAAAAAATCCGTTAAATTCTACTTAATCCGTCATTCTTTCTTATTTGTTTTTCAAAAATTATTGCTAACTTTGCGGTCAGGAAAACTTCCAACTAATATATTTAAATTTCAAAATTATGGTAAATTACAAGGATTTGGGTCTCGTCAATACCCGCGAGATGTTCAAGAGAGCCGTAGCCGGTGGCTATGCTATCCCCGCTTTCAACTTTAACACCATGGAGCAGATGCAGGCCATCGTTCAGGCTGCTGTTGAGACAAAGTCTCCAGTTATCATGCAGGTTTCTAAGGGCGCTCGCAACTATGCTAACGCTACTATCCTGCGCTACATGGCTGAGGGTGCTGTGGCTTATGCAAAGGAGCTCGGCTGTGAGCATCCTGAGATTGTTCTGCACCTTGACCACGGTGACACCTTCGAGCTCTGTAAGGATTGTATTGACATGGGCTTCTCTTCAGTCATGATTGACGGTTCTCACCTCCCCTACGAGGAGAACATCGCTCTGGCAAAGAAGGTTGTTGACTACGCTCATCAGTTCGACGTAACCGTTGAGGCTGAGCTCGGCGTGCTCGCTGGTGTTGAGGATGAGGTATCTGCTGCTGAGTCACACTACACCAAGCCTGAAGAGGTGATCGATTTCTCAACCCGTACAGGTTGCGACTCACTGGCTATCTCTATCGGTACCTCTCACGGTGCTCACAAGTTTACTCCTGCACAGTGTACATTGGTCAACGGCGTGCTCGTTCCACCCCCATTGGCATTCGACATCCTGCATGAGATCGAGAAGAAGCTCCCCGGCTTCCCCATCGTACTCCACGGTTCTTCATCAGTTCCTATGGACGAGGTGAACACCATCAACCAGTTCGGTGGCCATCTGGAGGCTGCTATCGGTATTCCCGAAGAGCAGCTGCGTGAGGCTTCTAAGAGCGCTGTCTGCAAGATCAACATCGATTCTGACTCTCGTCTGGCTATGACCGCTGCTATCCGCAAGCACCTCGCTGAGCATCCTGGAGACTTCGATCCTCGTCAGTATCTGAAGCCCGCTCGTGAGAACATGAAGAAGATGTACATCCACAAGATTGTGAATGTGCTCGGTTCTGACGGCAAGCTGGCTCAGTGCTAAACACGATAAAGCATCCATTAATAAAGGCTTTCCAATTCGGAAAGCCTTTATTATTTTCGATGTTTCGATGTTTCGAAGTTTCGATATTTCGATATTTCGAAACTTCGATATGTCGACGCATCGAAATTACTTGCCCATATCTGCATGAATCTTATCAACAGAACCTGTCGTCGGGTTCAACGTCATGTGGGTGACGTAGCGCTTGAAGAGTGATCCACTACGCAATTCTACAAAACCGAATTGTGCGGCATAGAGGTCGAAAGAACCGAGGAAGTGGTTGTCACGATGCAGCGTCATCTTGATACGTCCAGGCACGTTGACATAGAAGCCGCCTTCTTTTTTCTTTTCGTCGATATCATACTTCTGGAAGGTCGTACGATGCATATCTTCTATAGACATATAATAAGGTATACCTGAGAGATCGTCTTTGTCAACGAGTCCAATCTTCTTTGAGAGACGGAAAATGACTTCACGCTCTACTTCCTTTTCTGGACATACGACAAGTATTTGCTCAACGGTATCGCGGTGGGTAGTACCGGTAAAGAGGGTCAGCAGAATTTCTCGCTGTTTGTCAATCTCATCAATCATGAGTTGCAGTTGCTGCTCATCCTGGGGAATATCCTCGGCTTCACCAGTGATAAGCGCTTGTCGACGTTCCTGTAGCTCGATAATCTGTTCCACGGTGAGTTCGGCCATTTTGGCAGTGCTGCCAGCTGACAGCACCTCAGCATTGAGATACTGCTTAGGATCTGGTTCCTTGACTGGAGGAGCAGGCTTAAAGGGCACACGGGGCTTGGGTATTACCGGGTCTGCATTGATAGACTGCAGTACACCCTCGTCGGTAAGATGAAATTCGGCAGTCTCGCATTTGCCGCCTTTGGTCTTGACAAAATAGCACTTTGTCGTGTCTATCACACCAATCTGTGTCAGTCCGTAATTGGCAATGCTATAAGTTACTTCCTCCTCTTGTTTAATACCTCGCAGACGCAGGAACTTCTCACCATACTTTGCGAAGAGACCTGGGGTGTACGTTTTTTTCTCGATGAGCAAATTAAACTCAATGGCAGTCTTAGGCAAATAGTAGACGATGCCATCGGCGGTCTTGCCGGGCTTCATCTGCGTTGTCTGTGGTTGTGCCATTGCTACTGTGCTACATAAGAGCATGGCTGCAAAAAGTAATTTTTTCATGTATCTATCTTTTTTAATCTTTCAATCTTTTAAAAGCTCGTGACAGGTAGCGAATGATGTCGCTAGCTAATACACTCTCTTCTCCCAGGTCGGCAGCAGCGAAATCGCCAGCCAATCCATGCAGATAGACTCCTACCATGCAGGCCTCTTTAGGTTGGTAGCCGCGAGCCAGCAAGCCGGTGATAATGCCTGTCAAAACATCGCCACTGCCCGCAGTTGCCATGCCGGCATTGCCTGTGGGGTTGAACATAACATGACCGTCTGCCATGCAGATGGCAGTATAGTGGCCTTTGAGGATAACAATGCCTTGTAGACGCTCAGCAAGATTGCAGGCTTTGGTCAGTCGTTCATAGCTGTCGGCACTATGACCTTCCAAACGGTCGAACTCCTTGGGGTGGGGCGTTAAGATAATTCCCTTAGGTAATTGCTGGAGCCATGCACGATGATTTGCCAGAATGTTAAGAGCATCCGCATCAGCAACTATCGGACATTGTGTGCGCCGTAGTTGGGCTATGAGGGCGATAGCCGTCTGTTCGCTCTGTCCCAAGCCTGGTCCAATGCCCAGTGCGTTAAAGTCTTCTGTATCTACAGCCTCGGCAAAGATGGTCTCTTCCACTCCAGTCTGGATGATGGCTTCAGGAACGGTCTGCTGGATGATGGAGATATTACGTTTGGGGGAGTTGACAGTCAGTTTGCCGACACCTGAACGCAAACAAGCTCTCGCTGCAAGGATGGCTGCCCCTGCCATACAATAGCTGCCAGCAATGAGCAGTGCGTTGCCCATCTGTCCTTTGTGGGCAAAACGGTCGCGTGGCATCATGCACTGGCGTATGTCGTTCTCTTCAAGGACTGTATATGAGGCTTCCATTTTTTGGATGCCTTCTTGGCTTATTCGAATATCAAGGACGCGCAACTGTCCAATAAACTGCTGGTTTTCAGCAAAGAAGAACGATAGTTTGGGCTGTTGCAGCGTGAGAGTCAGGTGGGCACGGATAATGTTCGCTCTGACATTATAGGTATTATCTTCTGCCATCAAGCCTGAAGGCATGTCTATGCTGACTATCTTCGATGGTGAGGCATTGATGTATTTGACTAATGAGGCGAAACCTCCGGCAAGAGGTTTGTTGAGGCCAGAACCAAAAAGACCGTCAATAACCAATGTCTGCTCGTTGAGTACAGGAGGATCAAATTCCTGTGTAACCTCAATGAATTGGCGAATAGACTTGTTCTCTTCAAGTTTCTTCTTGTTAGTTGCACAGTCTGGAGAAAGATGCCCGCTAATGTTGAAAAGATAGGCAACTACCTGATAGCCTTGTTCAGCCATCAGACGAGCCACTGCCAGTGCGTCACCACCGTTGTTGCCAGGTCCTGCAAATACAACAACAGGTGTGGTGGAACCCCATAGCTCAGTAATGGCACGCGTCATTGTTTGGGCGGCGCGTTCCATCAGATTGAGACTCGAAATAGGTTCGTTCTCAATGGTGAATTTGTCAAGCTCTTTTATCTGAGCACTAGTGAATATCTTCATTCAGTATGCAAAAATACGAAAAATATGTTATACAATACCTATATTTGCGGAAAAAATTGTAATTTTGTAGCAAAATTCATGATTTTTAAAAAATGAGCATCGTTAAAATCAAGGACAAGACGTTCAAAACGTCCATTTCTCAAGAAGAAATTCAACAGCGAATCAAAGAGGTGGCAGCACGTATCAATAAAGATATGGCGGGTAAGAATCCGCTCTTCCTCGGAGTACTGAATGGAGCATTTATGTTCGCTGCCGACTTGATGCGTGAGATTACCATTCCCTGTGAGATTTCTTTTGTTAAGTTGGCATCTTATCAAGGAACTACATCTACGGGTAAGGTCAAGGAGATTTTTGGTATCAATGAGGATTTAACAGATCGTACCGTTATTATCATTGAGGATATTGTGGATACGGGACGGACGATGAAACAGATGATGGAGTCATTGGGAACTCGCCGACTGGCATCGGTACACGTCTGTAGTTTGTTTGTCAAACCCGATAAGCTGCAGGAACCGATCGACATAGATTATGCCTGCTTCTCTATCCCCAATGATTTCATTGTGGGCTATGGCCTAGACTACGATCAGATGGGGCGTAATCTCAAGGAAATCTACACATTAGTAGAGTAAACGATGAGAGAAGTAAAACTACCACACTTGCCCAGTGATGTGGAGGCCCGTAATAAGGACCTTCTTACTGACTTGTGGTATAAAGGAAAGGAAACACAAATCAAACAAGACAAAGTAGTAATAGAAATCAGGATGAAGAACATTGTAATTTTTGGTGCTCCCGGATCAGGAAAGGGAACACAGAGCGATTTGATGATTGAGCACTACGGACTGGGACATATCTCCACAGGTGATGTGCTCCGTAATGAGATTAAGAATGGTACAGAGTTGGGTAAGACCGCCCAGAGTTTTATCGACAAGGGCAATCTTATACCCGATGAGTTGATGATTAGCATCCTTGCCAAGGTTTATGACGACTTCGGTCGTGGCCATAAGGGTGTAATCTTTGATGGTTTTCCTCGCACCATTCCGCAGGCAGAGGCTTTGAAGAAGATGCTCGACGAACGTGGTGACAAGGTGGCTGCCATGATTGAGCTTGATGTCCCTGAGGACGAGCTGATGAAGCGTTTGATCCTCCGTGGCCAACAGAGTGGTCGTGCTGACGATAACGAAGAAACGATTAAAAAGCGCCTTGTTGTCTATCACTCACAGACCCAGCCACTTATTGAGTGGTATAAGAAGGAAGGTCTTCACCACCATATCAATGGTAGTGGTACACTAGAGCGCATCTTCGGTGACATTAAGAATGTAATTGATAACCTTTAATGTTCTATGCCAGAGAGTAATTTCGTAGACTATGTAAAGATCATGTGTCGGTCGGGCAAGGGTGGTAAAGGCTCTATGCACCTCCGTCATGTGAAATATAATCCTAACGGCGGTCCTGACGGTGGCGATGGCGGTAAGGGTGGCAGCATCATCCTGCGTGGTAACCACAACTACTGGACATTGCTGCACCTGAAATACGAGCGCCACATCTTTGCCGAACATGGAGGCAACGGTGGTCGAGACAAGTGTCATGGTACCGATGGTAAGGACATCTATATTGATGTACCTTGTGGTACGGTGGTGTATAACGCCGAGACGGGAAAGTATGTTTGCGATATTACCTATGACGGTCAGGAGATAGTATTGCTGAAAGGTGGTCGTGGCGGACTGGGTAACTTCCAGTTCCGCACCGCTACCAATCAGGCTCCACGCTATGCCCAGCCTGGTGAACCCATGCAGGAGATGACCATCATTCTGGAGTTGAAACTGCTGGCAGATGTTGGACTAGTGGGCTTCCCCAATGCAGGAAAGTCGACACTATTGTCGTCGCTGTCTAATGCCCGTCCGAAGATTGCCAACTATCCCTTCACCACGATGGAGCCTTCTTTGGGTATTGTAGGCTATCGTGATAATAAGTCGTTCGTTATGGCCGATATCCCAGGTATTATTGAGGGCGCTGCCGAAGGTAAGGGGCTGGGATTGCGCTTCCTTCGTCATATCGAGCGTAACTCGTTGCTGCTCTTTATGGTACCTGGCGACACTGACGACATCAAGCATGAATATGAGATATTGCTCAACGAACTGGCGCAGTTTAATCCTGACATGCTCGATAAACATCGCGTGCTAGCCATCACTAAGTGCGACCTGCTGGATGAGGAACTGATAGAGATGTTGCGCGAGACCTTGCCACAGGATTTGCCTTGTGTGTTCATTTCTGCAGTGGCAAATCAGGGACTTAATGAGCTGAAAGATGTACTATGGCGTGAACTTAATGCTGAAAGCAATAAGTTAGCAGCTGTTATGGCTGAAGATACCCTAGTACACCGCGACAAGGACATGACGCGCTTTGCTGAAGAGTTGGCCGACGAAGGTGAAGATGAGGATATTGAATATGTCGATGATGTCGAAGACTTGGATGATCTTGAATATATAGAGGATTTTGAGGATATCGAAAATCCTGAATAGCCTATGAAGATACGTCACCTTGTCCTTGCTGTTGTAGCGATGATTACGTTGTCGTCGTGTGCCCAAACGAAGTTCACGGCACTCGAACAACAACAAATCAGCATAGCAGATCCGACACTCTTTGAGAAGTCGGATGCTTTTACCATTGATTTCAGCAGCGGACGCGACTGTGACTATTCTTTCCCATTGCCAGTGGGTAAGGCTAAGGTGCTGACAGACTATACTGTAGAAATAGAGACTGCACGCGGGGATGCTGTCAAGTCAATGTTTGCTGGTGTGGTGCGTCTGTCAAAATTCATTTCTGGCTATGGTCACGTCATCGTGGTACGCCATGGTAATGGTCTGGAGACGGTGTATGGTAATAATGCACAGAATCTTGTGAAGTCGGGCGACCGTGTGAAAGCAGGTCAGACCATCGCTATAGTGGGTAGCGAGAATGGTCGTACATTCTGTCGCTTTGCAATCATGGTCAATGGCAGTCGTATCAATCCTTCTATTATTTTCAGTCACGAAAGTCATATGTTGCGTCAGCAGGTGGTGTTGTTCCAGAAAACGGCCAACTGGAAGGTTAACGTCAGTGTAATGAAAGAGCCTATCATCGAACAACCCGCTTCTCTACAATGGTGGTGCTATCCATTACCTGGTGCTAAGGTAATTAGTCCTTTTGGCAGTCGCGGTGGCCGTCGTCATACGGGTGTCGATTTAAAGACGGTCAACAAAGATGAGATACATGCCGCTTTTGATGGTGAGGTGGTCTTCTCCGGTCCCTTCTCTGGTTATGGTAATCTAATACGTCTGCGGCATGATAATGGCTTGGAGACATACTACAGCCACAACTCCAAAAACATGGTGAAGGTAGGTGATCAGGTAAAGGCTGGGCAGGTTATTGCCCTTACTGGACAGACGGGACGTGCTTCTACACCACACCTTCATTTCGAGACACGTATTGGTGGACAGGCAGTTAATCCTAACCGCTTCTTCGATCACGAGACATATACCATCCGTTTGGAGGCCTTCAATAAAAAACGTGATGGCTACGTCATCAAACGCTAAAAGACACCTATTCTTTTTTACTTAACTTGACGCCGACACTGGTAACGCCTGGTAATATCTCGCGTTTCATGTTGTGGTGCACCGACAGGTGTAGTGAGTCGCCCTGATGTAGTTGAATGGCTTTTAACGGGAAGAGATACTGATATTGACTGACCCCATCTCCGGTGGCATTTCCTCGTTCGTCTATGAGGTTGCAATTCAGTGTATCGGTTGTGATATGTCCAGCAGGATAGATAGTCTGCTCAACGATGAGCGTCAGTCGCATAAAGGGGTATTTGTTGTTGATGCGCAAAGCCACTTCTTCCTCATAGGTCGCGTCATCTGCTAGCCTATCCGTGTCAAAAGTCAACAGGTCATTCTTCTCCCATCCACTTTCGGGTGTTTCCTCATAGTGGAAATAGACGGTAGATTGTTTACATGCAGTAAACAGATATGCCGCCAAAAGGATGAAAGGAAGCCAATGCTTATTGGTCATTGCGGGGAGCCTGTGGCTTGCGGTTCTTCTTTTTCTTCTTTTTCTTTGAACGGTCGAAGCGTGCAATATTCTCCTGTGTGGCCAGGTCGACAGGACCTTGCGCAGCTTTCTTACCACCATCTTCTGTGAGGCTGTCTGGCTTCTCGCCACGATGGTTCATTTCAATAATCTGCTTGGCGCGTTCTGTTGTAATCGTCTCCAGGTTAGCAGCGATGTTCTTGTCGGTAGAGTAGGTGATAAGCCCTGCTAGGATATCGGCCTTGAAATAGAAGTAGTCGGAATCCTGTGTCTGCAGCTGAACCTCCTTGGAAGGCAGTTGGCGACTAGCTTCAACATAGTCGTCAACCTCGTAGTTCAAACAACACTTCAGTTTGGCGCACATTCCTGCCAATTTCTGCGGATTCAACGAGATATCTTGGTAGCGGGCAGCTTGTGTACCAACGCTGACAAAGTTCTTCATCCATGTAGCACAGCATAGTTCACGACCGCAAGGACCCGTTCCACCGATAAGGCCAGCCTCTTGACGGGCACCAATCTGCTTCATCTCGATGCGTACATGGAAGGTGGCAGCGAGGTCCTTGATGAGTTGTCGGAAGTCTACGCGCTCATCAGCAATATAATAGAAGATGGCCTTGTTGCAGTCTCCTTGGTATTCCACGTCACCAATCTTCATCTTCAAGCCCAGACCCTTGGCAATCTGGCGACTCTCAATCATCGTGGCATGCTCGCGACTCTTGGCCTCTTGGTATTTCTCCATATCCACAGGACGGGCCAGACGATAGACGCGACGAATATCGTCGGCTGACTTCAGGTTGGCCTTCTTCATCTGAATGGCTGCCAGACGTCCTGTCAGTGAAACCACACCGATGTCATGACCGGGATTGGCCTCGACGGCAACGATGTCACCTTTCTTCAGTGGCAGGTTATTGACATTATGATAGTAGCCCTTGCGGGTGTGCTTGAACTGAACCTCTACGAGGTCGGTGGTATCGGTATTGCCGGGTACGTCGGCCAACCAATCGTAGGTGTTTAGCTGACGGTCCTGTCGACCTACGGCATGCTTGCATAGTCCGCGGTCGCAACCAGTCATTATCATGAGTTCTTTTTCCATATATTTCGTTTTTATCTTCTTATTTCTGTATCAGAAGTACTATCATTTGCAGGGCCATGTCAAAGAATACTATCTTTGCGTTGGCATTCTGTCCGATGTCACGGATGGCACGATCGGCTAAATCGGTGATGGGAAGTATGTTGGCTTCGTTGATGAAGCGTGCGAAGTTCTTGGCAAACTCCTCCTCCCTTTGTGACATGTAGCAGAGATCTCCCTGTTGGAAGTTGTACATGAAGTTCTCACGAATGAGTCGCAGGAAATAAGTCAAAAATCGCTTCTGGCGCTCACGCCCCATCGATGCCAACTGCTCGCTCCACTGTTTCAACTCCTTGATTTTGCGTTGGTAGGCCAGTCGCATAAGTGCTTGGAAGAGGTCTAGGAACAACTCGTTTTCCGAGTCGGCGGTCAGCAGTTCCATAGCCTGACGCCAACTACCGTTGGCCATGCGACTGATGCGCTGTGCTATGTCGTCGCTCAGTCCGCGCTTCTCTTTTAGGGCCTGACAAATGCTGTCGGTATCAATGCGCTTCACGTCGATGCGCTGCACACGACTGCGAATGGTCTCCAACAACTTCTCCGGTTCCTCACATACCATAATGAAAACGGTCTGGGAGGGTGGTTCCTCCAACAGTTTCAATATCTTGTTGGCACATTCTATGTTCATGCGCTCTGGCAACCAGATGATGCTGACCTTATAACCTCCCTGACTTGACTTTAAGGATAGTTTACGTATTAGGGCGTCGCTTTCTCCGGCGGTGATAATGGCTTGTTGGTTCTCGCCACCCATCTGTTCCAGCCAGTCTGTCATGGTAAAATAGTAGCCGCCCATCACCATATCGTGCCATTGTGCAGCAAAATCGTCACTGACGGGCTTGTGTTCGGCACCCATCGAGGGTAGTTTGATGGTGGGGTAGGTGAAGTGCAGGTCAGGATGTTCCAGCTTGTCTACCATAGCAGATGGCTTTTGTCCATTAGCTGTAAGCAATAGTTTGGCGAAGCCGATAGCCAATGCTTTCTTGCCACAGCCCTGCGGACCACACAACATCAAGGCGTGGGGCAATCGCTCCTCGCTGACCAGCTGCATCAGTCGCTGCTGTATGTCGTATTGTCCTATAACCTGCTCAAACATTATAGCAATCGTTTTGCGATTTCTGCTACTGAGTCTACTGCTGACACCGTGTAAAAGTGGATGTTATGAATGCCAGCGTCGTAGAGCTCTTGGCACTGTGCGGTAGTCCACTCGATACCCAGCTGGCGAGCCTGCTCGTCGGTCTTGCACTTCACAATCTCTTTGGCTAGTGCTTCAGGGATGTCGCAGTGGAATGTCTTGGGAACCACTGTCAACTGACTGAGCTTTGCCATGGGCTTGATGCCTGGTACGATTGGTATCGTAATACCCATCTCACGGGCTTTCTTGACGAAGTCGAAGTATTTCTGATTATCGTAAAACAACTGGGTAACGGCATATTGCGCACCTAAGTCTTGCTTTTGTTTCAGATACTCCATGTCACGCTCTATGTTGGGTGCCTCCTCATGTTTCTCAGGGTAGCAGGCTACGCCAAAGTCGAATTTGGGACCAGGATGCTTGATGGGTGTGCCATCGGCAAAGTAACCCTCGTTGAAGCGTGCTACCTGACGGATCAGGTCTGTGGTGTGGGCGTGTCCGCCAGGTGTTGGTGTAAACTGACTGTCTTCTTTTGCTTTGTCACCACGCAATAGCATGAGGTTACGAATGCCCAGAAACTGCAGGTCCAGCAGCTCGTACTCTATCTGTTCGATAGTCTGTCCACTACAGATAACATGAGGTTCTACTGGGATGTCATAGCGATGTTGGATGGCGGCAGCTATGGCGATGGTGCCTGGACGACGGCGGATGCGCTGTCGCTCGTATTGTCCGTTGTCCAACTCCTTGTAAACATATTCCGAGTGGTGCGTCGTGATGTTGATGAAGGCAGGATTGAATGCGGCCAACTTGTCGATGGTCTTAAACAATCCTTCCGTGCCATTGCCCTTTAAGGGTGGCAACACTTCAAAGGAGAAACGCTTCTCGTCGGTATTGAGTTTGATATAGTCTGCTACTGTCATGATAGTCTCTAAACCACTTATAAGCTACAAAATTAGTTAAAAAGTTGCAAACACACAAGGAATTTCAGATAAAAATGTTACTTTTGTAATCTATTAACGAAAATATTAAAGTAAAAACAAAGTAAAAACCTATGAAGCGTATCCTTGTTGCAGAAGATAATGACAGTAATTATCTGTTGATGACTTTTATTCTCAAGGGCCATTATGAGTTCTTGCGCGCTAGTGATGGACAGGAAGCTGTAGATAAAGCATCTACAGAGCATCCCGACCTGATATTGATGGACCTGAAGATGCCCAAGATGGATGGTTTAACAGCTACCAAGCAAATCAAGGGGATGTTGCCTAATCTGCCAATCGTTGCACTTACTGCTAACGCTTTTGACAGTGATCGTCAGCAGGCTATGGAGGCAGGATGCGATGCCTTCCTTTCTAAGCCAGTCAGTGCTGCCGATTGTCTACAGACCATCGATAAACTCTTGAAATAGATGTCGTCTGTGGCGATGAATCCTGAAGAAGGACCATGCGAGTTGCGGGAGTAATCGGATTATTGCTGCTCTGTGTACAAGTTGTGTGTGGGCAGGGAAGGGAACGCTATGAATTCAAGCGTAACCTACCAGTTTATGCTGATTCCCTGATTGCTGACTTGACGTATCCGTTGGCATGGGGTAATAGCAAAATTACCGATTTCAACGAGTGGCGACAGGTGGCTCGTCAGAAAGTTTTCGACTGCATGCTCTCTGCTCCCCCCAAAGCAGCAGATGGCTGTCAGGCCGAAATCGTCTATGAAGAACAGCGCGATGGTTATCTGGCTCGTAAACTTTACCTTCGTCTCAGTCGGTACTATACGGTGCCTGCTTATCTGCTAATTCCCGATGGAATGGGCCCTTTCCCTGCAGTTAATGTGTTACATGACCATGGTGCTCACCTCTTTATAGGTAAAGAGAAGGTTGTCCGCCCGTTGGCCTGCGAGGACTCCACGGTTGTCAAGGATGCCGAGGAATGGCTTAGTGGTTATGGTGGTCAGTATTTTGGTGATTATCTGGCTAAGCAAGGCTATGTGGTGCTGGCTACCGATGCTCCGATGTGGGGTGAGCGTGGTCAGCAGGAAGGTCCACGACGCGATAAGTATGACATGATTGCTGGCAATATGATGATGTATGGCATCGACCTATCCGCCTATATGACCTATGATGATCTGGCCGCTACTGAGTGGCTGGCTCAACAGCCAGAAGTAGATGCTACGAGAATCGGCTGTACAGGTTGGTCGATGGGCGCCTATCGTGCTTGGATGCTGGCAGCGTTGTCTGACCATATTAAGGCATCTGCCAGTATTTGTTGGATGGTAACCACTGATGAACAAATGTCGTTTAAGTATAAGCGTACGGAGAATGGTGGCTTTGCAAACTGCCTGCCAGGCCTGCGCCGTTGGCTGGACTATCCGCACATTGCCAGCATCGCCTGTCCGAAGGCAATGCTCTTCATCAATGGTTCGCAGGACAAACTCTTCCCTGTAGCTGGTGTTGAGAAGGCCTTCCGCATCATGCATGATGTGTGGCAATCACAAGGATCAGACCACAAGTTGGAGACAGAACTGTGGGACATGCCTCATAACTGTTCTGTGAAGGCTCAGCAACGGGTGCTCGACTTCTTTCGTAAACATTTATGATTTGGTAAAAGTGTAATACCTATAAAAAGAGGTGTGAAAGAATGGTAAAAGTGGGTGAAAATTTGGTTTTTCGCTCACTTTTGCGTACCTTTGTACGCTAATTGTAAATAGTAATTTGTCAAAAAGTATATAAAAGTGGCTTGCATATTACATATAGAGACAAGTACCAATGCCTGTTCGGTAGCAGTCAGCGAGGACGGACAGTGCATCTATGAAGAGACACAGCATGGAGAAAAGGGAGCTGGTGCCGAGCAGTTGGGACGTATGGTCGACGAGGCCTTGTCGTTTACTGACAGTCACGCTATCCCGTTCGACGGTGTTGCTGTGAGTTGCGGCCCAGGTTCATATACAGGTCTGCGCATCGGTGTGTCGATGGCGAAGGGCATCTGCTATGGTCGCGACCTGAAGTTGATTGCTGTTCCTACGCTGGAACTGATGTGTGTTCCTGTGCTGCTAAGAGAGACTATACAGGAAGAGGATGCCTTACTCTGCCCGATGATAGATGCCCGTAGAATGGAAGTATATTCAGCGCTTTACGATCGTGCGCTGAAAGAGGTTCGTCCTGTGGGTGCCGATGTAGTAACAGAGGAGACGTATAAGCAATGGCTCGATGAGCGCCCCATCTACTTCTTTGGCAATGGAGCCAAAAAGTGCTTTGAAAATAATGATTTAGTCGACGGAAAAACGTCGATAATTAAACATCCCAATGCTCATTACATCGATGGTATTGAGCCGTTGGCAAAGTGGATGATGCCATTGGCAGAGAAGCGTTTCCTGAACGAACAGTTTGAAGATGTAGCGTACTTTGTACCGTTCTACCTGAAAGACTTTGTAGCAATCAAGGCGAAGCCATTGATTTAGGAAGAAAGAAGAAGATAAAGGAAGATAAAAGAAGTTAGAAGAAGATATGGATATCAAAGGATTAGACTATAACACGGCTCGCGAACGACTCGTTATGACGGAGTACGGACGTGAGATCCAGAGGATGATTGATGTAGCCATTGCGTTGCCCACCAAGGAGGAGCGTATGCGCTGTGCTTACGCTATCATCCACCAGATGGAGATGAAAAACCCACAGGTTCGTGAGGGCGAAGACTACCAGCAGACCCTTTGGGACCACCTCTACCTGATGAGTCGTAAACAGCTCGATATTGACTGGCCTTATGACATGAGTGAGGCAGAAAACATCTTAGCAAAGCCTGCTCCGATGAAACACCCGTCACCCAATGGACAGTCGCGTATGCGTCACTATGGTCGGTTGCTCATGGAAGTCTTCGAACGTTTGAAGACTATGCCGGAGGGTGTTGAGCGTGATGAGTTGATACGTCTGACTGCCAACCAGATGAAGCGTGACTTGATGACGTGGAGTCATGGTTCAGTTGATGACGAGAAGGTGGCTGACGACTTGGCACGTTTTACGGATGGCAAGATTCAGCTAGACCTCTCTACATTCCGTTTTGACCATATCGATGCCATCATTCCTGATAGTGGTAATGGAAAACGGAAGAAAAAGAAGTAAAAAAGTTAACGTTGTTAGAGAAGTATGGCATCATTTAAAATAGAGGGTGGTCACTTGCTACATGGCGACATCAGACCGCAAGGCGCTAAGAACGAGGCCCTGCAGGTTATTTGTGCCACACTGCTTACTAGTGAGGCTGTAACCATTCGCAATATTCCTAACATCCGCGACGTAAACAACCTCATCCAGTTGCTGAAGGATATTGGTGTGAAGGTGACGAAAGACGGCAATAGCTACACCTTCCAGGGCGATGCTCTGAATATGGCCTTTCTGCAGAGCGATGAGTTCGTGGAGAAATGTGCCCAATTGCGTGGTTCGGTGATGATGATTGGTCCGCTTTTGGCTCGTATGGGTAAGGCAGTTATTGCTAAACCTGGTGGTGACAAGATTGGTCGCCGTCGTCTGGACACCCACTTCCTTGGGTTCCAGAAGTTGGGTGCAAAGTTCCGCCAAATAGAGAATCGTGAGGTTTATGAGATTGGTGCCAAGCAACTGAAGGGTACCTATATGCTGCTTGACGAGGCTTCCGTAACTGGTACTGCTAATATCATTATGGCAGCGACGATGGCTGTAGGCACCACTACTATTTATAATGCCGCCTGCGAACCTTATATCCAACAACTCTGCCACATGCTGTGTCAGATGGGGGCAAAGATTAGTGGTATCGGCTCTAACTTATTGACTATTGAAGGCGTCAAGGTATTGCATGGTGCAGACCATCAGCTTCTACCCGATATGATTGAGGTGGGTTCGTTCATCGGAATGGCAGCGATGTGTGGTGATGGTGTACGTATTAAAGACTGTTCGTTGAAAGACCTTGGCATCATCCCCGATGCCTTCCGACGTTTAGGTGTAAAGGTGGAGGTGGATGGTGATGACCTCTTTATCCCTCGACAGAAACATTATGTCGTCGACTCATTCATCGATGGTACCATTATGACGCTGGCTGATGCCCCATGGCCAGGACTGACGCCTGACCTGTTGTCAGTACTTATTGTGGTAGCTACGCAGGCTCGCGGCAGTGTGCTATTCCATCAGAAGATGTTTGAGAGTCGTTTGTTCTTTGTTGACCGTCTCATCGACATGGGTGCACAGATTATCCTCTGCGACCCACATCGTGCTGTCGTTGTTGGTCATGACCGCCAGCGCCAGTTGCGTGGTAGCAGGATGTCAAGTCCTGATATCCGTGCAGGTATCGCCCTGCTGATAGCCGCCATGAGTGCTAATGGAACCAGCCTTATCAGCAATATCGAACAGATAGACAGAGGCTATGAGGATATTGAGCACCGTCTCAATGCGCTGGGAGCAAAAATTGAAAGAATAAACTAGAATATCTAGAGAATCTAGAACATCTAGCATAAAATATGATAAAAGCAGAGGAAGTTTACAAGATAGGCCGTCTGGGTAAGGCTCATGGTGTGAAAGGCGAGGTGTCGTTTCAGTTCGATGACGACATCTTCGATCGAGTGGATGCCGACTACCTAGTACTCGATATCGACGGAATCTTGGTTCCTTTCTTCATGGAGGAATACCGCTTCCGTAGTGATACTGTCTGTCTGGTGAAGTTCAAGGGTGTTGACACCCAGCAAAGGGCTCAGGAGTTGACAGGTTGTGACGTCTTCTTCCCCAGAGCTTTGGCAGAAGAGGGAGACGAGATGCCGTCATTGGCCAGCTTGGTGGGGTTTGCTATTGTTAATGATGCCAACGGAGAAACCATTGGCCACATAGCCGCTATTGATGACAGTACAGCCAATATCCTGTTCGAACTGGAAGACGGTATGTTGATACCTGCCAGCGACGAACTGATTACCGATATTGACGCAGAACAGCGAACGATAAGAATGAATATCCCAGAAGGATTATTAGATATATGAAAAAGAAGCAAATTGCAATACTCGGCTCTACGGGGTCGATAGGCACGCAAGCCTTGGAGGTTATCGCTGAACACAGCGACCTTTATGAGGTCTATTGCCTGACAGCTAATAATAAGGTTGAACTGCTGGCCCAGCAGGCCCATCAGTTCAAACCTGCCGCCATCGTCATTGCCAACGAACAGCGCTATGACGAACTGAAAAGTCTGATGAGTGACATGCCTGACGTGAAGGTGTATGCAGGCAAGCAGGCGCTTGACGAGATAGTTGAGGCCATACCCATCGATATGGTACTGACGGCGATGGTAGGCTTTGCAGGACTGTCCCCCACCATCCATGCTATCAAGGCGCACAAAGCCATTGCCTTAGCCAACAAGGAAACGTTGGTGGTGGCAGGTGAACTGATTTTACAGTTGGCTCAGCAGCACCATACGCCTATCCTGCCTGTAGATAGCGAACATTCTGCTATCTTCCAAAGTTTGGTAGGCGAGGACGACAACCCCATTGAGAAGATTCTGCTCACAGCCAGTGGTGGTCCGTTCCGTAACTTCGATATGAAACAGTTAGAAACGGTGACCAAGGCCGATGCCCTGCGCCATCCGACATGGGACATGGGTGCGAAGATTACCATCGACTCTGCCACCATGATGAACAAAGGTTTTGAGGTTATCGAGGCTAAGTGGCTCTTTGGTGTTGAGGCTAGTCAGATACAGGTGCTGGTACATCCGCAGAGTATCGTACATAGTGCCGTACAGTTCCACGATGGTGCTGTGAAGGCTCAGTTGGGTGTTCCCGATATGCGTCTGCCTATCCAGTATGCCTTCTCATTCCCCCAACGCCTGTCCCTGAGTGGTGAGCGCTTGGACCTTTTTACCTATCCGTTGGAGTTCTTCGAACCTGACTTGAAGAAGTTCCGTTGTCTGGCGCTAGCCTTCGAGGCTATCAAGAAAGGTGGTAACATGCCGTGTATCGTCAATGCCGCCAACGAGATTGTCAATCGTGCCTTCTTGGAGGACCGTTGTGGCTTCTTGCAGATGAGCAATGTCATTGCTGAAACCATGCAACGTTGCACCTTCAGCACTAATCCTGACTATGACATCTATATCCAAACGGATGCCGAGGCACGCAGAATAGCCGCAGAGTTAATTAAGTCGTAGTAACGAAATACCATTTACCGTAGTAACGAAAATAGAAAAACAATAATGGAGATTTTTTTGATTAAACTGGCACAGCTCATCCTTGCATTATCGATACTGATACTGCTGCATGAAGGTGGCCACTTCTTCTTCGCCAAACTGTTTGGCATACGCGTAGAGAAGTTCTACATGTTCTTTGACTGGAAGTTCAGTCTGTTTAAGTTCAAACCCAAGAACAGCGATACCGAATATGGTATTGGCTGGATACCCTTAGGTGGCTACTGCAAGATATCGGGTATGATTGACGAGAGTTTCGATACGGAGCAGATGAAACGTCCTGCCCAGCCTTGGGAGTTCCGTACCAAACCCGCTTGGCAACGTTTGTTGGTGATGATTGGTGGTGTACTCGTCAACTTCCTATTAGCGCTGTTCATCTACTCAATGATTCTGTTCTATTGGGGCGAAACCTATATCCCCGTCAAGGATATGACGCTGGGTATGAAGTTCAATCAGGAGGCCAAGAGTTATGGCTTTAAGGATGGCGATATCCTGATTGGAACAGACAAGCGTGCATTTAAGGAGTTCAGCGCTGATCTCTATCGTGACATCTCTGAGGCTAAGCGTGTCGACATTATCCGTGATGGTAAGCCCATGAGCATCAATATGCCTGGTGAACTGAATATGTTGAACATGTTTAAGGCCGATCCCGCCTTTGTTCGTCCCTTGATGCCCGCTGTTGTAGACAGCATTTTCCCTGGTACTCCTGCTGCCAAGATTGGCATGAAGAAAGGTGACAAGATTCTGGCCTTCAATGGTACACCTATTGACTCTTATAACGAGTTTGTCAATCAGTTGGGACGTCGTCAGGACTTGTTGCTCACCTCAAAGACTGCTGCTGACAGTCTGAAGGCGCGTACTGTGGTTATTGCTTTCGGCAACGATGCACGTGTCGATACAACTGTCGTCACGCTGACCCCCGACCTGAAGTTAGGCTTCGCCATTCAGAGTATGGCTTCTTTGTATAAGCCAGTTACTCGCGAGTATGGCTTCTTTGAGAGCTTCCCTGCAGGTGTGAAATATGGTTGGAGTGTGCTGGCCTCTTATGTTGACGACCTGAAATACGTCTTTACCGCTGAGGGCGCTAAGTCGTTGGGTGGCTTCGGTACCATTGGTAACCTGTTCCCAGCCGAATGGGACTGGTACGTCTTCTGGAAGATGACAGCCTTCCTTAGTATTATCCTCGCCTTCATGAATATCCTGCCTATCCCTGCATTGGATGGTGGTCATGTGTTGTTCTTGCTCTACGAGATGATTACGCGTCGTAAACCCTCTGAGGAGTTTATGATTCGTGCCGAGTATGTAGGCTTTGGCATCGTGCTGCTCCTATTGGTGGTGGCTAACCTTAATGATATCCTGCGTAGTTTGGGTATCATGTAAGCTGTTGTCATGAAGATAGTTGTAGACGACAAGATACCGTATATCCGAGAGACGATTTGTCAGCTTGCTGATGAGGTCGTCTTTCTCAGTGGTGCCGCTATCACAGCTGATGACGTCAAAGATGCTGACGTGTTGGTGGTAAGAACCAGAACTCGCTGTAATCGTCAACTGCTGGAGGGTAGTAAGGTGCAGCTGGTGGTGACTGCCACCATTGGCTATGACCATATCGATACCCAATGGCTTGAAAGTGCAGGCATCCGCTGGACGAACTGTCCTGGCTGCAACTCTGGTTCTGTTGCTCAGTATGTGGAGTGTGCCCTGCTCCTGTTGGAACAGCAAAAAGGACTGTCACTCCGCAAGTCTACCATCGGCATTGTAGGTTGTGGACATGTGGGCAGCAAGGTCAAGGCTGTTGCTGAACGATTAGGCATGCAAGTGTTGGTATGCGATCCGTTACTGGGTCATCCTTCCTTCGTTTCTCTCGACGAAATCGAGAGACGCTGTGATGTTATCACCTTCCATGTTCCCTTGACTCGTGAAGGTCAATATGCCACCTGGCATATGGCTGATGAGGACTTCTTCCATCGCCTTTCGCGCGTACCTTATATTATAAATACGAGTCGTGGCGAAGTCGTTGACAATCAGGCACTCCTTGCAGCATTACAGGATAGTCGGGTGCGCGATGCCATCATCGATGTCTGGGAACACGAGCCCCATCCTGATGCTACTCTGCTCGAAAAGGTATTCATTGGTACTCCACACATAGCAGGTTATTCAGCAGACGGCAAGGCGAATGCGGACAATATGGTTATCGATGCCATCTGTCAGCATTTTGGTCTTCCGCATCCAGGTAAAATAGCTGCACCAGCATTGCCAAGTGACTTCAAGTACAATGGAAGTCCACTCGACCTCTATAACCCGATGATTGACAGTCAGAAACTGAAGGCTGATGCTTCGCAATTTGAACAACTTCGCAACAATTATCCGCTCAGAAGAGAGAAAAAAGACTAAAAAATTGCACAGGTTGGGGGTGGTTGTGCAATGGAACGTGTATTTTTGCCCTTAAAATTTGCGTAAGTCAATAAAAATTTGTTACTTTGCACCCGCTAAGCGACTCATTGGTTGCAAAAAACAGTTTAAAGGATATCATTTATTAACAATTAAAGAAGAAAATTATGTCAGAAATTGAAAGCAAAGTAAAGGCTATTATCGTAGACAAACTCGGTGTTGATGAGGCAGAGGTTAAGCCCGAAGCAAGTTTCACTAACGATCTGGGTGCAGACTCTCTGGATACCGTTGAGCTCATCATGGAGTTCGAGAAGGAGTTCGGTATCTCTATCCCCGACGACAAGGCTGAGAAGATTGGTACCGTTGGTGATGCCATCGCTTACATCGAGGAGAACGCAAAATAAATTTTTCAGAATTGAAGGATTGAAGAATTGAAGAATGGAAGTTCAGGCTTCATCCTGGATTCATTCTTCAATTTTTCAATTTTTTAATTTTTCAGTTTTAAGCATATGGAATTAAAAAGAGTAGTTGTAACAGGACTTGGCGCCGTTACTCCCCTTGGCAACAATCCTAAGGACACTTGGGAGGCCTTGTTGGCCGGAAAGAGTGGTGCAGCTCCTATTACACATTTCGATACAACCAATTTCAAGACTACATTTGCCTGCGAGGTTAAAGATCTCGACGTAAATGCCTACCTCGACCGCAAGGAGGCTCGCAAGATGGACCGCTACACTCAGTTGGCCCTCATTGCTGCCAAGCAGGCTGTTGAGGACAGCGCAATGGATCTGGAGGCTGAGGACAAGAACCGCATTGGTGTTGTCTATGGTGTAGGTATTGGTGGTATCAAGACTTTCGAGGATGAGGTAGCTTACTATGGTGCCCATCGCGAGGATGGTCCTAAGTTCAACCCCTTCTTCATCCCCAAGATGATTGCTGATATCGCAGCAGGCCAGATTTCCATCATGTATGGTTTCCATGGTCCCAACTATATCACCGCTTCTGCTTGTGCTTCTTCTTCGAACGCACTGGCCGACGCCTTCAACCTGATTCGTCTGGGCAAGGCTAACGTGATTGTTGCTGGTGGTGCTGAGGCTGCTATCTGCGAGACGGGTGTTGGTGGATTCAACGCCATGAAGGCTCTGTCAACTCGTAACGATGAGCCTGAAAAGGCCAGTCGTCCGTTCAGCGCTAGCCGTGATGGTTTCATCATGGGTGAAGGTGCTGGCTGTCTGATTCTTGAGGAGCTTGAGCACGCTAAGGCTCGTGGTGCCAAGATCTATGCTGAGATGGTTGGTGCAGGTATGAGCGCTGATGCTCACCACATTACCGCTTCTCATCCAGAGGGTCTGGGTGCTATCCTCGTCATGAAGAACGCTCTTGAGGATGCAGGTATGCAGCCCGACGAGATCGACTACATCAACGTTCACGGCACTTCTACGCACGTTGGTGATATCTCTGAGGCTAAGGCCATCAAGGAGGTATTCGGCGATGCAGCCTTCAAGCTGAACATCTCATCAACCAAGTCTATGACTGGTCACCTGCTGGGTGCTGCTGGTGCTGTAGAGGCTATGGCTACTGTTTTGGCTGTCCAGAACGATATCATTCCTCCCACCATCAATCACGAGGAGGGCGACGATGACCCAGAGATTGACTACAATCTGAACTTCACATTCAACAAGGCCCAGAAGCGCGAGGTTCGTGCTGGTCTCAGCAATACCTTCGGCTTTGGTGGTCACAATGCCTGTGTGGTATTCAAGAAATTTACGGATAAGTGAGCAAAATGCAAACATGTTTGCATTTTCGAACGATAGTAAATTCAACGAAGTTAAGTATGTGGGTTAACAACATCATTGACAGTATAAAGCTCCCTTTCCGCAAGGAGAAGGAGCTTTTTTCTGCTCTCTATCGTATTCTCGGATTCTATCCTCACGACATTAGTCTCTATAAGCAGGCGTTGTTGCACAAGAGTGTAGGACGCCGCAACGAGAAAGGACGTCCACAGAACAACGAACGTCTGGAGTTCTTGGGTGATGCTGTCCTCGATGCTGTTGTTGGCGACATCGTCTTTCGTCATTTCGAGGGCAAGCGCGAGGGTTTCCTTACCAACACCCGTTCCAAGCTCGTCAGTCGTGAGACCTTAGGAAAACTCGCCAAGGAGATGGGCCTCGATCAGCTTATCCTATCGGCAGGCCATTCCAACGCCCATAACAGTTATATGAATGGCAACGCCTTCGAGGCTTTGGTAGGAGCCATCTACTTGGATCGCGGATATAGCGCTTGTATGCGCTTTATGGAAAAACGCATCTTGACACAAGTCATCAACATCGACAAAGTCGCCTATAAGGAGGTGAACTTCAAGTCGAAACTGCTCGAATGGAGTCAGAAGAATCGTGTCAAGATGGAGTTTCGCGATTTGGAACAGACACGCGACGAGAATGGCAGTCCCGTATTCACCGTTCAGGTGTTTATAGAGGGTTTGGAGGGCGAAAAAGGCACTGGTTTTTCTAAGAAGGAGAGTCAGCAGAAGGCCAGCAAGGACACACTCCAGCGTCTGCGTCGTGAGCCTCAGTTCATCGATGCCATCTTTGCTGTAAAGGCCGATCGTACTAAGATGGAGGAAGAACCCGTGATGGCTGCTCCTGACCTGGAGAAGCTGGAAAACCCCGATTTCATCGTGGAACAAGAGAAAGCGGAAGAGCCTGAACAGCCCCAGAAAGCAGAGAAACGTGTCGCGACAGAATCGCAACAGACAGTTCTCGACGACCTAACTCTCGACGACATCTCCGCAACTCCTCGCGAGAAGACTCGCGAAGAGATTATCGCTGAAGCCGAGGCTGCTGCCTTTGCAGAGTAGTAATTAGCATAACAATAACTAAAACAGGCTGAAGTCATTTGGGCTTCAGCCTGTTTTCTCTTATAAAAACAAAAAGGTAGGGGGAAGTGAACGTAGTATCAGAAAAATGTATTACCTTTGCAGAGAATTTCCATTCCAAAGTTTGGGATGCGTGTTTCAAAGTTCGAAACACATATTCCAAAGTTTGGGACGGATATTCCAAAGTCTGAAACGAAAAATAGTATTGGTAATATGGCAAGTTATGTAATTAAGGAAATGCCCACAGGTATGGGCAATGGCAAAGAAGGAAGGATTTTCCCTAAGATGCAAGTTTATACAGAGTTCGACTACGACAAGGTCGTTGAGCTCATTAACTCCTATTCACCAGCATTCAGCAAGGCAACGATTCGAGGTGTGCTAGATACGCTGCCCACAGTTCTGAAGACGTATCTCCCTATGGGTCATACGTTGAAGATTGACGGATTGGGCGTGTTCTCGCTCTCACTTGAATTTGCTGACAACAAGGTGGACGAAAGCAATCAGCAGGAAACAGCAGCGCCCAACAAGCAATACCATCACGTAAAGGCCAAAGGTGTCAATTTCAAGGTGGATAAAAATCTGGTGGATGACATCAACAGAGAGAACACCTTTGAACGTCTCTCCAGCAATCCATCATCTCGTTCTCCCTATTCCCCTGAAGAACGCCTGAAACGTGCCCTGCAACATATCGACAAGCATGGCTTTATCACCCTTCAGGAGTACGCTAACCTCAACATCCTTAGCCGCAGTACAGCCTCGCGAGAACTCTCCAAGCTCACCGCAGAGCCTTCATCCGCTATCATCGCCAAAGGCGCCGGCTCCCATAAATACTGGGTGCGCAGGAAATAAACTTATGGATATTGGTCACTTTTTTCTCTTTCCCATGTCTAATATTTGGCTACAAAGAAAGAAATGATTACCTTTGCAGCCCAATTAAAACACATTCAAATTTTTCATGAAAACAAAAGTCTTTTATATCATCTTTGCATTCATGCTGCAATTGTTTACCCTACCTATTGCAGCTCAGGTAGTAAGTGCTCAGCAGGAGAGTAAAGATTCACTTATCAACGTTATTGCATATTTTTGTAAGAATGATACCTTGTCTTATCTCTATGAAGACTATGAAGCTAAGGTTGAAAATAATGATACTATCGTAGATCATTACATCAAGAGCGAGATTCAATTGGTAGTTGTTGACTCTACTTCCAAAGGTTACGTTATAGAATATACTCCCATAAAAACAACGATCGAGGCATATAAAGACACCTTGATGGCTCATGTTATGCAAACGATTATGGATACAATGGGAGACGTTAAATACATGTTATCTACTGATGAATATGGAACGCTTCAGCATATAGATAATTGGGTTGAGGTTAGAGATTTTATGAAAAAATCTATAAAACTCATGTTCGATTCCTTATATAGCAATTATCCCCAATTGAATGAGATAATACCTCGCCAGCGTTTTGAGGCAAAATTGAGTAGTTATTATGTCAATGAGCAAGCTTACTATAATCAATGTGAAGATTTACAGTTACTATTCCAACTTTATGGAAAATCCTATCGCATTGGAAAAACCGAAAGAGACGAGTCATCACAGAACGGATTCCCTCAACATCTCGTACTGATAGCAAGCTATGGAAAAACAGACGAGGAGGATGGTTTCGACGATGATTATTATATACATTGTGGAACAGAAACAACTGTTCCGAAAGAAGAAGTCAAGGACCTTGTAAAAGGTATGATGAACATGATGGTAAGCGATAAGCATCTAGACGAACTGAACCAAGGTGTCGATAGTACGGAATATACGGAAGCAAAAATTTATGATGCGGAAGAATATAACTACTTCTATAATGGTTGGCCATGCGGGATGACACATTCGAAACTTACTGAAATAATGGGGACTGAGAAACATGAGATAAAAAGTCTCATATGGACTTCACGCCGGTGGGGTGTTTTCGGAGGAGAGAGCAGTATACAGACAGATGGTACTATGTGATTATTTGATTTGTTTTCATCAGACGTGTGAAAGCACGAGTAATTATTAAATGGGCTCTTATCCATTCTACAGGCTGAAGTTACCAAGCTTCAGCCAGCATCTTTCAGGCAAAGAGCAACAACAAAAAACGCAACTAAATTGCGTTTTCACACTATTGACAAATGCGTTGTCACACTGGTCGCAATTGCGTTTTTACACTGGTCGCCTAAAGAAAAACGCGGATTTCTTTTGGTCCTCATGCTATTTTTCATTACCTTTGCGTTGTTGAAATAATCATAAACGATGGATAGGGACTTTAAGAAGGCAACGATACATAGCATGAAACGGCGATGTCGTGCGCATGACTATAGCTGGAAGGGCTGTTATCATATTACAATTAGTGTGGCGAAAGGGTTGCACCAGCCTTTGGGCAGAATGGCTGGAAGGCTGGATAAGCCGGGTAGTGACAACGATGGTCCGCATGTAGATCTGACGCCTATCGGGAGGATGGTAGAAAAGGAACTCTGCGAGAGCATCCATCGATACTATCCAATGTTGGAGGTTGTGGAGTACGTTGTGATGCCTGAGCATCTGCACTTCTTGTTGGTGGCGCATAGTAATGTGGTGTCGCAAAATGGGAAGGCTACGCATCTGGGGCATGTCATTGCTGGCTTTAAGCTGGGGTGCAACAAGCGCTATTGGGCGATAACGGGAAAGATAGCGCAGGTGGAAAGGCTGGCGGGAGAGAGCCTGGCGACTGAATCGCCAGGCACACTAAAAAGCGATAGTGCGCTTGGCGATTCAGTCGTCAAGCATGCTGCATCGGGTGGAACGCTACCACCGCTGTTCGATACAGGCTACTGTGATGTGATGCCTGTGGATGAAGAACAACTGGCTACACAACGGGCATATATCCGTGCGAACCCTCGTAACCGTCTGATGAGGATGGCCAATCGTGAATGGCTCTATCCTCAACGTAATACTGTTGATACAGCTGTAAGTATACCTGCGCTGAAGGGATATCTGCAACGTGAATGCCCTCATCAGTTAAGTGCTGACAGTTTTGCTGCAATAGAGAAGCGATTGCTGAAGCAAAACGGGCATGTGGCATGTGATAGCTATGGAAACCTGACTTTACTGACCAGACGGCTGCTCCCTGTGGTCTGTCATCGTAAGGATGCTGGATTGTTTGAACAGCAGAAAGCTCGATGTTTGGCTGAGGCGGCTACTGGTGCTGTATTGGTGTCTGCCCGCATTGCAAGGGGCGAACAAGAAATCCTTGACCAGGCATTGTTGTGTGGTTATGCTGTTATCAGGATAGAGGATAATGGGTTTCCTGATATTTACCATCCTTCTGCCGACAGAATGGATGACTGTGCAGCAGGTAATTTGTTGTTGTTGACTCCTTGGCCTTATCAGTTTATGACTCAGGAAGACAATATCACTGTTCCTTTTTGTAAGACGATGAATTGTATCAGTCAGGCTATATGTAAGCTGAAAGATACGTGGTGGAAAGATGAGTAATGCACAGGCTGAAACCTGCTTTATGCTTATAATTATTAAAAGGTAGGGAGAAAGTGCGTGGTTTCAGAAAAAAGTATTACCTTTGCAGGCAAATACTTGTACGACCATGAGTCTGACTCAGATAATAGGAAATGTGTTTAAGCCCCGTCAGAAGGCTTTGGAGAAGCATCTGAATGGGGGAGAGGCGCTGCAGCGGGCAGTGCTGGAGCATCTGATACATACCGCTAAGGATACAGAATACGGCAGGAATCATGCCTTTGACAATATCAAGGATTATGACCAGTTCGTCTCGATGGTGCCTGTTAACACCTACGAGGAGCTGAAGGGTGACATTGACCGCATGCGTCATGGAGAGCGCGACGTGCTGTGGCCAGGACGTGTCAGGTGGTATGCCAAGTCTTCAGGCACCACAAACGACAAGTCGAAATTCATCCCTGTCAGCGATGAGGGTCTGCAGAAGATTCACTATGCTGGCGGACGCGACTCGGTGGCTCTCTACCTGAGGAATAACCCCAAGTCACGGATGTTTGACGGCAAGGGCCTGATACTGGGTGGCAGTCATGCACCTAACTACAATGTAGCAGGCTCGCTGGTGGGTGACCTCAGCGCTATTCTGATAGAGAACATCAATCCGTTGGTCAATCTGATACGTGTTCCCAAGAAGGAAACGGCTTTGCTTTCTGACTTTGAGGTAAAGCGTGAGCGCATAGCTCGTGAGGCCATGAACAAGAACGTCACCAATATCAGTGGCGTACCCTCGTGGATGCTGTCCGTACTGAACTGCATGATGGAGATGACGGGTAAGACGCATCTCGAAGAGGTGTGGCCCAACATTGAGGTGTTCTTCCATGGTGGTGTGGCCTTCACGCCCTATCGTAAGCAGTATGAACAGCTTATCACCTCGCCCAACATGCACTATATGGAGACCTATAATGCCTCCGAGGGCTTCTTTGGACTGCAGGATGACCCGCTGGACAAGGCCATGCTGCTGATGCTGGACTATGGGGTGTTCTACGAATTCCGACCCATTGACGGAGGCGATATCGTACCTTTGTGGGGTGTGGAGACAGGTAAGAATTACGCGATGATTATCTCTACCAGCTGTGGATTATGGCGCTACGAGATTGGTGATACCATCCAGTTTACGTCTACCAATCCCTATAAGTTTTTTATCTCTGGTCGTACTAAGCACTTCATCAATGCCTTTGGTGAAGAACTTATCGTGGATAATGCCGAGAAAGGACTGGCCTACGCCTGCGAACAGACAGGTGCTGAGGTGCTCGAATATACGGCAGCTCCCGTCTTTATGGATGCCAATGCCAAGTGTCGCCACCAGTGGCTCATCGAGTTCTCCAAGTCGCCAAACGACTTGGCACAGTTTGCTGACCTGCTGGACACGAAGCTGCAGGAAATCAACAGCGACTACGAGGCCAAGCGCTATAAGGACATCACCCTGCAACACCTGGAAATCATTCAGGCGAAAAAGGGTCTGTTTAATGACTGGCTGAAGATGAAGGGTAAGCTGGGTGGTCAGCACAAAGTGCCTCGTCTGAGCAATTCACGCGAGCATATCGAACAATTATTGACGTTGAACGCATGAGGAGACTACAATACTGGCTGTTGGCTATTAGCTGTTTGCTATTGGCTGTTGGTTGTGCCCGCATGGGTTCGCCCGATGGCGGATGGTATGACGACGACCCTCCTGTGGTTTTGGGCAGTATGCCTGCAGACAAGGCTACTGGTGTGAATACCAAGAAGATAAACATCTATTTCGACGAGTATATCAAACTTGCCGACGCCACACAGAACGTTATCGTCTCGCCTCCTCAGCTGGAGATGCCAGAAATAGAGGCTAAGGGCAAGAAGATTGTCGTGGAGCTGAAAGACACGCTGAAACCCGATATGACCTATACCATCGACTTCAGCGATGCCATTAGCGATAATAACGAGGACAACCCGTTGGGCAACTACACCTTTACTTTCTCGACGGGTCAGCAGACAGACACCCTCGAAGTGTCAGGTACGGTGCTTAGTGCAGAGAATCTGGACCCCGTATCGAGTATTCTTGTCGGACTGTATGAAGACCTTGCAGACTCCGCTTTTCGTACCAAGCCGCTACTACGTGTAGCACGTACCGATGCCAACGGACATTTTGTTATCAAGGGCGTTGCCGAAGGCGAATACCGCATCTATGCCCTGCAGGATGCTGATGGCAACTATAAGTTCACGCAGAAGAGCGAGATGATAGCTTTCTCGCACGAGACCTACAAGCCGTACGTCAAGCCAGACATACGTCAAGACACTATCTGGCGCGACACCCTTCACATTGACAGTATTGCACAGGTGCACTACATGCACTACTACCCTGACGATATCGTGCTGACGGCTTTCCAGGAGATACAGACTGATCGCTATCTGCTGAAGACGGAGCGTAAGGAGGCTGACCGTATTAATATTTTCTTCAGCTATGGCAGCGAGCAACTGCCCATTATCCGTGGTCTGAACTTCAATAGCGACGATGCCTTCATCGTGGAGACGAACGCCAAGAAAGACTCTATCACCTATTGGTTGCGCGACACGTTGTTGGTCAACCAAGACACCCTCCGAATGGACCTTACTTATCAGATGACGGATTCGCTGGGCAGGCTTGTTGAACATACGGACTCTGCCATTGAGGTTCTGGCAAAGACACCTTATGAGAAGCGTGTAAAAGCCCAGCAGAAAGAATACGAGACATGGCTCAAACAACAGGAGAAGAAGCGTAAGCGCGAGGAGCCTTATGACAGTATCTATCCTGTGAAGCCCTTGGAGCCCAAATACAATGCACCGCAGTCAATGGACCCCAACCGCTCCATCCATATCGAGGTGCCTACACCACCTGCAGTACTGGACACAGCGGGCATCCACCTTTATACAAAGATTGATACGCTATGGTATAATGCCAACTACGAGTTCCGTCAGCGCGACAGTCTTTTGCGCTGTTATGAGTTGGTAGTCGACTGGAAACCTGGGTCCGAGTATAGCTTTGAGGTTGACAGTGCCGCCATCGTCGATATCTATGGCAAGGCGTGCAAACCTTACAAACAAGGTATCAAGGTAAAGACGCTCGATGACTATGCGACGCTGTTCTTTGACATCAGTGGCTATACAGATAGTGCTGCTGTCGTCGTACAACTGCTTGACAAGAGTGATAAACCTGTGGCTAAGAGCAAGATGGAGTCCGATCATACGGCATCGTTCTACTATGTAGGCCCAGGAATCTACTATGCACGAGCCTTCATCGACCGTAATGACAATGGTGTGTGGGATACAGGCGACTATGATGCCGACCAACAGGCAGAAGCTGTCTACTACTATTCTCGTGAGATAGAGACCAAGGCGAAATTTGACATCACGCTGTCGTGGAACCTGACGCAACTGCCACTCAACCAGCAGAAGCCATCGAACCTCGTCAAGAAGAAGGCAGACAAGAAGCGTCAGAGGAGAAACCGTAATGCCGATCGTGCAGCGAATCTGGGCATACAATATATCAAGAATGGGATAAAAAAATAAAAAGCAAAGAAATATGAAAAGATTCATCATTTTATGGGTGTTCAGCATGACGTTCCTGTCATCGTTTGCCCAGTGTGGTATTGAGAATAACGCCTTTAAGTCGGGCGAGTTTGTAGGCTACGACCTTTACTTCAACTGGAAGTTCGTATGGATGAAGGTGGGTACTGCCTCTATGTCGACTGTTCAGTCAACCTTTAACGGACAGGATGCCTTCCGTTGCAGTCTTATCACTCGTGGTAACAGTAAGTTGGACAACATGTTTGTCATGCGCGACACGCTGCTCAGCTACACAACGCTGAACCTGGAGCCGCTCTACTATCGTAAAGGAGCTCGTGAAGGCAAGCGCTACTACGTCGATGAGTTGTGGTACACCTACCCTAAAGGCAACTGCCATCTGAAGCAGCACGAAATCAATAGCCGTGGGGAACACTACTGGAAGGAGTCGGAGTACAAAGACTGTCTCTACGACATGATGAGTGTCTATCTGCGTGCCCGTAACTTTGACGCCTCGAAACTGAAGGTGGGCGACAAGATTCCCTTGCCCATTGCTGATGCATCGAGTGTTGCCAACTCGTGGCTGAAGTACAATGGCATCACCAATGTGAAGATGAAAAACAGCGATACGAAGTTCCGTTGTCTGGTATTCTCGTTCATCGAACGTGAGGACGGCAAAAACCACGAACTTATCCGTTTCTACATCACTGATGATAAGAACCATCTGCCTGTCCGTTTGGACATGTTCCTCTCTTTCGGCTCTGCCAAGGCTTACCTGACAGGCTATAAGGGACTGCGCAACCAGATGACTTCTAAGGTGGAGTAAGCTGCTGTGGAGGTCTCCGAACTCTATGACCGTTGTGTAGAACTCACAACGCGGGAACCATCGGCAGTGTCGTTGCGCTTTATGCACGAGACACTGGTTCTGGCCTGTGGTGAGGCGTTGCGCGACACACGCCAAGGGTTCGGTAATGTTTTCTCACAGGTTGACTTCCTCTGTAAGCGTCACGGCATTGCCATGCGTGAGCGCATAGCTGTTCAGCAGATGCGTGTACATTCCAATGGACAGACGCTCCAGGATGCTGACGACTGGCTGTACGATATTCGGGCCCTGGCTCAGTTTATTTCTGGCGTCTTTAAAGTCGCCATTCCTCATAAACTTCTGACGAGACTGCCTGCTCAACCTCGTCCGTTTGTCGTCGGACATAAGCCCAAGCAACATGTTCTGCGCTGTGTAGTCACCAGTTGGGATGCCACCTATATCTATGCCACCACCACGGAAGGTGCTGTATGCATTGACTATGTCGACTCTTTCGACAAAGAAACTGCTGGCAACCTGCTCACGGAAGGTATGCAGCTGAACTTGCTCGACTGTACTATTGATGGTACCTCCGTCACTCCTTCGCTCATCGTTGTCGAGCCTGACTTCCTGATAGATATCTCTGCTATAGCTGCGTGTTTTCAGGACTATGGGCACCATCCACTCAGCTATCTGCTCAACAGACTGAAGCCACGTGCCAACAGCCAGCAGATTCTGTTGGGTAACTTTGCAGGTACAGCACTCGATGACCTCATCAATCAGTCTGATGCATCCTATGGCGACAGTCTGCGTACGAGTTTTCGTGAACAGGCTTTGCAGTTCTGTACCTGTACACCTTTCGATGGTCAACGTTTCAAGGAGGAGAGTCGCCAGCAGGTAGCAAACATCCAAGAGGCTGTTGATATTCTGTTCAGCGACTACGATCGCGAGCATGCCCTATTGGAACCATCTTTTGTCTGTGAACAGTTGGGATTGCAGGGACGTGTCGACCTGATGACTGACGATATGCGTCTGTTGGTGGAGCAGAAGTCTGGCAAGAACTGGAACATCGAGTGTGGCGCCTCTCAGCAGCATAAGGAAGACCACTATGTGCAGCTATTATTATATTATGGTGTGCTGCGTTCGAACTTTAATCTGCCCCCCGACAAAGTGGATATCCGTCTGCTTTACTCTAAATATCCTGCCCGTCAGGGGCTGCTTGTTGTCAACTACTACCAGCAGCTGTTTCGTGAGGCTATCCGTTTGCGCAACAGCATTGTTGCACAAGAGATGAGTATAGCCCGCAAAGGTTTCAGCAACATCATCCCACAACTGCGTGCAGAGCTGTTACTCGAGAATCAAGAGAAGCGTACGTTCTTTGATAGGTATATTCGTGATGATGTGAATCAGATGCTCCAACCGTTTCATCGTTTGGCAGCTGATGAACGCGACTATGTAGAGCGGATGCTTACCTTTGTCTATCGCGAACAGTTGGCTCAGAAAGTGGGTGTGCAGGAAGGGCAGGGTGGCGCTACCAGCGACCTGTGGAACATGCCACTCAGCGAGAAACTGGAAACAGGTAACATCCTGATGGGAACCATTGCTGACAAGTCGCCAGAAACTGTTGTACTCTCTGTGGATACTGCCGACGTTCTGCCCAATTTCCGTAGGGGCGATATGGTCTATCTCTATCGCTATGAGCAGGACCCTGATGTACGTAATAGCATCCTGTATAAAGGAACCCTTGTCAGTCTTTCCAGCCAAGAGACCATCATCCGTTTGAATGAACGTCAGCAGAATCCACATCTCTTTGGCGAAGGACATTATGCTGTAGAGCATGCTTCGTCGGACGTGGGTAGTACCTCCGCTTTGCGTGCCGTCTTCTCTTTCTGTTCGGCATCACCCAGTAAGCGTGCGTTGCTGTTGGGTAAACGTGCTCCACAGAAAGACAGCACTATCACGTTGTCGCATGCCTATCATCCACACTACGACGAGATCATCCTCAAGGCGATGCAGGCCAAAGACTATTTTCTGCTGCAAGGCCCTCCAGGAACGGGCAAGACGTCAATGGCTCTCCGCTTCATGGTAGAGGAGACTTTAACTTCTTCCATCATCCATCATCCTTCTTCCATCTTACTCACTGCCTATACCCATCGCGCTGTTGATGAAATCTGTGATATGCTGGTCAATGCTGGACATGACTTCCTACGTATTGGTAACGAAGACTCTTGCGACCCTCGTTTTGCAGACCATCTGCTCGACAGGCGGATGGGCGAACGTCCACAACTCAGCGATATCCGTCAGCAACTTCAGCAGATGCGCATCATCGTTGCTACGACATCCACGTTACAGGCCCGTCCTTTCCTCTTCCAGTTGAAACACTTCTCGCTGTGCATTGTCGATGAGGCTTCGCAGATTCTGGAACCAAGCATCATCGGTATCCTCTTGTCAGACCAGGTAGATCGTTTTATCCTTGTTGGTGACCATAAACAGCTTCCTGCTGTTGTTGCGCAACCTGACGATGAACCACGTCTGCATGATTGTCGTCGTTCACTTTTCGAACGTCTGCTACAGCAGGAACGACAGGCAGGACGTGCCGATTTCGTAGGACTGTTACGCTATCAGGGGCGTATGCACCCCGATATAGCACAGTTCCCCAACGATTTCTTTTATCATCGCGAACAGTTATTGCCCGTCCCCTTGCCTCACCAGGAGGAAACAACACTCGACTATGGTCAGTCCTCAGAAGATGCCGTCGATGACCTATTGAAGCAGCATCGTGTGCTATTCTTTCCCAGCGATAGTTCTCTCCCCTCTGACTCCTCGTCCCTCGCCTCCGATAAAGTCAATGAGGCAGAGGCACGTATTGTTGCCGAACTTCTTCGACGTATCTATCGCCAGTATGGTGTTGGCCGTTTTGATCCGAACCGTACGGTTGGGGTCATCGTACCCTATCGTAATCAGATAGCGATGATACGGCGCGAAATAGTGCAATTGGGTTTGCCCCAATTGGACCAGATCAGCATCGACACCGTTGAGCGCTACCAAGGCAGTCAGCGCGATGTCATCATCTATTCGTTTACCATTCAGCGTCCCTATCAGCTCGATTTTTTGACAGCCAACAGCTTTCAGGAGGATGGTCATACGATAGACCGCAAGTTGAATGTTGCCATGACACGTGCCCGTAAACAACTCATCATGACGGGAAATGCGGCATTGTTGCAGCGGAACAAGATTTTTTCTGCACTTATCGCGCGATATTCTGTATAAAATGTGTATCTTTGCAGCATGAGGGAAGCAGTCATACTACAGGACCTAAGTATCGGATATACTATCAAAGGCGGAAAAAAGACCGTTGCGCACCAGCTGAACGCTACCATCTGTAGCGGTGAGCTGACCTGTTTGCTGGGTAGAAATGGTGTCGGCAAGTCAACGCTATTACGCACGCTGTCTGCTTTTCTTCCTGCGCTGGATGGCAACATTCTCCTACAAGGCAAGTCTCTCATTGCTTATTCTGACCAGGAACTTAGCCAGTTGATAGGTGTGGTACTGACAGAAAAACCGCACGTCAGGAACATGACTGTTGGCGAAATGGTGGCCATGGGTCGCGCTCCCTATACTGGTTTTTGGGGTGTGATGTCGAAGGATGACGAGCGAATTGTTTATGAGTCCATCCAACTGGTCGGCATTGATGCTTTACGTCATCGTTTGGTGCAGTCGCTCAGTGATGGAGAACGTCAGAAAGTGATGATTGCTAAGGCATTAGCTCAGCAGACACCAATCATCTATCTTGATGAGCCAACGGCATTCCTCGACTATCCCAGCAAGGTGGAACTGCTACAGCTATTAAGGCGTTTGGCACATGATGAGCAGAAAACCATCTTTCTGTCAACACACGACGTAGAGATATCCCTGCAGTTGGCAGATACCCTCTGGCTGATGACTTCCGAACAACTGCACGTCGGAACCCCTCGACAATTGGCAGACCAGAAGGTGTTGTCAACATTTATTGAAAGCGAGGGAATAACCTTTGACCCACAGATGTTAAGCATACATATCAAGAAATAGAAAAAATAATGGGGTAAGGAAAAGAAAATCAGCAAAATACTTGCAGTATTCGTAGAATTTTCGTACCTTTGCACCCGTTCAGAGGAATGAGGGGTTCGCAAGAGCCTCTCATTCTTTGACTTTTAAGCCTTATGGCTTTGCAATCTTGTTTTAATTAACAACAAAAGTATGATAGACAAAAACGTCATTAAGACAGCAGTTGAGGAGTGGCTCGAGAAGGGCGACTATTATTTGGTAGATGTAGAGATGACTGGCGATGACCGCATCGTCATTGAGATTGACCATGCCGATGGTGTATGGATTGAAGATTGTGCTGAGTTGAGCCGCTTCTTGCAGGAGAAGCTTGGTGAAGAGCTTGGTGATTATGAATTGGAGGTCGGCTCTGCCGGTATCGGCCAGCCGTTTAAGGTACTGCAGCAGTATAAGAACCATATTGGTAAGGAGGTAGAGGTATTACAGAACGATGGTATCAAACTTCAGGGTGTGCTGAAGGCAGCCAGCGACGACAATACGTTCGTGGTTACTGTCAAGGAGAAGCAGCATCAGGAAGGCAAGAAGCGTCCTGTGCTGGTGGAGGTTGACAAAACCTACAAGATCGCTGACGTGAAGTACTGTAAGTACCTGTTGAATTTCAAATAAGAGGTTAAAAGTTAAAAAATAAAATATTATGGCAGTAAAGAATGTGAAGGGTCCATCAATGATTGAGACCTTTCAGGAATTTAAAGAGACAAAGAACATTGACCGCACTACCTTGGTAAGCGTATTGGAGGAAAGCTTCCGCAACGTGATTGCCAAGATGTTCGGTTCTGACGAGAACTACGACGTCATTGTGAACCCTGATAAGGGTGACTTTGAGATTCACCGTAACCGTATCGTGGTTGCCGATGGTGAGGTGCAGGATGAGAACAAGGAGATCTCACTTTCTGAGGCCCAGAAGATTGAACCTGACTACGAGATTGGTGAAGAGGTGTCCGAAGAGGTTGACTTCCAGAAGTTTGGTCGTCGTGCCATCCTGAACCTGCGTCAGACGCTGGCTTCCAAGATTTTGGAGCTGGAGCACGACTCGCTCTATCAGAAGTATAAGGACAAGGTTGGTCAGGTGGTTAGTGCCGAGGTTTACCAGATGTGGAAACGTGAGGTACTGCTCATCGACGATGAGGGTAACGAGTTGCACTTGCCAAAACAGGAGCAGATTCCTGCCGACAACTATCGCAAGGGTGAGACTGTTCGTGCCATCGTCAAGGAGGTACAGAATGAGAACAACAATCCTCGCATCATCCTGTCACGTACCAGCAATCAATTCCTGGAGCGTCTGTTGGAGGCTGAGGTTCCTGAGATTCAGGATGGTCTGATTACCATTCGTCGCATTGCCCGTATGCCGGGTGAGCGTGCTAAGATAGCTGTTGAGAGCTATGATGACCGCATTGACCCAGTAGGAGCTTGCGTAGGTGTCAAGGGTAGCCGTGTTCATGGCATTGTCCGTGAGATGTGCAACGAGAACATCGACGTTATCAACTACTCCAGCAATACCCAGTTGTTCATCCAGCGTGCTCTGGCACCTGCTAAGGTTACCAGTATCACACTGAATCCTGAGGAGCACAAGGCAGAGGTTTATCTGCAGCCTGAGGAGGTTTCTCTGGCTATCGGTAAGGGTGGTCTGAACATCAAGCTCGCCTCTATGCTGACGGAGTACACCATCGACGTCTTCCGTGTAGTCAACGAAGGTGAGGCCGATGAGGATATCTACCTCGACGAGTTTGCTGATGAGATTGACCAGTGGATTATCGATTCTATCAAGGCTATCGGCTTGGATACCGCCAAGGCTGTGTTGAACGCTCCTCGCGAGATGCTGATTGAGAAGGCTGACCTCGAAGAGGAGACCGTTGACCACGTGCTGGAAGTGCTCAAGGCTGAGTTCGAGTAAACTGTAAAATGAAAATTGAAAATTGAGAATTAATGGGTGTACGATTAAATAAAGTATTATCAGAACTGAATATAGGACTTCAGACGGCTGTTGACTTTCTGAAGAAGAAGAGCAGTCTGGGCGAGATCCGTGACGATGCTACTACAAATACCAAGATTTCTGATGAACAGTATCAGGCTTTGGTTGATGAGTTTAGCACCGATAAGGCTGTGAAGACTCAGGCTGATATGATGTTTACTAAGAAAGTCAAGGAAAAGAAGGTCGAGAAAGCTGAGAAGGCTGAAAAGGCTGTCACCAAGACTGAGGAGATGCTTGAGCAGCGTGTCGGACTGAAGACGCTGGGTAAGATTGACCTCTCTCAGGTTGGCAAGCCTAAGGCTGCTCCTGCCCCCGCTCCAGAACCAGAGCCGGAGCCTGTCAAGGAGCCAGAGCCAATTCAAGAACCAGAGTCAGAACCTGAAGCTCAGCCTCAGACTGTCGTTCAGGAGGTTGCCAAACAGCAGCTCGCTGTTGAGGAGGAAGAAGAGGAAGTGGCTGTAGAGGACTCTGCCGACAATGCAGAGCCGGAGTTGGCCAAGACTCCTGGTGACTTCATGAAGCCTGCTACCCAACTGAATGTGGTGGGTAAGATTGACCTCGACTCACTCAACCAGAGCACGCGTCCTAAGAAGAAGACCAAGGAGGAACGTCGCAAGGAGCGTGAGGAGAAAGCTGCTGGCGAGCGCAAGAAGCGTGAGCGTATCCGTACCGACAAGGTCGATATCGAGGCTGCTGCCAAGCAGGCCAGTCAGCAAGGTAAGAACAAGAATAACAATAAAGGTGTCAACAACAATCAGCAGCAGGGACAGGGCAAGAACAAGAATAAGAAGAACCGTCCTGTCAAGCCGTTGGAGGTTGACGACGAGGCAGTAGCACGCCAGGTAAAGGAGACACTGGCCCGTCTGACCTCAAAGAACCAGAACAAGAAGGGTGCCAAGTATCGTCGTGAGAAGCGTGACGCTGTTGCTGAGCGTATGAGCGAGGAGATGGCAGCAGAGGCAGCACAGAGCAAGGTGCTGAAACTCACTGAGTTTGTGACGGTTTCTGAGCTGGCTACCATGATGAACGTTGGTGTCAACCAGGTCATCGGTACCTGTATGTCTATCGGTATCATGGTGTCTATCAACCAACGTCTGGATGCTGAGACTATCAACATTGTTGCTGATGAGTTCGGTTTCACCACAGAATACGTTTCTGCTGAGGTACAGAATGCCATTACAGAGGAGGAGGATGACGAGAACGATCTGGTGACTCGCGCTCCTATCGTTACGGTGATGGGTCACGTAGACCATGGTAAGACCTCGTTGCTGGACCATATTCGCAACACCAACGTGATTGCCGGTGAGGCTGGTGGTATCACCCAGCATATCGGTGCTTACAACGTGACGCTAAAGAATGGACAGAGCATCACCTTCCTGGATACTCCTGGTCACGAGGCGTTCACCGCTATGCGTGCCCGTGGTGCTCAGGTGACGGATATCGCCATCATCATTGTTGCTGCTGACGACTCTGTGATGCCTACCACTAAGGAGGCCATTGCTCATGCTCAGGCTGCCAACGTACCGATGGTATTCGCTATCAACAAGATTGATAAGCCAGGTGCCAACCCCGATAAGATTCGCGAGGATCTCGCCAATATGAACCTCTTGGTGGAAGACTGGGGCGGTAAGTACCAGTGTCAGGAGATTAGTGCCAAGAAGGGACAAGGCGTTTATGAACTGCTGGAGAAGGTGCTCCTCGAGGCCGAGATGCTCGACCTGAAGGCTAATCCTAACCGCAAAGCAACGGGTTCCATCATCGAGTCATCACTCGACAAGGGTCGCGGCTATGTCTCTACCGTCCTCGTATCAAATGGTACGCTGAAGGTGGGTGACGTAGTTATCGCAGGTACTGCCTGGGGTAAGGTAAAGGCTATGTTCAATGAACGTAACCAGCGCATTGAGAAGGCCGGTCCTGCTGAGCCCGCTATCATCCTGGGTCTGAACGGTGCTCCTACTGCAGGTGACTCGTTCCACGTAATGGAGAGTGAGCAGGAGGCTCGCGAAATCGCTAACAAGCGTATTCAGCTGCAGCGTGAGCAGAGCCTGCGTACCACGACGAAGCTTGGTCTGGATGAACTCTCACACCGTATCGCTTTGGGTGAGTTCCATGAGTTGAACATCATCGTGAAAGGTGATACCGACGGTTCTATCGAGGCACTCTCTGACTCGTTCATCAAGCTGTCTACCGAGAAGGTGCAGGTCAACGTCATCTCGAAGGCTGTGGGTCAGATTTCAGAAAATGATGTCATGTTGGCATCGGCTTCTGAGGCTATCATCATCGGTTTCCAGGTACGTCCTTCTGCCGATGCCCGTCGTGCTGCTGAACGCGAAGGAGTCGAGATTAATACCTATTCTATCATCTACGACGCACTCGACGATGTGAAGCAGACCATGCAGGGTATGCTCGACAAGGTGAAGAAGGAAATTGTCTCTGGTGAAATTGAGGTCAAGCAGGTCTTCAAGATTTCCAAGGTGGGTACTGTTGCCGGTGGTCTGGTTACCGAGGGTAAGGTACATAACAAGGATAAGGCCCGTGTCATCCGTGACGGTATTGTCATCCACACTGCTCCTATCGACGCCCTGAAACGTTATAAGGACGATGCCAAGGAAGTGGCTACGGGTCTGGAGTGTGGTATCTCACTGGTTAACTTCAACGACATCCAGGTAGGCGATATCATTGAGACCTTCACTGAGATTGAGGTAGAACAGAAACTTTAGCGCTTCGCTAACGAAAAGTGAATAGTGAATAGTGAAAAGTGAAAAGAATGAGTTTGTACGTCAGGTAGCTGAACAAAAATACGAGTTTGGGTTCACTACCGACGTACATACTGAAATCATAGAGAAAGGGCTGAACGAGGATATCGTTCGGCTCATCTCTGCTAAGAAGGGGGAGCCCGAGTGGATGCTCGAGTTCCGACTTAAGGCGTTTCGCTACTGGAAAGAGCAGCAGGAACCTAAGTGGGGCCATGTGCATGTGCCAGAGATAGACTATCAGGCCATCAGTTACTATGCTGACCCACTGGCCAAGAAGCCCGAAGGCGACGGCAAGATCGACCCTGAGCTGGAGAAAACCTTTGATAAATTAGGCATTCCCCTTGAAGAGCGTCTGGCCTTGAGTGGCAACACCGCCGTTGATGCCATTATGGATAGCGTATCGGTAAAGACCACCTTCAAAGAGAAACTGCGTGAGAAAGGGGTTATTTTCTGCTCTATTGGTGAGGCCATTAAGGAGCATAGCGATCTGGTGCGTCAGTACTTAGGTACGGTGGTTCCTTATCGTGATAACTTCTTTGCGGCCCTCAACAGTGCCGTGTTCAGTGACGGTTCATTTGTCTATATCCCCAAGGGAGTTCGGTGCCCCATGGAGCTCAGCTCCTACTTCCGCATCAATGCCCGTAACACGGGTCAGTTTGAGCGTACCCTGATTATTGCCGACGACGATGCCTACGTATCGTACTTGGAGGGATGTACGGCCCCGATGCGCGACGAGAACCAATTACATGCCGCCATCGTTGAGATTATCGTGATGAATCGTGCTGAGGTAAAGTACTCAACCGTTCAGAACTGGTATCCTGGTGATGAGAACGGTAAGGGCGGTGTGCTCAACCTCGTCACCAAGCGTGGCGACCTGCGAGGTGTTGACTCGAAGTTGTCGTGGACTCAGGTAGAGACAGGCTCAGCTATCACTTGGAAGTACCCATCGTGCATCCTGCGTGGTGACAACAGCGTTGCTGAGTTCTACTCAGTTGCTGTCACCAACAACTATCAGGAGGCAGATACGGGTACCAAGATGATACATATTGGTAAGAATACCAAGAGCACTATCATCTCAAAGGGTATCTCGGCTGGTCACTCACAGAACTCGTATCGTGGTCTGGTGCGTGCAGCATCTACTGCCGATAACGCCCGTAACTACTCCAGTTGCGACTCATTGTTGTTGGGCTCTGACTGTGGAGCGCATACCTTCCCCTATATGGATGTTCACAACGACAGTGCTGTCTTCGAGCACGAGGCAACTACCTCGAAGATTTCAGAAGACCAGCTGTTCTACTGCAACCAGCGAGGCATTCCCACTGAGCAGGCCGTGGGCCTTATCGTCAATGGCTATGCCAAGGAGGTGCTGCAAAAGCTCCCTATGGAGTTTGCCGTCGAAGCCCAGAAGTTGCTCAGCGTCTCCCTTGAGGGAACGGTGGGTTAACCTGAAATAACGATATAACGATATAACGAAAATGCTTGAAGTAAAGAACTTACACGCCAAGATTGGCGATAAAGAGATATTGAAAGGCATCGACCTCGTGATTAACGATGGTGAGACGCATGCCATCATGGGACCTAATGGTTCGGGTAAATCGACCTTAAGTGCCGTGTTGGTGGGTAATCCACTCTATGAGGTGACTGAGGGCGAGGCTTTCTTCAACGGCAAGAACCTCCTTGAGATGAAGCCCGAGGACAGGGCCCATGAAGGTCTGTTTCTGTCGTTCCAGTATCCCGTGGAGATTCCTGGTGTTTCGATGACCAACTTCATGAAGGCCGCTATCAACGAAAAGCGTAAGTACCAGGGTTTGGAACCCATGAATGCTGCTGAGTTTCTGAAGCTGATGCGCGAGAAGCGTAAGATAGTAGAGCTCGACTCAAAACTGGCCAACCGTTCTGTGAACGAGGGCTTTAGCGGTGGTGAGAAGAAACGCAACGAGATATTCCAGATGGCTATGCTGGAACCCAAGCTGAGCATTCTTGACGAGACGGACTCAGGTCTGGACGTGGATGCCATGCGCATTGTGGCCGAGGGTGTCAACAAGTTGCAGACACCTGAGACGTCGTGCATCGTCATCACCCACTACGACCGTTTGTTGGAGATGATCAAGCCTCAGTTTGTTCATGTGCTCTACAAGGGACGCATCGTAAAGACTGGTGGCCCTGAACTAGCTGTACAGATTCAGGAGCACGGCTACGATTGGATTAAGGAAGAAATAGGCGAGGAATAAGCGGGCTGCGCCCTAAATGACAAATGATAATTGATAAATGATAATGGGTAGCGAACAGCAATATATTGACCTGTATAAGCAGTGCCGCGGGATGATTTGTGAGCATAGCAACGACGTGATGAACGCTGTGCGCGATGAGGCTTTTGAGCGCTTTGTGTCGAGTGGTTTCCCCACTCGAAAACAAGAGCGCTATAAATACACTGACATGCAGGCACTCTTTGCCCCCGACTACGGCTTGAACTTGAATCGCTTGCAGATACCTGTTGACCCTTACAACGCATTTCGTTGTGATGTGCCTAACCTCTCGACAAGTCTGTACTTCGTGGTCAATGACCAGTTCTATAATCAGGCATTGCCTCAGGCTCATCTGCCTGAGGGTGTTATCATTGGTTCGCTGAAGGACTTTGCCACCACTGAATACTACAACTGTCTGGCTGGTAAGGCCAACGATGCAGCCACTGACCTCAACACCATGTTGGCACAGGATGGTCTCTACGTCTATGTGCCCAAGAATGTAAAGATTGACCGTGCTATTCAAGTAATCAACATACTGCGTAGCGATGTTGACCTGATGGTGAATCGTCGTATACTCATCGTGCTCGAAGAGGGTGCCGAGATAAAGATGCTGTTCTGCGACCATGCCGCTGACGACAAGAACTTCTTGGCCACACAGGTTATCGAGGCCTTTGTCGGTGAAAACGCCTCGCTGGATCTCTATTGTTTGGAAGAGACGCATGCGAAGAATGTACGTGTGAGCAATGTATATATCGACCAGCAGGCTAACAGTCGCGTTAATCACAATGTGATAACCCTGCACAACGGTACAACGCGCAATAAACTCGACCTCACCTTCTCAGGCGAGGGTGCTGAGTGCCAGTGTTATGGTTGTGTGATTGCTGACAAGCAGCAGCATGTGGACAACAACACGCTGATTGTTCACAAGGTTCCTCATTGCAACTCACAGGAACTCTATAAATACGTGCTTGACGACCAGTCGACAGGTGCTTTTGCTGGTCGCGTGCTGGTAGAGCATGGTGCGCAGAAGACCACCTCGCAGATGACCAATCAGAACCTTACCGCCACCAAGGAGGCGCGTATGTACACCCAGCCTATGCTGGAGATTTATGCTGACGATGTGAAGTGTGCGCATGGCTCTACTGTTGGTCAGCTGAACGATGCGGCACTGTTCTACATGCGTCAGCGAGGTATCTCGCTGCAGGAGGCTAAGGTGCTGTTGCAGAATGCCTTTATCAATGAGGTCATTGACCACATGCAACTTGAACCACTGCGCGACCGTTTGCACTACTTGGTAGAGAAACGTTTCCGTGGCGAACTCAATAAATGCTCTGGTTGTAAACTCTGCAAATAAAAAAATAAAGCTGCGATTCTTTGGAGTCGCAGCTTTAATGTTTTATATAGTCAACTTACTTGACAATCGTCTTCTTGCCGTTCTGAATGCGGAGCCCCTTGGCACTGCTGTTTATCTTGCGACCGTTCAGGTCATAGGCATCGCCAGAAGTGTTCTGGACGCGGATGTTGTTAATCATCGTGGCCTCAGACTGTGAGAGGTGTACAATGCGCAACTCCTGGGCAGTAGCACTCTGCTGGTCCCATGTGAAACCACAACGGGTGGGCAGGAACTTCTGTTCGGGGGTAGTCTTAATCAGTACAGCCTCTAGTGGTGTCACTTTCTGCTGAGCAGGAATACCATAGCGACCTGCTTTCTCCATCATCTCCCAACTGCTACCGAAGGTCACGATGTTACCGTTATTATCGCTCATGCGAACAACTTGTATCTCGTTGTCAATCGTCATAGCATCGGTATTCTTGATGCGTAGATACTGATTCTTAGGAGAGTTGACGAGATATGGTACACCAGCCTGGATTCCATCAGCCGTGCACTCTACGAAATAAAGATTCAGGATGTTGCCCTCCTGTTTAATAGCATGGAAGCGCTCGATCTTTACATCGCCCAACTGGTCGGCAGCGACGGTCATTGGCAGACATAGCGTATTGTAACCTGCGAAGAAATAGCGGTTCAGCTGAACGGTCTGGTCGCTGTTCTGCAACATCTCTATGTTCAGTTTCGTAGAACTGGCATAGACATTCTTTACCTTGTTTTGTGCAATAGCCGCCGTGCAAACAGCCGTTGCCATCATCAATGAAAGTACAAATTGTTTCATAAGCAATATAGTTTTATAGTCCTTGTCTGAGTGCAAAGATACAAAATATTCTGAAATAAACAAGGGATAATGCATATTTTTTCGTACCTTTGCCGCACATTTTAAGAAATAGACATGTTCGACGTACAGAAAATACGAGAAGATTTCCCCATATTGAGTCGTGAGGTATACGGTAAGCCGCTGGTATATCTGGACAATGCGGCTACCACGCAGAAGCCGTTGTGTGTGCTCGATGCCATGCGCGACGAGTACCTCAACGTCAATGCTAATGTGCATCGTGGTGTGCACTATCTTTCGCAGCAGGCTACCGATCTGCATGAGGCAGCTCGTGAGAAGGTGCGCAGTTTCATTAATGCCCGTAAAATAGAAGAAATTGTTTTTACGCGTGGTACCACGGAGGCGATTAATCTGGTGGCCAGCTCGTTCTGCGAGAGTCAGATGAAGGCAGGTGACGAGGTGCTGGTCACGGAGATGGAGCACCACTCCAACATCGTCTCGTGGCAACTACAGGCACAGAAGCGTGGCATCGTGGTGAAGCACTTGCCCATCACCGACGACGGCCGTGTGTGTCGCGATTCAGTCGAGACATATATCACCGACCATACCAAGTTGGTCAGCATCGCTCATGTCAGCAACGTGCTGGGCACCATCAACCCTGTCAAGGACATCATCAAGATAGCCCATGAACACGGCATCCCCGTATTGGTGGATGGAGCGCAGAGTGCTCCTCACATGAAGATTGACGTGCAGGCTATGGATTGTGACTTCTTTGCCTTCAGTGGTCATAAGATGTATGGTCCTACGGGTATCGGCGTGCTTTACGGTAAGGAGGAATGGCTGGAGAAGTTGCCTCCGTATCAGGGTGGAGGAGAGATGATTGACAAGGTGACGTGGGAGAAAACCACCTTCGAACGCCTCCCCTTTAAGTTTGAGGCTGGTACCCCCGACTATGTGGCCACCCACGGACTGGCTACCGCCATCGACTACCTGAATAGTGTGGGTCTTGATTCTATCAAGACCTACGAGGAGGAGTTGACTCGCTACTGCATGGAGCAGCTGCAGACCATTGACGGTATGCATATCTACGGTCCTGTAGTCTGCGGTTTCCCCGCTGACAAGGACGCTGTTGTCTCCTTTAACGTAGGCACTATCCACCACTTGGATATGGGCACTCTCCTGGACCGTTTGGGCATTGCCGTGCGCACGGGTCACCATTGTGCTCAGCCCCTGATGGATCGTCTTGGCATATCAGGCACCGTTCGTGCCTCGTTTGCGATGTATAACACCAAAGAGGAGATTGATACCCTCGTGGCCGGCATCCGCCGTGTTTCTCAAATGTTTTAGAGCGTTCGGCGGTTTCCCTGCCGAAATAGTAATATGAAGATAGGCAACATAGAACTGGGCGAGCGCCCCATCTTCCTGGCTCCCATGGAGGACGTCACGGATATTGGCTTCCGTATGCTCTGCAAGCGGTTTGGAGCCTCGATGGTATATACGGAATTCGTGTCTGCCGAGGCTTTGGTGCGTGACGTCAAGTCGACGGTCAGAAAGCTGACCATTGCCGACGAAGAGCGGCCTGTAGGCATTCAGATCTATGGACGTGATGTTGAGGCGATGGTCGAGGCGGCAAAGATGGTCGAACAGGCAGGTCCTGACCTCATCGACCTCAATTTCGGTTGTCCTGTCAAAAAGGTGGCAGGCAAGGGCGCTGGTGCCGGCATGCTTCAAAACATCCCCAAGATGTTGGAGATTACGGAGAAGGTCGTACAGGCCGTGAAGCTACCTGTCACGGTGAAGACCCGTTTGGGCTGGAATCATGAACAACTCATCATTACCTCGTTGGCCGAACAGCTACAGGATTGTGGCATCAAGGCACTGACCATCCACGGCCGTACTCGTTCACAGATGTATACAGGCAATGCTGACTGGACCCTCATTGGTGAGGTGAAGCGTAATCCTCGTATTCATATTCCCATCATCGGTAATGGCGACATCAAGTCGTTGGACGATGCCGACCAACATTTCGACCAATATGGTGTTGATGCAATTATGATAGGTCGTGCTACCTTTGGTCAGCCGTGGATATTCTCTCGTCGCGAACTTACTCTTGACGAGAAGATTGACGTTTTGGAGGAACAGCTCCGTATCAACATCGAGCGCTGTGATACAGAGGAGATGCGCTCCAAAGGCAAGTCTGCAGAACTCTGTGGCATTCTCCATACCCGTCGCCACCTGGCTGCCAGTCCTGTCTTCAAGGGTATTCCTAACTTCCGCGAAACCCGTATCAAGATGTTGCGCGCAGAGAAAAAGGATGACCTGTTGGCCATCCTTGAGCAGTGTCGTGAACTACTGCGGTAACCTATTTTACGATAACGACCTCTGCGGTACTGTTGTCCATGTCGGGCATCGTCATTCCTATAGATGCACCGATATAGGTGGGGTCGCAGACAATATAACGTTTTCCCTTAAAGTCGATGTGGTCACCTTTTATTTCTTCATCGAAATGAACAGCCATTGCCAAATGGCCAGGGTAATACACTAGGATACATTCCATTCCCAGTAGGTCAGTGATGAGTCGTGACAGCAAGATGCTCCGATCTTCACAGTCGTCATAAGGGTAATAGAGTGTCTCCTCAGCGAAGAAAGCCCTGTCATGTCCCCAGACAGTTTCATCAAATTCATATTCGAAAGCAGTCTGAAGCCAGTTCAGCAGTCGTTCGACTGCATCACGCTGGCTCTTACCGTTAATTTTCTCCTTCAGAACGGTCAATACCTGTTCGCGAGTATCATTATAGAAAGGCGTTCTTGCTAACATGCCCCATCGAGTCATCTTGTTCTCACCAATTCTTGCCGATGGATAGCTGTTATAGAAGTCAACGATGTTCTTGTTCGTGCTGAGCTCAACATCCATTTCCTTGTATCTCTCCGATTTTAGACGTCGGGCAGTTGAGGGTGCATATGCCAGTTGTACCGGTTCTTTCATCAATAGTGAGAGCTTCTGCTCGTGGGGGAAACCAGCATTGCAAATCAGCATTCTTGGCTGGTTGCTGGTTCTTGCATAGATAAAATAATCTTTGTTATCGCGAGTGTAGTACGGCTCACCATAGATAGTGAAGTTGCTGGCAAAGAGCATATACAACTTGTCGTCCTCTATGCCGATACGCATATCATAGCCTGACTGTTGATACAGAAAACTCATCAGCATGACCGACTCATTGGTCTTTCTTCCAAAGCAGGAAGTCGTCAGGCTGTCCAGCATCTGCAGGTATGCCCAGTCATTTAATTTGTATTGTTCACGCAGGGCCAGACAGTCGACCATCGTATTGCTATAGTCCTTTTTGACCATCATCTCCCAAGCGTCAGCAATACCGTCCTTATCGCATTTCACTAAGGAGTAATGATTCTGCTTGTCAAGCCTTGCCTGCATCGGAGTACCAAAGAAACTGAAACTAAAAGGTTCTTCTTTACCTTCTTTGTTTTCAGCAATAGGTACGACGGGTTCTGGCTGTGGTGTAGGTTCTGGAATCTGCACTGGGGTGACTTTGACTTCTACTGGAGCAGGTTTCTCTTCGACAGGTTTCTCTTCGACAGGTTTCTCTTTCTTTACCTCTTTTAGTACGATAGGCTTCACCTTGTCCTCCTTAGGCTGTATCAGCTTTCCACTTGCATCCGTTTCTTTCCATTCCCCCCTCAACAATGCGACATATCCACGGTTAGCCTCTTCCAGGAATTTCTGGTAGTCCGACTTTACACCTTCTCGGAACTCCTGAAAGTCCTTCAAAAAAGGATTGGTCTGTGCCTTTACAGTGCAACAGCCAATCCATAATAAGATAAGTAGGCACTTGTTCCTCATTTACAATCGAAATAAGTCATTCTTTGATTCTTATTTAACGCCTTCCTTAACAAACTCGCTAACTTTTTCTGCATACTTCTGGGCTAGTGCCGACTCCCGCGCTGCATTCTCCAAGGCACGTTGGCGGGCTATCGAGGCAGCTTTCTCGTTTACGATGAAAAAGCTCTGTATCTCGAAAGTGCCGTCACCATTGCTACGAATGATGCTGAACGACTCTTTCAGTTCACCTCTAATCTCTTTTTCAACCAAACGTTCATAGGCAGAATACATCTTATCAAACTCTCCATCCGTATCGGTGGCATTTCCCATAATGTCACTGACTACGCGACCTTTCAAATGACTGCCTGCTTGTTGCGCATAGGTCAGACAAGCATTGTTGATAGCCATCTGGTGACCAATGTTCTTTGATTTTACCTTGGTTGCTACACCCATAACCTCCTGAGCTTCATCCCCCAGAGTGTTCAGTTTGTCATAATGTGCCAATAGGGCAACGTCGAGGGAGCGACTGGTACCGAAAACCTGCCATTTCTCCTTTTTGAACTGCTTCATCTTCGTTTTGTACTCTTTCTGTCTTGCCTTTTCCAAAACCTTATTTTGAGCGTTCATTGTGGGGATTACCAGGCAGAAAGCCATCAATAACATCAATAATCTTTTCATAATCGTTGTTTTTGGTTAGTGATTAGTATTTGACTTAACACGCTGCAAATATAGTAAAAATAATCGAACCAACTATCCTTTAATTCTATTTTAGAAAATTTTAACACGTCATCCTTTATTCCTTAATATTAATTTACTATCTTTGCCCCAATAATAACCAGATTGCATTCTAAAACAATTACTATTAACAGATATGAGAAACCTATTACTCTTATTCTCCCTTTTGGTGAGCAGCTCATTGATGGCCCAGAACATGAAGGTCGTCCAGTTCAGTGAGCTTACCAATGACCTGACGGCCAACCGTTATGGTACTTCCAAGACCGACGAGAACGGTGAGACCGCTGCCCTTATCAAGATAGTAACTCCTGAGACCGGCTTCAGTTTCGACGGCGGTTCTTTGGGTATTGTTGCTGTTGAGAACAAAGCCGGTGAGATCTGGCTTTATGTTCCCCGCCGTGCTCAGCGTCTGACCATCAGCCATTCCGCTTTTGGCGTGCTTCGTAATTACGCCTACCCAGTCCCAATCGAAGGCGCTAAGACCTACGAGATGCTGTTGGACATCGGTACCGGTGTCTATGCTACTATCACTGCGCCCGTCGCGAAGTCCGAGATTTATATCGACAACGAGTATGTGGGTCAGGTTCCCGTCTATAATAAGTACCTGAACTATGGTAAGCACACTATCCATGCCATAAACGGTAAGATTGAGGGAACTGTGGAGCAGTACGTCACTTCCGACAAGAAGTCACTTTCCATCGATGTGGAGATGAAGGATATGAGCCACCTCTATGGCGACGTTCGTGTGCTTGTTGACAATAATGCCGATATCATCTTCCAAGGTAAGCGCGTTGCCAGCGGCCTTTGGGACACGCAGCTGAAGGAAGGCAGCTATGTCGTCGAGACCCGCAAGGCTAACTACGAGGACTCGAAGACGTCGTTCACCGTGAAGCGCGGTCAGAAACACACCATCAATGCTATCGCGCCTTCTCCCTATACCGGTTATTTGAGCGTCTATACCCGTCCTCAGGGTGTGTCATCCATCGATGAGCGTGGTAAGTACATTGACTTGTCTGAGCATACCCCCGTGCTCATTGGCTCCCACCAGTTCACTTTCCAGAAGAAGGGCTATGTTTCCCAAAGCCGTGAGTACACGCTGGAGCGCAATCAGGTCACCAAGGATACCATCGAACTGCAGCCCATCCAGTACTTCAAGCCCTTCGCTTTCTATTTCGGTGCGGGCTATACCGTTCGTGGTCTGTCTGGTGCCACGGGTATTCTGGGCGCCACCTATCGTAACCACGATGTACAGCTGAGCTATACCTTCGGCTTCAGTAGTTCCAATTCTGTCAATACCTACGACGAGAGTGGCAACTACCAGAGCCGTCTGTCGTATAAGATGAACAGCATCGGTGTGAAGTACGGCTACCAGGTCCTTTTGACCCGCAAGATGGCTGTTGTCCCCCAGGTGGGCTATTCGGTGAACATGTTGACTGCCAAGCAGGAGGACGGCAGCGTCAGCTTTGGCGACGGTGCCTCGTGCAAGACCTTGACCATCGGTGCCAAGTTCCTGGCTGTTCCCATGAAGCATGTCTATGTGTTCGTTGCCCCTGAGTACGGCATCGCCATGAGCAAGGACAAGAGCTTCGACCTCATCTCTACACAGGCAGACTTCAGCCAGGGCGGTTTTGCCGCTTCCCTCGGCATTATGGCAACATTCTAGTATACTGACTCAAAATACATACCACGATGAAACAGATAATTCCCTATACCAACAGCGCGTTGAGAGTTTCTCTCAGCGTCCTTGCCACAGCGCTTCTGCTGTCCTGTACGAGTAATAGCGACGAAGGCACCGTCAGTACCGACTATATGAAGGTCACGGACATCGTCATGAGCGGCAATCACGCCAGCACCACGCTTCATATCGAGGCCGATTGTCCCTGGCGCATCACCGAGGGTGTCGACTGGGTTCAGGTAAGTCCTGTCCAGGGCGTAGGCACAGCCGATGTAGAGGTCACCACCGGTGCAAACCCCTCGTCTCTAAATGAGCGCAGTTGTGAGATAAGAGTCACTACTGATGGTGGCCTGGAGCGTATCATCACGCTGACGCAGGGCCGCAACAATGAGAGCATGGATGTCAGTACCCGCACCCTTACCTTCGGTGAGGATGGCGGTGAACAGGTGTTTACTGTTACCAGTAACACCCAGTGGACCATCACCGGTGGTGCCGACTGGCTGTCGCTGAGCACCGAGGGTGGTACTGACAACGGCAGTGTCACCGTCATTGCCCAGAAGAATACCACCGAGTATGAGCGCAATGCCGTGTTCACGGTGACGGGTAACAGCGGAACCGCTGCCCAGATTACGGTCTCTCAGGTTGGCAAGAACGTCACCATGACCATCGAGCCAGAGCGCATCGATGCCGTCGCCAAGGGCCGTGAGTATTCGTTCCAGGTGCTGGGTAATGCCGACTGGACTGTCACTGCCGATGTTACCACATGGTTGACGTTGGAGACCAGAAGCGGTTCGAATGAAGGTCCTGTGCGCATCACGCTGACCGACAACGTCACCAGTGAGGCCCGTGTCGCCAATATCCGCGTCACCACCTCCTCCGGTCGTTTGGAGCGTACGTGCGTCATCACGCAGGCCGGTGCTACCGTACCATCGCTGACACAGCCCGTCGTAACCGGTATCACCCGTTACGAAGCCACGCTGCAGAGCACTTTCACCAGTTCGCTGGATGCCAGCGAGGGTGGTTTCTGCTATTCCCTGCAGGCCAACCCCACGGTGAATGACAAGTCCGTGAAGGTGGCTGGTGTCGAGGGTCAGAGCGGAGAGCTCACCACCCAGCTTACCGGTCTCACCTCCGGCAAGACCTACCACGTCCGTGCATGGGTTCGCAATGCCAACGGCATAGGCTATAGTGCTGATGCCACTTTCACTACGGAGGGTAAGACTCCAGGAGAAGACGAGAATCCTACACCAGATTTGTAATTTCACCTTAATGATATATAAGTATGAAGACAATGATTAAGTTACATAGATTCCTGGCCACCATCGTGTTGGCCATCGTGGGTACAGCTATGGCATGGGCTGTTGATCAGCCTGGTGTTAGTTTTGATTCATCTACTCGGACTTATACACTCTCGTGTGGCACTACCGGTGCTACCATTTGGTATACCGTAGATGGCACAGACCCCAAGACTGCCACTAAACGCTATAAGTACACAGGGCCTTTCCAAGTCAACCGTACACTGACTATCTGGGCTGCGGCAGAGAAAGACGGCGAGTGGTCAGCGGTAAATGATCACTGGCAGGTGACAGTTGAAAGCAAATTCCTTTATAAGAATATCTACTACCAGTTGGTGGCAAACACATTAGATGATGTGGTTGAGGTCGCTTCGCGTCAGAGTGGGGTGTACGAAGGTGATATCGTGATACCTTCAACAGTACCGCATGCCAGTGTAACCTATACAGTGATACGTATCGGAAACCAAGCTTTCTATGATGCCGACTACATAACAGGCATCTCATTGCCAACAACTATTACCTCCATCGGAACGTATGCTTTCTATAATTGTGATAGACTTTATAACATTACGCTTCCTGCCAGTGTGAAGACGGTAGGAGAGAGCGCTTTCTCTAACTGTTATAACCTAAAGGACATCAGTCTGAATGAAGGATTAGAAACTATAGAAAATAGCGCTTTCGCTAACTGTAGTCAACTGACAGCTATTACACTGCCCAACACGTTGAAAAGCCTTGGCTATTTAACGTTCAATGGGTGTTCTCGACTGACAGCTGTCCGTATTCCCGATAGCGTGACGTCTATTGGCTATAGTCTGTTTGAGAATTGTTCAGCACTGACCAGTGTTACGTTACCGGCTACATTGACAGACATCCCCAATGCCACATTCAATAATTGCTATTCTCTACGTAGCATTAGCATCCCGTCAACGGTGAAGAGTATTGGTGAGAGTGCTTTCCACAATTGTGATGCACTGACCTCTGTCACCATTCCCGAAGGTGTAGAGACGCTGGGCTTTGAAGTATTCCATCAATGTGATAACCTGCTCTCCGTATCTATACCGGAAGGGGTCACCGTAATTCCCGTAGGTGCCTTCGATGACGACTTTGCCCTGTCTACTGTCAGTCTGCCAACAACGCTGACGACAATTAGCGAGCGAGCTTTTAATACCTGTCGGTCGCTGAAAACTATCACCATTCCAGAGAATGTGACCAGTATCGGTAAGAGAGCCTTCACGGAATGTGAAAACCTGACCAGCGTCTATGCTCTACCGATGAATCCCCCTGAGATGAGCAGTGACAATGATGGCAATGCTTTCCTTGACATCTTGCAGCAAGCGACGCTATATGTTAAGTCGAGTGCCTTGAATAACTACAAGGCATCGAACCGCTGGGATGAGTTCCAGACCAAGCAAACGATTGATAATGTGCTTTGTGAGCAGCCTACCTTCGCTTTGTCAGACTATGTGCTCACCATGAGTACCGCTACCGCGGGAGCTACTATCTACTATACCACCGATGGTAGTGATCCTACGACGGCTTCAATAGCATATACCGGTCCTATCCCCTTCATGCAGAATGGTACTATCCGTGCTATTGCTGTAAAAGAGGGCATGGACAACTCTGCAATTTCCGAATTTGTAAAGAGTAGCTACAAGACTCCCGCTCCTGTAGCCACCATAGACGAGAACTTCGTGGTGAACATCACTTGCGAGTCCCCCGACATTGAGGGTTTCCCTGAGACGAAAATCTATTATATTGTAAATATAGAAGCAAGAAGTTGGGGGTGGCAAACCATTGCTCAAGGCAACAACGATTGGCAACTCTACGAGGGTCCCATTCAATTAGAAGGACCACGATATGTTCATGTTTATGCCGTTCGCGAAGGATGGAATGATTCGGAAACGGATAGAGTCTATGATTACTATTCTGATTACCAAACAACGACACCTTGGATAGAATGGGTAAATACAAAGAACAAGATTCGTCTCTATAACTACGACGCAGATGCAACTGTCTATTATACCCTTGATGGTACAGATCCTACGGCTGAGAGTGCGGTATATAACCCTGATGACTCCATCGCCATCAATCGAGACGTGATTATCAAGTGTATCGCTATGCGCCCAGGACACTTTGACTCGGATATTGCCAGCCAGACTATTACCAACGTGGCTCAGACCTTCTATGAAGGAGGTTTCTACTATCGCCTGCGTGACAATATGACTGCTGATGAAGTTGAAGTTACCAGAGGTGAGAACCACCAATACCAGGGTGATGTCGTCATTGAAAGATATGTGGAGCATAATGGAACTAAGTTTGCTGTGACGCGTATCGGCAATAATGCGTTCTATGATAACGAAAAACTCACTAGCGTAACATTACACGATGGTATTAACTCCATTGGTGTATCTGCCTTCCAAGAATGTGACGCATTGACAGCGGTGGATGTTCCTGGTAGTGTGAAGAGTATTGAGCGCGAAGCCTTCCGTAGTTGTATAAACTTGCGGGCAGTGACCCTACATGAAGGACTGGAAACAATTGGGAATGCCGTTTTTTATAATTGTTATAACCTTCCTTCCTTGACTCTGCCCAATACATTGAAAACTATTGGTGAAAGTGCTTTCCAAGAGTGTAGAGGCTTTCGTGAGTTTTACATACCGGATGGTGTGACCTCTATTGGTAATCGAGCCTTTGATGGTTGTACAGCACTCGTCAGTATCCACTTGTCTGCAGCGTTGTCAGCAATATCTTACTCAATGTTCAGTAGCTGTTCATCCCTGCTTAGTATTGACATTCCTGCTTCGGTGAAAACGATAGAGTACAATGCCTTCAGAGATTGTTACGCTCTGGTTTCTGTTTCTTTGCCTGTAGGTTTGGAGACTCTTGGCGAGTCTGTTTTCAATGGGTGTAGAAAATTGTTGTCTGTCACTATCCCTGAGGGTGTGACACTGATTCCGAACTATGCTTTCTATGATTGTTATGCTTTGACAACGGTGTCTCTACCAACATCGTTGCAGACCATTGGATATACTGCATTCCAGAATTGTAGCAGTATGCAGTCCATCACCCTTCCTGAGAATCTTACTACCATAGGAACGGGGGCCTTCTCTAATTGCAACAACCTGTCTGATATCTATTGTCTTGGACAGAACGCACCCACTCTTGATGGTGGAGACGGCGACCAGGCTTTTGCAAATGTAGTAACACATGCCACATTGCATGTCAAGAAAGCAGCAGAGGGTAATTATAAAGTTGCCAGACATTGGAATAAGTTCACAAGTTTTGAGGTGTTTGACAACATCATGGCCGCACAGCCTACCTTTAAGCTGGAAAATTATAAGTTGAGCATCAGCACTGCCACGGACGGTGCCTCCATTTATTACACGACAGACGGTACAGAACCCACAACTGCATCGCCACAGTATACTGCCCCTATTAACTTCTGGTCGAACGGTATAGTGAAGGCTATTGCCGTGAAGGATGGTTTGGATAATTCACTTGTCGGTGAGTTCAAGAAAGAAGACATGAAGGTGGCTATGCCGGTTGTTACCATGGACGAGAACTTCAAGGTAACCATGACGTGTGAACAACCTGACATAGAAGGATTCCCAGAGGTGCGTATCAAATATGTGGTGAATGACAATACTTATGGTATAGACGCAGGCGATGAGCGTTGGCAACTCTACGATGGTACTCCTATTCAGCTTACTCGTCCTAGCTATGTGCACTATTATGCTGAGCGAGAAGGATGGATATCAACGGAACAAGCATACGAGGACTTCAACAGCGCGTACTATACCAATAAACCGTCTATCGAGTGGAATCCATATACGCAGAAGGCATACATTTATAGCTATGAAAGCTACTTCCCAGCTGATGCTACAGTCTATTATACCCTTGACGGTAGTGACCCTACGAGAGAAAGCCTAGTGTATAATCCTAGCGACTCTATACTTATTGTTCGTAACCTGATAGTCAAAGCATTTGCTGTAAGACCTAGACACTTCGATTCAGATATTGCTACGGGTTACATTACCGATGTTACCCAGACCTTCTCGAAAGATGGCATATACTATCGACTGGTTGACAATGTACTGACAAACGAGGTGGAGGTCACTCGTGGAAGTAAGGATTATGAAGGTGATTTGGTCATCCCTGACAAAATTACCTATGCTGGCGTCAAATACGACGTGACCCGTATTGGTGAGAGTGCTTTGGGAACAGGCTACTATAATAGCAGCCAGGTGACTAGTGTAATCTTGCCGCCTACCATTCGCTCTATCGGAAAATGGGCTTTCTCTGCAATGAATATGCTTACTGAACTTGACATTCCTGCAAGTGTCGTAACCATCGAAGAAGGTGCTTTCAACGAAACGAGTCTCAAGAAGGTAACCCTCCACGAAGGTCTGGAAACAATTGAAAAGAATGCATTTTATCGTTCTACGCAACTCACTAACGTTACGCTTCCTCAAACATTGAAGACTATTGGTAATGAAGCATTCGCAGGCTGTTCTGAGTTTACTCATATGGATATTCCTGAGAGTGTGACTAGTATTGGTGAGTCGGCTTTCTCTAGTTGTAGCAAGTTGGAATCTGTGACGCTATCTTCTGGTCTGACGGAATTGGCTAATGGCATATTCCAGTCATCCGCATTGAAGAGTGTCATAATTCCAAATGGTGTGACAAGTATCGGCAGCAAGGCATTCTATAATTGCGGATATCTGAGTTCTGTGACTATTCCTGCCAGTGTCCAGACGATTAAGAGTGAAGCATTCCGAGATTGTCGTTCGCTCACTTCCATCAGTATTCCTGAGGGTGTGACCGCGATTGAGAATTATACTTTTGCAGGTTGTAATCTGTTGACAACTATTCAGTTGCCTTCAACGCTGACTACTATTGGACAATATGCATTCTATAATTGTGCAGTCATGCCCAATGTGACGCTGCCTGAGAACCTGAAAACCATTGATACCTACGCATTCCATGGTTGTACAGTGCTGAACAGCGTCTATAGTCTGGCCGCTACACCGCCGACACTGAATGGTGACGGCAATACCAATGCCTTTGCAACGATGATGGGCGAGGCCACCCTGTACACAAAGTCTGGTGACAAGGAGAAGTATGAGAATGCTAACCTCTGGAGCTCGTTCAAGGAGTTGGTTGTCTTTGACAACGTGCCCTGTGCTCAGCCAACCTTTACGCTGGAGAACTTCAGGCTGACGATGAAGTCGAATACGGAAGGTGCCACCATTTATTATACGACGGACGACTCGGAGCCCAGCACTGAGTCTTTGAAATATACCGCTCCGATTGCTTTGTTGCAGAACGATACTATTCGTGCCATTGCTGTAGCAGAGGGATTCAGCCCCTCAGTGATTTCTGATTTCCGTAAGGCCGACTATAAGGTGGATGTGCCTACTGTTTCGTTGTCTGACGACCTTGTCATGACCATTACCTATGGCGGTGCTACAGAGGAGTTGGCTCCTGTACGTATTTATTATAAGGAGAATACCGACAGGTATTCTCCTTGGGGAGATAAACCATGGATACTGTATGAAGGTCCAATACAATTGATGAAGCCACGTTATTACCGTGTGATGGCTCAGCGCGACGGATGGTTGGACTCTGACGAGAGCGACACCTATGATTACTACACTAACTATCGTTTGGATGCTCCTCAGATGTCGTGGTCCAAGGATGAGACTACAGGTATTGGTACGATGACCTTGAGTTATTACAACAATAATAGCGAAGGTGATTTCTACTACACCTTGGACGGTAGCGATCCCACGAAAGAGAATGGTACGTTGTATACCGAACCCATTCAGATAGTTCGTAATCTGACCGTAAAGGCTGTCGCCTGGAAGGAGAAACATTGCTATTCAGAGATTGCTTCTTGGGATGTGACAGATGTCAGTCGTACATTCTATGTGGATAACATTTGGTATCGCCTGACCGACAAATCCTTGGGAGACGAGGTAGAGGTAACCAATGGTAATATTCCATACGAAGGTGATGTGAACATACCTGCTACCGTTACTATTCAAGGTACGAAGTACAATGTGGTGGGTATTGGTAACAGTGCACTCTCTGATCAGGACAAGGTGACGAGCGTCACACTGCCAGCATCTATTCGGTATATTGGAAATGGAGCATTCTATGATGTTGACAACTTGCAGACCATTGTCGTGCCAGAGGCAGTAAAGACCATTGGCAGTAATGCTTTCTATAACTGCGATCGCTTGGCTTCTGTTACGCTACATGAAGGTTTGGAGAGCATCGACGAGTCTGCATTCAACTCTTTGCCAGCTTTGAAGACTATCGTGATTCCGTCAACCGTGATGACGATAGGAAATGCAGCTTTTTCTAACTGTACTTCACTGGCATCTATTACTCTCCCTGCTGGACTGAAAGTTATACCGAACGATCTCTTCCGTTACAATAAGAAACTGGCAGACATCACTTTGCCAACAGCTCTAGAGTTAATTGGTAATTATGCTTTTTCGGGGACGGCAATTACGACGATGCAGTTGCCCACTAGCGTGACGGCAATCGGTGATGGGGCATTCCACGACTGTGCTCAGTTATCCAACATAGTCATTCCAGAGAGTGTGACAGAACTGGCCCAGGGTCTGTTTGAGAACTGCCATGTATTGACTTCCGTATCACTGCCAACAACCTTGCAGCGTGTGGGTAGTCGAAGCTTTAGAGAATGTTTTGTCCTGGAGAGTATAGTCTTGCCAGCCTCGTTGAAGACCATCGGAGCTGCAGCTTTTAATCGTTGTACAAAGCTAATGACCATCTATAGCATGGCAACAACGCCTGCAATCATTGAAGGTAATGCTCAAGCCAGCTATGAAATGGAGAGAGATGCCTTCTATGATGTCAAACAGACAGCTAAGCTCTTTGTGCCTGAGACAGCTGTTGAGGCTTATAAGAACAAACAGTTCTGGCAAGAATTTGGTGACCGAATCGTGGGCAGCGACTTGGTTCCTTGTGAGCAGCCGACGTTCGAACTGACCGACTTTAAGTTGACTATCCAGTCGCTGACTGAGGGTGCAAGTATCTATTATACCAACGATGGTTCTAATCCCGACGTGAATGCCATTCCGTACACAGCTCCTGTTACTCTGCTGAAGAATGACACCATCCTTGCTGTTGCAGTAAAGGATGGCATGGCAGCATCGCCTATAGCCAAGTTCTATAAGAATGACTATAAAGTGAACGTGCCTGTGGCTACGTTGTCAGATGATCTTGTGATGACAATTACTTGCGAGATTCCAGAGGTGGAAGGTTTGCCAGAGACAAAGCTTTATTATAAAGAGAACTTCCGTGACGGCTACTGGAACGAAACTGAATGGAAACTCTACGAAGGACCAGTCCAAATGACGCAGCCTCGTTATATTATGCTGATGGCTAAACGTGATGGTTGGGTGGACTCTGATGAGAGTAATATCTATAATTATTATACAAACTATCGACTGGAGAAGCCCAAAATTGTGTGGTCATCAGAAAATAAGGAGTTTACCATTACGAAAAATAATGCTGACGCTCATGTTTACTATACTTTGGACGGCACGATGCCGACGGCAGAGAATGGTACGCTATATACCGAGCCTGTCTCGCTCATCCGCAACTTGCAGATTAAGGCTGTTGCCGTACAGGACAAGCACTTCAACTCTGAAGTGGATAGTGTGAAGGTGGAGGGAGTGAACTTCCAATTCATGGCGGATGGTGTATATTATCGTCTGTTAGACTACACACTGGAAAACAATGTAGAAGTGGTTCGTCCTCAAGGTGTCACCTACTCAGGCAACATCGTGATTAATCCAACGGTGACCTACAAGGAGGTGGAATATACCGTGACGGGTATCGCAAAAGAAACCTTCTACGACTGTGACGGTTTGACAAGCATCAAGTTGCCTGCAACCCTGCAAACGATAGGCAGTTGGGCTTTCTATAGTTGTAGTAATCTGGAGGAGATTGAGATTCCTGTTTCGGTGAAGACCATTACCTATCGCATGTTGTCTGAATGCACCAACTTAAAACAGGTTGTCCTGCATGATGGATTGGAGACAATCGAAGAGTATGCCTTTGCTGGATGTAGCAGTATTTCGGAAATAGAGATTCCAAACTCGGTGCAACTTCTCAAGGAGTATACGTTCAATGGATGTAGCAAACTGGAGAAGGTTGTTTTGCCAACCCAATTGGAAGAAATACCAAATTATGCCTTTGCGGGAACCTCCATCATGGGTATTGACATCCCGTCTACTGTAAAGCGTATTGGTGACAATGCCTTCAACGGTTGCCGACAGTTGCGTTCAATGGCACTTCCTGAGGGAATCATTGAGATCGCAAGGTATACCTTCTATGAATGCGTATCGATGACGACAGTGGAACTGCCCTCTACATTACAGACGATTGATTCTTATGCATTCTGTGGTAATAGAAGTTTGGAGAATATTATTCTACCGGCCACATTGGCAAGCATTGGTTCTTCTGCTTTCAGTAGCTGTACATCCATAGATAGAATCTATTCGTTAGCAGCAAATCCACCTTCATTGCCGGATAACAACAACCCATTCGGTGATGTTACTAGCACGGCCACGCTCTATGTCTTGGAAAGTCCTAACGATGACGTAAGAACGGCTTATAAGCAGACTAAGTACTGGGGTGACTTTAACAATGGTAAGGGCATCCAGACCTTTAAGGACATTCCTTGTGCTCAGCCAACATTTGCCTACGAGAACTTTATGCTCTCCATGGAGTCGAAGACGGCAGGTGTCAGCATCTTCTATACCACAGATAATACCGAACCGACTGTGAATAGCATTCCTTACTTGGAGCCTATCGCTGTGCTGAAGAACGACACCATTCGTGCGATGGCCATTGGCGAAGGTTGGGGACAGTCATTGACATCTGTATTCCGCAAGAACGACTACAAGGTGGCTACGCCTGAGACCAGCATCACCAGTGACTTCGTGGTATCATTCAGTTGTGAAAGTCCTGATGTACAAGGACTGCCTGAGACGAAGATCTATTACAACCAAAACCGTAGTAGCTATCAGGCAGGTGAGGAATGGACGCTCTATCAGGAACCCTTCAAGATGCTCACCGCTGGTTATATCCATGTGAAGGCAGTACGCGATGGTTGGATAGAATCAGACGTCAGTCATAACGACTATTACACAAACTACTATCTTGAGAAGCCTATATTCTCACCGAATTACACCAGTATCAGCTATATGCCTGCTGATACGACTATCACGCTGAGCCACTCGCAAGAGAATGTTCAGATCTACTACACACTGGACGGCACTGACCCGAATGTAAATGGTGTGCTCTATACGGCACCAATCAAGCCGCAGCATAACGTGAATGTGGTGGCTATTGCCAAGCGTGAAGGTTCTATCAATAGTGATCCTGAACAGCGTGAGTACAAATGGTTCACTGTTCCTACACCGACCATCACCATTGAGCACCTTGCTGCCGTGATGAAGGTGGAGAAACCTGAGTATGCCAAGATTTACTATACGCTCGATAACAGTGAACCGACAATAGAGAGCACGCTCTATACTGAACCTGTTGCCTTAAACAAGGATTGTAAGATTAAGGCCATAGCCATAGCTGATAAGTGGAACGACTCTTCGGTGGAATCATTTAACTCACCTACAGGCTTCCTGAGGAAGGACTACACCGTAGTAACTCCGGCCTTTGGAACCAGACAGGTGGTAGATGGTGTTATGGTAGAGAATGCAGACTCTGTACTGAACATCAAGACGACGACAGCTGATGCTACTATCTATTATACTTTGGACGGTTCGACGCCAACTGTTAACAGTTTGAAGTATGAAAATGGTATTAAGCTCACTGAGAACTGCATTGTCAAGGCCTTCGCCGCGAAGGAAGACATGTTTGACTCCGAGATGATTGAGGCTGAGGTGGAGTGGTTTACCGTGAAGCAGCCGCACATCGTCTTCAATGGTAAGTATGTGGAGATGTCTGATGATACAGAGGATGCTGTCGTCTACTACACAATTGATGGAACAACACCTGACACGAAGAGCAAGGTTTACCAGAAGCCGTTCGCTTTGGAGGCTGAACAGATTGTGGTTCGTGCCATTGGTGTGAAGGAAGACTGGAAAAACTCAGAAGTATCTAGCCTGACGTATAATCCAGGCAAGAACTATTGTGAGACTCCTGGTATTACCCGCATCGCAGGTACCAATAAGGTGCAGATGACTACTCGTACAGAGGGTGCGAAGATATACTTCACCAGCGATGGTCTGAACCCGACAGTCAACAGTACGCTCTATACTGCAGAGATTGAGGTTACTGATAACTGCACGCTGAAGGCGATGGCAGCTGACTCGTTGCTCTATGATTCTGAGGTGACAACATTTATTGTTGACTGGTTCAAGGCAGATCAGCCAGCAATTACGGCGGCTGGTATATTCGTGACGATAACTGCTCCGAAGGAGGGCTCTCGAATCTACTACACGCTGGATGGCTCAGAGCCTACGACGGGCAGTACACTCTATGAGGGCACCCTGACGATGAAGGGGTCGTGCACCATCAAGGCAATCGCTGCTTTTGACAACTTCAACAATTCGTCAGTAGCAGTATTCAACTACTACGCTAGCGACTACACCTGCGGATTGCCAACCTTTACTCGTGAAGGAAATACTGTTAGCATTGCTTCTAATCCAGTAGAGGGTACGACCATCTACTATACCCTTGATGGTACGACTCCTTCTACGGCCAGCAGTGTATTTACCGAGCCTATTGCAGTGGATCATAATATCACCATCAAGGCGATGGCTGTGAACGACAAGCTGTTCACGTCAGAGGTAGCTGATTATGAAGTGAACTGGTTCACAACGGATGCTCCAGTTATTGCTTTCGACGGAATCTTTGCTACTATGACCTGTGCAACACCTAACAGTCGTATCTACTACACATTGGACGGTAGTTCACCCACTGCAGAGAGTTTCCTCTTTACAAGTGCTATTACGATGACAGGCTCTTGCACGGTGAAGGCTATTGCCATGCGTGATAACTTCAATAACTCTGCAGTGACTAGCGTATCGTTCGACAAGGCTTCGAACACGGTGGCTATGCCGCAGTTCAAGCGCAATGGTAATCTCATCACCATTACGACTTCAACGATGACTGAGGGTACGACCATCTATTATACCGTTGATGCTAGTGAACCGACGGCAGAGAGTGCAGTTTATAGTGAGCCTGTTCCGGTGGTAGAGAACTGTACTCTGAAGGCTGTTGCAATGAATGATAAGCTGTATGCTTCTGAGACATCCAGTTTCAATATTGACTGGTTCAAGGTAGAGACTCCTGTGCTGTCTATCAACGGCAACACGTTGACGATGAGTTGTGGTACACCAGGTGCCGTTATCTACTATGAGTATGATGACATTCCAACACTGAAGTCGACTGTCTATAACGGACCAATCACCCTTGTTGACAACCGCACAATCTTCGCAATCGCTGTGAAGGAGAATTTCAACGACTCTGAGATGGCTGGAGCAACTCCTGATATCTTTGTCTGCACTGAGCCTACGTTCGCCTATAATGGACGTTACCTGCAGGTGGAAACAGGTGAGGGCATGACCATCCACTACACCACTGATGGCTCGAAGCCTACCGAGGACTCTGAGGTTTGCACGGGTCAGATAGAGATCAAGGACGTGTGTACGGTACGTGCCATTGCCACCCGCAAGGACTTCCGGGACTCACCTGAGAGCATCTACAATGTGACATATGTCTACACTGGTGAGGAAGCCTCTCAGTCGGAGGCAGGCCACCTGGCAGATATGTTCCAGTGGATTGGCAGTACGGAGAATGTGGAGAGTCTGCCCGTCAGTGGTAAGGTCAATGCCGATGACTTGAAGTTCATCCGCAGCATCAAGTCGCTGCGCCATCTGGACATGACTGAGAGTACGTATGAAGGTACCGCTCTGCCCGACGAGGCCTTTGCTGGCATGCAACTCATCTCGTACCAGTCTCCCAAGCAGCTCAGTGCTGCCGGTGACCACCTGTTCCGTGGCTGCGACCAGCTGGCTGCAGTGGTATGGAATGCGAACATCACTGTTCCTGAGACGGCTATCGAGGACATCAAGCACAACCCGAACTTCCTGCTGTATGTGAACTCTCGCATCTATGCCCCGAGCTCGTACAAGGGTAACCTGATATCCGGTGGTCAGGCAAGCAGCATCACGCTGCAGGATACAGAGAGCGGTGAGAACTTCTGCTGTCCTGTACGCTTCTATACGCAGCAGATCAGCTACACGCACAACTACAGTCAGGATACGGAGGAGGGTGAGACCTGTGGTTGGGAAACCATTTCACTGCCGTTCGACGTACAGTCTATAACGCATGAGAAACGTGGTTCGCTAGCTCCGTTCGCCAAGGGTGAGGATGTGACGCAGTTCAGACCGTTCTGGTTGTATGAGCTGAAAGAGACGGGCTTCAGCCGTGCCTCTGAGATCCAGGCCTATACGCCGTACATTATCTCTATGCCAAACAGTCCGAACTATGCCGACGACTATATCCTGGCAGGTAATGTGACCTTCACTGCTACGAACACGTATGTGGAGGCTGATATGGCACGTAGCGCAATGAAGGGCAGTCTGACGTTCGCTCCCGCTATGCAGCGCCAGGAGAAGAGTGAGAACGTGCTGGCCATCAACCTGGAGGACTACACGGACGATGATCAAGTCTTCCATCGTAGTGGTAGTGCTTTCGTACCCAACATGCGTATGGTCCGTCCGTTCGAGGCCTATGCGGTGGCAGGCGGTGCCGGTGCCCGTTCGTTAGACCTGAACAGTTACCTGTGGGGTGACGTGACCGACATGATGCGTATCGAGATGGACAAGCTGATAGACATTGCGAAGAACCGTCGCATCTTTGACCTGTCAGGTCGTCGCGTCAGTGAGACATCGGTGAAGAACAAGGCTAAGCTTGACCACCAGCGCATCTATATCATCAATGGCAAAAAGACAGTGGTGAAGTAAGAGAAAAACATCTAATGTACGATATGAAAAGATTACTGATAATTCCGTTATTGTTCTTGGGCATCATGGCGTATGCCCAAGACTCTAACGGCGAAAAAGCGGAGAGGATCAAGGCCGACAATGCTTATGTTACTGGCGATGGTTTTGGACCAACGTTGGAAGAGGCCAGCGGCAATGCAACCCGAAACCTGCTGAGTAAGATTACCACTAGTTTGCGCTCTTCACTGGATGTGAAGACGACGGAGGTGAATAACAATGGTAATGTAGACCTGGAGAGTGTTGTCAACGATGTGGTGAGCACCTACACACAGGGAACCTTGCGCAATACCGACGAGATATGCATCGCTACGGAACCTGAGTATCATGTTATGCGCTACATCAAGAAGTCAGAGGTGCAACAGATTTTCTCCGAACGCGAAGAACGTGTGAAGGATTATGTGCGAGCTGCTGTGGCTGCCGAGAAGAAGGGTAGGGTGGACAATGCCCTGCGCTACTACTATTGGGGCTATAACCTGCTGAAGAGCATCCAGTCGCCTGCTACCGTGAAGTTCGACAATGAGGGCTCGCAACAGTTCCTGCTCAACTGGATTCCTGAACAGATGCGCGATATTATGGGACGCATCTCCATGAATGTGGCATCTTATGATGAGGAGAGTGGTGAAGTGGAACTGCTCGTAAACTACAACGGCAAACCCGTTACCAGTCTGGACTTTACCTACTTCGATGGTGCGCAATGGAGTAATCCGACAGCTGCCAAGGACGGTATGGCACAGATTGAATTACGTCCGAACTCTCGTGTCTCGAATATTCAGCTGAAATATGAGTATGCCTACAAGAAGCAGGCTCGTCAGGATGCGGAGCTGGAGATGGTGATGAACATCTTCAACGGTTTCCCATTGCCCCAGGCTAATTGTAATCTCAAGGTGGGTAGCAAGGGCGATATCAAGAAGGCGGGAAAGCAACTGGCAGAAGCTATCAAGGAAGAGGCTACGGTGGAGAATACCGCGAAAGTGGCAGCAGTCGAAGAGCGTAACGTGTATCTGGAGGCTGTCAACAAGGTGATAGAGGCTATCAAGAAGAAGAACTATAGTTCTATCCGTGAGCTCTTTACTCCAGAGGGCTATCAGATGTTCGACCAGCTTGTTCATTACGGTAACGGATCGCTCATAGGCACGCCTAGTATCTCGTTCTATCCCTTCATGGACAAGACCGTGTGTCGCAGCATCCCGATGAAGTTCACCTTCAAGAACAACCATCGTACCTTCGTGGAGGATCTGACACTGACGTTTGACAGTGACAAGAAGATTGAATCGTTGGCGTTTGGACTGGACCAGGCTGCTCGCAATGACATCTTCAACAAGGCTGTAGGCAAGTGGAATGACGACGTACGCATGGTGATTGCTACCTTCCTGGAGAACTACAAGACAGCATTTGCCCTAAAGCGCCTGGACTATATCGAGAGCATCTTTGACGATAATGCCGTCATCATCACGGGTTCTTATGTGAAGGCTGCGCGTAAGTCACCAGAGAACACCAAGTATCTGGAGAACAAGAATGTAAAGTATAACCGGCAGGACAAGCAGTCTTATCTCAAGAACCTGGAGAGAACGTTTAAGAGCAACCAGTTTGTCAATGTCCGTTTTGCTGATAATGAGGTGAGTAAGATGGGTGTTGGTGGCGACCTCTTCGGCATCCAGATTCACCAAGATTATTACTCGTCCACCTATAGTGACACAGGTTACCTCTTCTTGATGGTGGATATGAACGATGCCAAGCAACCCATCATCAAGGTCCGTACTTGGCAGCCAGAACGTGACCCGAATATCAATGCCCAATTTGAACGCGGCAGCAAGTTCTACGGCTTGTTCTATGGTGGCAACTTCTAAGGGCACCATCTCCTCATAGTGAATGGTATGTTTTATTCTGTTTACAATCAATAAAGCGGACCGAAAGGCCCGCTTTATTATTATCCATGTTTAATCATAACGAGGTGTATTGTTGTCTTTGTAGATCAAGGAAAAGCAAGAAAAACGGGTTTTCCTTTGGCTTTTCGCTCCTTTTTCATTAATTTTGCAGGATATTATAGAAAATCTAACATTATGATACAATCAATGACGGGCTACGGAACGACGGTAGTAGCCTTTGAAGGAAAGAAAATTCATGTAGAAATCAAGTCGCTGAACTCTAAGCAGCTGGACTTGTCGACACGTATTGCTCCGCTTTACAGAGAGAAGGAGATGGAGATTCGTCAGCTGATTGCCGAGCGTGTTATCAGGGGTAAGGTGGAGTTTAGCATCTGGATAGAGAAGGATGCTACTGCTGAGGCTTCGCAGGTGAACAAGGCGCTGATGGAGAACTACTATCAGCAGTTGTCAGGCTTCGCTCAGGAACATCAGCTGTCGGACACCGACTGGATGTCGCTCTTGGTGCGCATGCCCGACGTGATGACGAAGACGGAAGTGGAACTGCTCAGCGATGAGGAGTGGCAAGTGGTGAAAGCAGGCGTGCAAGAGGCTGTGCAGCATCTGGTAGACTTCCGTACGCAGGAGGGTGCCGCCCTAGAGAAGAAGTTTGGCGAGAAGATTGATAACATCGAGCAACTGTTGGCTTCGATAGAGCCTTACGAGAAGTCGAGGGTTGAGAAGATTCGCAGTCGCATCGTCGATGGTTTGAAGCAGATTCCTGAGGCTGAGTATGATAAGAATCGCCTGGAGCAGGAACTCATCTACTACATTGAGAAGCTGGACATCAGCGAAGAGAAGCAGCGTCTGACTAACCACCTGAAGTACTTCCGTGAGACGATGGCTGATACTGCCGGTCAGGGAAAGAAATTAGGTTTCATCGCTCAGGAGATGGGTCGCGAAATCAACACCACTGGCTCAAAGTCGAACCAAGCTGAGATGCAGAACATCGTGGTGAAGATGAAGGACGAACTGGAACAGATTAAAGAACAAGTACTGAACGCACTCTAGAAAGAAATTATGGCGGATTTCTAATATTCTTTTACTGAAAGAAATTACCAGATATTATTCAGAAATTATTAATGGGTAGATGACAAAGACGGAATATAAAGATATGTATGATGTGGTAGGAGCTGCAATGGAGGTTCATGCCACATTGGGCCGTGGATTGTCTGAACCAATATATCAAGAAGCCCTTCAAATAGAGATGGAAATAGAAGGGATGATTGCTGAACGTGAGAAGCCGCTGAATATCTATTATAAAGATAAACTTATGAAGAAATTCTATGTGGCAGATTTCTATTACAATGACATCATTGTAGAGTTGAAAGCGGTTGACAAATTGAATTCTGAACATCGAGCACAACTATTTAATTATATGCGTATCAGTAAAATCGAGCGCGGTCTTCTTATCAATTTTGGAGAAAGGAGCTTTCGAACAGAACGATATCTCTATTTGCCAGAAGACGATGATTTCGTATTACTTACAAAAGCAAATTATAAAGATTATATTGATGACTTATAGTTGAAAGAAATAAACAGAAGAATATTTTGGAAAGAAATTGCCAGAAATTAACCAGAAATTCTGGCTGCGCTTTCAAAGAGAAAAATAATTTCTGAATAATTTCTGATAATTTCTTTCTTAGATAATACAACACTGAATAGATAATTTCTTTCTAAACAAAAAGGACAATATGAAAAAAGGTAAGTTAATTATATTCTCAGCACCAAGCGGTAGCGGAAAGAGCACCATAGTACAGTGGCTGATGAAGGAACATCCTGAGTTGAAACTGTACTTTAGCATTTCTTGTACATCACGTGCACCTCGTGGCACAGAACAGAATGGGGTAGAGTATTTCTTTATTTCTCCAGAAGAATTCCGCGAGAAGATTGCCAATGATGAATTCGTGGAGTATGAGGAAGTCTATGAGAATCGTTTCTACGGAACATTGAAGAGTCAGGTGGAAAAACAGCTAAATGCTGGTCAAAACGTGGTATTCGATGTGGATGTAAAGGGCGGTGTTAATATCAAAAAGTTCTATGGAAAAGATGCTTTGAGCGTTTTTATCCAGCCCCCATCAATAGAAGAACTGCGCAAGAGATTGGTAGGCCGTGCCACTGACAGTCCAGAAGCTATCGAAGAAAGACTCTCTAAGGCATCTTATGAGTTGACCTTTGCCAATCAGTTTGACACCATCGTTGTCAATGATGACTTGGAAACAGCAAAACAAAAAGCTCTACAAGTTATAGAATCATTTATAAGTAAAACAGATGCATAATATAGGAAAGAAATTACCAGCAATTAACCGGAAATTCTAACTGAGTCTTAAAGAGATGTTAATAATAAATTTCTGAATAATTTCTGATAATTTCTTTCAAAAGAGTAAGATATAAAGTCATTTCTTTCCATAGAATAAAATGAGAAAAATAGGGCTCTTCGGTGGATCGTTCAACCCCATACATGTGGGACATGTGGCGCTGGCGAAGGCGGCACGGGAGGCATGTGGGCTGGACGAGGTGTGGCTGATGGTCAGTCCGCAGAATCCGCTAAAGAGGAATATGGCGCTGTTGGACGACCAAAAACGACTGGAGATGGCAGAGAAGGCGCTGGAGGGTGTTGAAGGTGTGAAGGCCTCGGACTATGAGATGCACCTGCCCAAGCCAAGCTATACGTGGTATACGCTGCAGGCATTGGCAAAGGACTATCCTGACTGCTGCTTTACACTGCTGATAGGTGGTGACAACTGGGCCCATTTCCATCAGTGGTATCACTGGGAGGACATCCAGCGCATGTGCGACATTGCCGTCTATCCCCGTGAGGGCTATGCCGGTACCTTCGAGGCTCCCCTTGTCAACGTATCGAGCACGGAGATACGACAGAAGGTGAAGGAAGGTCAAAGCATTCAGGGACTGGTGCCCGATAGTATCATCCCGTTGGTAGAACAATATTACAAATAACGATATGCAAGCAATAATACTGGCGGCAGGAATGGGTCGCCGACTGGGAGAACTCACCAAGGAGAACACCAAGTGTATGGTTCCTGTGAATGGTGTCAAGCTGATAGATCGTCTGTTGGGACAGTTGTCGGCTCTGAATCTGAATCGTGTCATCATCGTCGTGGGCTATAAAGGTAAGGAACTAAAGGAATATGTTGAGGAATCGTACCTCAAACATCAGCCCTCAAACATCAATCCTCTGAATATCGAATTTGCCGAGAACCCCATCTACGACAAGACGAACAACATCTACTCATTGTCTATCGTGAAGGATAAACTGCAGGAGGACGACACCTTGTTGATAGAGAGCGACCTGATCTTCAGCGACCGCTTCTTCCCGATGATTGTGGAGAATCCTTATCCCAATCTGGCGCTGGTGGCTAAGTACGAGTCGTGGATGGATGGTACGATGGTGCGTCTGGACGAAGACCTGCATATTGTCAATTTCATCTCGAAGGACGCTTTCGACTACGCTGATGTGGACTCGTACTACAAGACGGTGAATATCTATAAGTTCAGCAAGGACTTCCTGCAACATCAGTATGTACCCTTCCTCGATGCCTATACCAAAGCGGTGGGCAATAACGAGTACTACGAGAACGTGCTGCGCATCATTTCAATGCTGAACAGTCACAAGATGAAGGCACTACCCGTGGGTAACGAGAAGTGGTATGAGATTGATGACAAGCAAGATCTGGATATCGCTGAGGCGCTGTTTGCCGACGACAAGGATGTCATTCGTAAGTACTACGGTCGCTATGGTGGCTTCTGGCGCTTCCCGCAGATGCTCGACTTCTGCTATCTGGTGAATCCTTACTTCCCCTCCAAGCGTATGAAGGACGAGCTGCGCAGTAATTTCGACACGCTGCTGACAGAGTATCCGTCGGGCATGAAGGTCAACACGTTGATAGCCAGCAAGTGCTTTGGCGTCAGCGAACAGTATATCGTGCCAGGCAACGGTGCTGCAGAGCTTATCAAAGCGTTGATGGAAAATACCTCAGACCTCAGACCTCAGACCTCAGACTTCAAGATAGGCTTCACGCGTCCTACCTTTGAGGAATACCCCAACCGCTATGACAAGGAACAGCAGGTGACCTTCGTCCCTCAGAACGAGGACTATCGCTATACGGCAGACGACCTGATGGTGTTCTTTGCCGATAAGGACATCCGTCAACTGATGCTCATCAATCCTGATAACCCCTCAGGCAACTTCATTCCCAAGGCTGACGTGTTGCGTCTGGCTCAGTGGTGTGAGGACAGGAATATCCGTCTGGTGGTCGATGAGTCGTTTGTGGACTTCAGCGAAGACTATGCCACCAACTCATTGCTCTCAGACCAGATTCTCGAAAGTTATCCCCACATGGCGGTGATGAAGAGTATCTCGAAGAGCTATGGCGTACCAGGCCTGCGTCTGGGCATCCTGGCATCAGCCGACACCGCACTGATAGCACAGATGAAGAAAGAGGTGTCGATATGGAACCTCAACTCGTTTGCTGAGTTCTTCATGCAGATATACAACAAGCACGAGAAGGACTACCAGAAGGCTTGTGCGAAGTTTGTCGCTGAGCGTGCTGACTTCGAAAAGCAGTTGCGCACGATACCTTATCTGCGTGTCATGCCTACCCAGGCCAACTATTTCCTCTGCGAGGTGTTGCCACCTTATACCGCTAAGGAGATAGTGATATACATGTTGCGCCAGCATAACATCCTGACACGTGACTGTAGCCTGAAAACCGGTCTCGACCTCAACAAGCAATATATGCGTATTGCCGTCCGCAACCATGAAGAAAATAGTCGCTTGGTTGTAGGACTTAAAGCATTCAGTAAATACAATGGTCATGAACAATAATAGTGTCGCCGTTATTTGTAAGAGTGACATCGAACAACTTCATGTCGCCCCTCAGCAATGTATCGAATGGGTACGGCAAGCTTTCCTCATGAAAGATGAGGCACAGATGCCGGTAAAGCTCAGTGTTCATCCTCAGGGGGAAGACTTTGTGACATCCATGCCCTGTCTGTTGCCTGCAATCAATGGTAAAGTGTATTTTGGATTGAAACTGGTGAGCCGAATAGAACACTCAACGCCATGTCTGAAGAGCGACATAACACTATACGATGCACATACAGGACAGTTACTTGCAATCCTTGACGGAGACTGGATTACGGCTATGCGCACTGGAGCGGTAGCCGCATTGGCAGCCCGAACGTTACAATGTGAGGGTACAGACACGTACTCGCTCATGGGGCTAGGCAATATAGCTCGAGCTGTGGCCTTGTGTCTGATTTCAGACAATAGCAACAGATCTATTACTATCCGTCTGTTGCGTTATAAGGACCAAGCAGAGCGTTTTGTCGAGCGTTTCAGCGACTACAGCAATGTAACATTTGAAATTGTCGATGACAAGTGCGAATTTCTCTCTTCTTCTCAGGTACTATTCTCTTGTGTCACAGTTGCTACAGAATTGTTGTTTCCGGACGACAACCTATTCCCTAAAGGTATCACCGTGCTGCCAGTACACGTCAGAGGATTTCAGAATTGCGACCTGTTCTTTGACAAGGTGTTTGGTGACGATACCGGACAGATAGAAAAGTTCAAATACTTCAGTCGTTTCCGCCAATATGATGAGTTGCATCATGTTTTGCAAGGTAAGAATCCTGGCCGTGAAAACAACGATGAGCGGATACTGAGTTACAACTATGGTATAGCACTCCACGACATCTATTTCGCTTCTAGGCTTTATGAGCAACTGTGCTCAGATGCGACAACTTTTAACTATGTAAAAGCAACAGAAAAGATATGGGTATAGAAATTGAGTTACTGCGCCAGCGCTTCAATCCTGACGGCTCATTCCTGCGTCGCCAGCAGCTACGCATGCTCGACATTCTGTTGGAGGTTGACACGATATGTAAACGCCATGATATCAAATATTGGCTGAGCAGCGGTACACTGATAGGTGCCCTGCGCCATAACGGCTTTATCCCTTGGGATGATGACCTCGACATCGAGATGATGCGTTCGGACTATCTGCGACTGATGGAGGTGCTGCCCAAGGAATTGCCTGACTGGTTGGCGCTGCAGAACGACAAGACAGACCCCCACTACTTCTTCTGCTATGCCAAGGTGCGTGATCGTCGCTCACGGATGTTAGAGCAAAATGCCTATGATCGTATATGGAAGGAGCAGGGCATCTATATCGATATCTTCCCCATGGAGAAGCAACCCATCTGGTTGCACAAACTGACGGAGAAGACCATCGGTCACATGTATAAGGTGTGGCGCACCAGCACTGACGATGCCAAGGCCATCAAGTCGGTACGTCGTATCTTCTGGCTGAATGACAGCGTGCTGTATCCCTGTCTCCGTACTCTCTTACATCTCTCCTCTCTCATCATCCCTATGAAAACCATCACCAGTGGCATGGGCATCCCCTTCCATAACCCACGTTATGCTGACGAGATATTCCCCTTGACGACACACGACTTCGAGGGACATCAGTTGCCCGTACCAGGCAATGCTGATGCGCATCTGCGTCATATCTATGGCGACTATATGCAGTTGCCTGACCTGAGTAAGTTGGCACCCCACGTTGGCGAACTAGAATTCTATGAATAATATGAAACATCCCGCAAAGATAGACGTTGCAGTACTGTTACTGTTCTTCAACCGTCCGGAGTCTTTCGGACAGGTATTTGCCGAGGTCAAGAAAGCTCGTCCCTCTAAGTTGTTCCTCTACCAAGACGGCCCACGAGGAGAGCGCGACATGGCAGGTATCAAAGCCTGTCGGGAGATAGCTGAGGATATTGACTGGGAGTGCGAGGTGCATCGTATGTATCAGGAGAAGAACGTTGGTTGTGACCCTTCTGAGTATATCTCTCAGAAGTGGGCATTCTCCATTGTCGACAAGTGTATCGTGCTGGAGGATGACGATGTGCCATCGCAGTCGTTCTTCCCGTTCTGTAAGGAGATGCTCGACCGCTATGAGCACGATGAACGTATCGTGATGGTGGCAGGATTCAATACTGACGAGGTAACTCCCGATGTTCCAGATGACTATTTCTTCACCACTGTCTTCTCCATCTGGGGATGGGCTTCGTGGCGTCGTGTCATTGACCAATGGGACGGACAGTATTCGTTCCTCGACGACGACTATAACATGCACCAGCTGCGGCAGGTTGTCAAGGAACGTCGCTATCGCAAGACTATGCTGCAGATGTGCTATGATCATCGTGCATTGAAGAAGGAGTACTACGAAAGCATCTTCTGGGCATCAATGATGTTCAATCACGGACTGGCCATCATGCCGACGAAGAACCTCGTGAACAATCTGGGTGTGACAGCTGGTGGCTCCACGCACTATGCGGGCTCTCTGGAAACCATGCCCAAGGCGCTACGCAGGATGTTTACCATGCAGCGCCATGAGTTGGACTTCCCACTTCGACATCCTCGCTATGTCATTGAGAATGTTGACTATCTGCATCGCTTCTATCGCATCAATGCCTATGGCCACCCGTGGCGCAAGATAGGCTATTCGCTTGAAGAACTATGCCTAAACATGCGCTACGGCAATTGGGCATTTATCTGGAAAGGCATCAAGAACCGTATCGCAAAACTGACAGGCAACAAACACTATAAATAAGAATATGGAACCACAGAAGAAACAACGACTGGAATGGCTGGATGCCATGCGCGGATTTACCATGATACTCGTCGTGGCTAACCATGTGGGAGCCGTGGCGTTCGAGATACCTCGTGGCGTGTCGACATCATTACAATTCCTTGTGCTATTCCGCATGCCACTATTTTTCTTTGTCAGTGGCTTCCTGGCTTATAAGGCTTCACTGGTATGGAATCTGGCTACCTTCGGTCAGTTAGTGGGTAAGAAGTTACGTGTACAGATCATTCCTACGACGGTATTCTTCCTTTTATCAGCCATGATACTGACAAAAGATATGTGGGCAACGATTCCGGAATGGCTGCAAATACCTACAAAGGGAGGCTTCTGGTTTACCATTGTGCTATTGTACATGTTCCTGATATACTATGTGTTCGCCTATATCGAGAGTAAGCTAAAGGTAAAGTCTTGGATACCCATCACGCTACTGTTCATCGTGTCCATGGTCTGCTATGAGACGTGCTACCTACCCCAATACTTCTCGTGGGCCTTTGGTTGGCGCAGACATCCCAACGAGTTTATGAACTATAGCAGTCTGATACAGGTGTTCCAGTATTTCCCATTCTTTATCTACGGAAATATCGTACATCGCTACTGGGAACAGGCACAGAAGGTGATGGACTCGCGCTGGTTCTACCCCATCATCGTCGTGGTGGTCATCTTTGCGGCTATGGACACGTTGAAGTGGCATACGCTTCGTATGGCATGGGCCATTCTCCCGCTGACGCTGGCACGCTTTATCCTGCTGACAATGGTGGTCATGTATTTCCGCCACTACCAGCAGTACTTCACGCAGCATAGTGTGATGGGGGCATCGCTGCAGTATATCGGACGGCGCACGCTGGACATCTATCTGATACACTACCTATTCTTGCCCGACCTGCCAACGATTGGTGCGTTCTTCGACAAGTATCGCCACAACTTTGTACTCGACACGCTGTCGACAGTCGTCATTGCTTTGCTGGTCATCGGCTTCTGCATCATCACCAGCAACATTCTGCGTGTCAGTCCGTTCTTTAGAAAGTGGCTGTTTGGGCGTTCATAATCTCCAGTGGCACGCCACCGATGCTGGCGGCCATAGGTGAGAAGGACGACCCTGCCGAACCATAGATCTTTTGTGTGGAGGCCAGTGTCCACAGGTCGATGACACCACCGCGTATGCCGCTGATGCTGTCGCGGCAAGCATCCTCCTGGGGTGTGATAATACGCGACCCGAAGGCAGTGATAAACTCCTTCTTGACATCTGTGGAGTCAGTAGCCAGGAAGACCTTGGTATCGTCGTGCTGGGCAATCTCATCACGTACCTTATTAATAAATAAAGATGTCGGACTCTTGGCAATCGACTCGGCATTGTCCGTGCGACGGATATGCAGGCCGATGGTGTGGCTGTTGAACTGGCTACGATAGCTGTCAACAACATCCATCACCTCCTTGACAGGATGGAATAGCTGGGAATACAGTTCGTCAGGAAAGTTTCCAAACACCTGATAGCAACTCATATAGCAGCGCTTGCCACAGGCCCACGCCTCAAAGTCGAACGACTGTTTCTTCAGGGGTGTTACGTCTTGTTCCTTGATGTGTCGTTGGAAGAGGATGCGCTGGGGCAGGGCTGGCAGGAAGAAGTTCTTCTTGCGGGCACGGTCATAGATGAGATGGTCCAGCAGCGTGGCCTCACGGACTGCTACCAGCGGTGTTTCTTCGAAGATGCTACGGAATGGTGCATGCAATGCCCAGTCCTGGAACCACACCACCTGTAAGTCACTGTCTGTCTGCTGTGTCAGTGTATAGGCTGACGCGATGGCTCTCATCCTGTTGGCTAAGCCTCCTGAGGGAACAAATAGCAATTGGCCTTTTCTCATTCTTATCCTTATGATGATATGTTTGGAATGTTCGTTCTGTTCATTTCACTGTTTCCTACTTCCCGTCAGTATGGAGAGCAGTCGTGGCGTCAGCCGTTCCATCAGCCAGTAGATGGAAAGACTGATGGCATAGATGACACAGGGGGTGAGCAGATATTGTAGGGTAGGGAACAGCCATCCGGAAGCATTTCGGAACAGCGCTTTTGTCACGAAGAAACCTAAGGGTAGCGTAAAAATCATGTGAAGGGCAAAGACGAAGAAGGAACTCTTGGAAAGCCATTGCGTAAGGCTGCTGATACGCTCTCCACTACCTCTCCACAGGTTAAATACAGCCACCGTTCCTACGATGGTGAAGAGTGGCATCAGTTGGAAACCCCAATAGGTGGCGTTGCCCTCTAATCTGACCAGTATTATCAGCAGGAGCAGTGCTACGGCATATGATAGTTTTCGCCACAGCGCATTCTGGAAGGTGAGTGACCATCCGTTCAGGCTCCAGTAAGCACCAAAGACAAAGAGCAGTATTTGGGAATTGACGGCTGTTTGTGGCCATATTCTCAGCAGATAGACCACTGAGAGCAGTACCAATCCCCATTGCTTGGTCTTGGTAACAAACCACCAGATGAGCGGCGACAGCAGGGATGCAATCATCAGGTCACGTACAAACCAGAACGGCCCCAGCACGGGAGATGTGTAGATGGATGACCAGCCCAACAGGTTAGGGAATTCATTGATGGATGCCTGGTAGCTCCAGAACACGGTTTTTAAATTCAGATGATGCCAGAAGTCGTACAGCTCTGTCATCGAGGTAGTACCCGTCAGCGTCTCACCGTATTTGGTCAGTGACAGTAGGGGTATGGTCAGCAGGTTCCAGAGGATATAGGGGATGAATAGCGAGTGGAACCTACGGACTATCTTCGAGTGATAAGTGTCACGATTCATCTTGGTTACGCCCTGGAAGAATAGGAAACCGGAGATGAAGAAGAATACGGGAACTGCTATCTGGACGGCACAGCCGGAGACCAGTGTCTTTACCAGTCCTGGAATGTCCTTTGTGCCCAGCGTCTCCCAGTCAATAAGGGCTGTTCCCATGCAGTGTTGAGCAACAACAGCCAAGGTCATGGGGAAACGTAGGTGACTGATGAGCTGAGACTCTGTTTTATTCATAGAGTTCTATTACCTTTTTATCCGTTCTTTGATAAACGTCATGCCTTCTTCGAGTATTTTTACTCGAAACAGTCGCATGACAACGTAGTACAGCACTGCCGCCATCACGATACGGGCTGCTAAGAGCAGAGCCAACAGACTGATGCTTTGCGTAGCCCACCACGTGGCTGCCATCACACCCAAAGCTATCAGGGCAAAGGGCACGATGTCGAGCAGCAGGGCCCACAGGCTATAGCCCGTCAGTCGGCTGACGAAGAAGTGCCACACCAGTGTCCACAGCACATAGATGATGACGTAGGCCGTGACCATCGTGCGGATACCATAGGGATAGAGCACCTGCATGGTGGTGATGAGTGTCGCGCACAGGGCGAAGGTCACCCAGAAATAAGTGCCACTCTTGCCCTTGCTGATAAGCATATTGGTTAACACGCTACTGATAGGTATGAAGGCACCGCTGATGCAGAGCAGTTGCAGCAGACGGGCTGACTCCAGCCACTTCTCACCGATGGTCAGCACGATGAACTCCTGGGCTACCATACCGAAGCCAAACAGCATGGGGAAGGCGAGGAAGGCGGTGAAGCGCATCAACTTACGGAGGATACGCAGCTGTCGCTCCTGTTCGTCTGCGACATTGGTGAAGACGGGTTGTGCCACCTGTGCCAGTGTGCCTTGCAACAGGTAGAATACCTTGCTGTTCCATTGATAGGCCTGGTTGTAGTTACCCACCTCGTGTTTGGTGAAGTGGCGACCCAGCAGGATGTTCATGACGTTGGTATTGATACGTTCCAGGATGGTCGTTGCAAGCAGCTTGCTACTGAACTTGAACATGTGCCTGACGGGAGCGAAGTCGAGGTGCAGGGTGGGGCGCCACGGAGAGAAGTACCACAGCAGCAGGCTGTTCAGTCCGATGTATGCCATCGACTGGATGGCCAGTGCCCAGTAGCCGCATTTCAGGAAGGCCAGCGTCACGCCAATGATGCTCGACAGCAGCGTTGCCGTCATGTTACACTTCGCCTGCTCCTTGACCATCATGTTACGGAACAGGTAAGCTGACTGTGCCGTACCCAGTGCGGCGAAGATGATGGTGAGGAAGGCCACCCTGCAGAGCAGTACCAGCTCTGGCGTGTGGTAGTAGTCGGCTATCAGAGGGGCTACGAAGAACAGCACTGTATAGCACGTGACACCTACGATGATGTTAAACCAGAAGACGCTGTTATAGTCGTTGTGCTGAGGCTCTTTCAGGTTACCGATGGCGCTCTTGAAACCGCTCTCCTGCAGGGCGGTGGCTATCAGCTGGAAGACCAGTATCATGGCTATCATACCATAGTCCTCCGGATTCAGCAGACGACCCAGAATGATGCCGAACAACAGACCCAGTCCCTGCTGTACCACATTATTCATGCCGCCCCAAAACAGGCCGCGCGTCGTCTTCTCCTTCAGTGTCTCCATATTGCGTTTTCTACTGAAAAATGGGCTGCCCCAAAGGCCAGCCCATATATCATCAAGTGTTCTGTTGTAGCTTATTTAGACTCCATCACCTGCTTGGCAATCTCGTTCTCGGGGTCGATAGCCAAGAGCTTCTGAGCATACTGCTTAGCAGCCTCCTTGTCATCGTTGATGACGAAATAGTAAGAGATAAGGTAACGATAGCTCTCAGTCAGACGGGCCTTATCGGTAGCATCCTTGTTGTCCTTGCCACCAATCATCTGGTCCAGCTTCTCATAGAAAGGCTTGGCAAGACCCTTCTTCTGGTCGGGGTCCATGTAAGAGTTCACACGGGCACGCATGAAGGTAGCATACTCGGCAGCATCCTCATACTTGTTCTCCAAATCTTGATAAGTCTTATCAGCCATGATGAAGCACTCTGCCTGCTCCTCAGCAGTGGTCTTCTTGCTGGCATGCTGAACGTGGAGCTGAGCAAGGGCAGCGATATCGTTGGCAGAAGCCTTCTCGATATTGTCCAGATATTCCTGATAGTTCTTGATGGCGTTGGGATAGTCCTCCTGAGCCTTGTAGGCATCAGAGAGCTGCTTGATGACACCGGCACGCTTAGCCTTGTTGTCCATATCTTCCTGCTGAAGGGCCTTCTGGTACATCTCGATGGCCTTCTCGTGCTGCTTGGCACCATTCAGGGCATTGCCATAGTAGGTGTAGTCGTAGTAGGAGAACTTGGCAGAGTCGGACTTGTTGAACAGGGCGTCAGCATACATCAGGGCATCGTCCCACTTCTTCAGCTCGGTGCTGTTGAAGAAGGCCAGACGGTTGAAGGCTGCATGACGTGGGTTCTTTGAAAGACCGTACTTAGCTACCTCAAGGGCGGTGTCATACTTCTGCTTGAAGAAAGCGGTCATGGCGTAGTCGCTGAGGTCGCGCTCTTCCATCTTTGACTTGTCGGCCTTGTTATAGGCACGCAGGGCTGCATCGAAGTCGTTAGACATGTAGTAGATGCGACCCATAAGGGCATCGACGGCAATGTCAGGACGCTGCTGACGGAGCTCTTCCAGTTTGTTGACGGCGCCACGTGGGCTAATCTTACGATAGACGTTGGCATACTTGTAGTAAGCCTCAGGATCCTTGGGGTCTGTGTAGATGGCCTGCTCGTACTGGGCAGCAGCCTGACCACCATTGTCACCATAAGCCTCGATGTCGCCTAACAGGATGAAGGCGGGAGCACACTGGTTCTTGCTGGCAGTAAGGGCATGCTGGGCATAGACCTTAGCATTGGCAGTGTCCTTAGCCTCATAGAAGGCACGACCGAAGGCTACCAGATTGGCAGCATTCTTCTTGTTGGCCTTGAAGAAAGGCTTCATCTGCTTCTCCAGATCGGCGGGTTTCTGACTAATGATGTTCTTTACGGCCTGTACGTCGGCATCTGTGCCGTTCTGGGCCACGGCGCTTGCACTGTAACCTGCGGTCAGCGCAGCGAGGAATAGATATTTAATAGCTTTCATAATTCTTATTTTTTTAGAGTTTACTCTTTTATAAGACGTTTTTAAGCGATGAATGTTTATTTTTTTATTGATTATTCACAAATATGGTTCTGTTGTTCATGCCATACTGAATGGGCAGCAGTCCTGACTTCTGGATGAGCAATTGTCCTTTGGGCAGGCGACAGAAGTGGGCAAAACCGCTGGGCAGTCCACTACGGGGCTCGTTGAGGATGGCGTAGATGGTGCGGATGAGCGGATAGTTACCATTATATATATAGTACTGATAGGGTCGCCAGCTGTTAGCCACAGTAGCGGAGTCCAATCGGCTGACCTTCATGACTGTTATGTTCTTCTTAAAGGTGACATTGGTGGTGTCACGGCTGTCGTTGAGCCAGTTGGAACCGATGATGCCCAAGGAGTTCTCGTGTTTCTCCACATAGTCTATCACGGCAGCACTGCTCTTGACGGCTCCAATGTTGGGAGCCTTGAATTCCTTACCTTCCAGCAGGGAGTCTACACACCAGCGTACGGTACTTGACAAGGGATTGTCGAAGACGACATCGATGGTGCCCAGCTTGGAGGTGGGGTAGAGGTCTTTCCAGTTGACGAGCTCACCTTGGAGGATGCGCTTGAAGTCCTTGACGGTGATGCAGGTGTCTGGATTGCTGTTGTTAACAATGATGGCCAGACCGTCATAGGCGATGGGTATCGTCCTTGGCATGTACTTGCGGTCAATGAGGTTCTGGCGCTCTTTGGCTGTCAGGTCGCGCGTGCTGAAGGCCAGCCAGGTCTCCAACTTCATCAGTTTCTTGATGGCGTCCTGTTCGTTGGTGTATTCAGCTTCCAGCGTGTCGAGGACATTGCTGTAGAGGAATACGTCGAGGGCTTCGTTCAGGATGGGACTGAAACTCTCGTCGGCAGTGAAATAGCGGGCTGCCTTCTGGTAGTCCTTCTCTGCCTGAGTATTTTTAGGCTTGTTCCCACAGGATGGGAACAAGCCTAAAATGAGTGTTAATCCAATAAGAGTGGATGCGATTCTGTTCATGAAATTATTGTAGTCTGAAGGTT
>JAEEGK010000483.1_pt1 | contig 100332 bp, 80 predicted proteins | sample 8958771 | NCBI WGS metagenome assembly JAEEGK01 (sample SAMN16246547, study PRJNA631951) | gut metagenome | biome: gut microbiome; feature: rumen; material: SC-attached | host: Bos | place: Iran: Karaj | collected 2018-10 | reverse complement strand
ATCGTACACGCCTTCCGAAGAGAGACCTGCGTCAGAAGAAACAAAGGACTTCACGGAAGATCTTCCCAGTGGCGGTCCGATCGTGGATGACGAGCCGGCAGAGGAATTTGACTCGGACAATGAAACCGTCCGGGTGATCCACATCGCAGATCTGGACGAGGTCGTTTCGATTGCGGAGGCAGCTGAGCCGAAAATGCCGGAAACTTCAGTAGAAACGGACGAGGCCGCGGGAGCGGATGATACGGAGGCTTCTGAGGATACTGCAGAGCCGGAAGAAGAAACTTCAGAGCCGGAAGAAGCAGAGATTGCCGAGGAGGTAATTCCAGAAGCTGAAGAAGCAGAGATCGCCAAGATAGAGGAATTCTCCGAAACGCAGGCTGCAGAATCGGAAGAGGAGATCACAGAGGAAGAGGAAGCTTCTGAGACGCAGGCTGCAGAGCCGGAAGTTGAGAGCACGCAGACGGAGAAAACCGCCGAGGCAGAGTCAGCAGAACCGGAAGAGGAGCTCGCCGAGGAAGAACTGATCGAGGCAGAGCCTGCGGAAGATTTCGCAGAGCTGGAAGCGCCGATAGAGAGTGTGCGGAAAGCAGTCGAAGAGATTTTTGCCGAGGGTAAGCCCGAGAGAGAACCGGTAGAGGAGTCGAAAGACGAAGCCACCGCCGCTCCGCTTGAGGAAGACCTCGACGAGGACGATGATTTCGCCGGCGATGACCGCCGCAAGCGGATGTCACAGGATCAGATCGACGCCATCCTCGATAAACTTGCTGAGGAATATGAGGAGCGCGGCGGAGAGGAATAAACATGCTGGAAGTAAACAACATATCCAAAATGATGGACATTTTCCCGGTCATCAATAACGTGTCTTTCACGGTCGACGATGGGGAGATGATCTCGATATGCGGGGATCCGTACGGCGGAGACCTCGTTTTGCAAGCCATACCGGGGCTGTTGCAGGTAAAGCGCGGCTATGTGAAACTGGACGATGCGATCATCGCCGGCCACGGGATGACGAAGAAAAGCGAGGACTATGTGGGGCGTTTTTCCTATATCAGCACCACAGGAACGCTTTTGTGGGAGAAAAGCTTCGATTACAACCTGAAATTCAGGCAGAAGTGGTTCGAGGACTATAATTCGCAACGCGCGATCGACGCACTCGAAGCATTGGCCCCGGAATTCAACCGCAGGAAGCGAGCGTCCTCGATGGGTGAGCAGGAACTTGCAGTCGCGGCCTTCGCCCTGGGCATCGGGATGGAGGCGAAATACTTCCTGGTGGACAATATCTGGAACGATATTCAGGATGGAACGCTCGTTGAGAAGTGTCTGGCGATGCTCGCAGAGCGTAAGCAACAAGGATGTTCGATCCTCGCGGTCATGGATGAGGCATTTTTATGCGGACCGGGTCGCGAGCACTTCAAGCGCATCCTGTATATGAAGATGGGAGCGCTGATCACGGACGCGACGCCGCAGACGAGCGTGGATAAACCGTTGGAACTTTTGATCGAAGAATGGAAGAGGGTGGCGAAATGATGCGATTTTTGGAGTTATTCCGTCTGGAAATGCGAAGCCTCCGGCTTCCGATGATCGTGTGGATCGTGGTCATGACGGCGGTCTGGTTCCTGGTTCCGACTTACATGATCTGGGCGATCGTTTGTTATGTATTTGCCCTAGGCGGTTTAGCCATGAAGTGGTGGCAGTGCCGCAGGGATTACCTGAATAAGAATTATGCGGTTCTGTACAGCCTGCCGGTGAACCGACAGCAGTTTCTGGCAGCCCGTTGCGTGGCCGGCGCGGCGTCGGGGTGGATCATCTACACCGCGTCGATGATCGTGATGCACGTATCCGACCGTTTCGACCTAAAATGGCTGGAGCGCGGACCAATGGAGGAACTGGCCGCATATGACGAACCGAGCAACTATCTGATGCAGTTCTGCACGAACCGCAGCGGCATGTTCTCCGTGGATATCGAACTCATTTTCCGCGTGGTCCTGGCCATGGCGTTCTTTTCGATGTGCATAGAGTTGTTCCACATCGCGAAGCAAAATTATCCGGTCGTATTTTTGATCTATGTTGTAACGAACCTGATCGTGCGTTTTATGTGCATCCATCACGTGGAAGGTACACAGGTCGTGATGTTTTTGGTGCAGCCCCTGGCTATGCCGATCACCCTGCTGTACTATGGGGTAATGGCTGCGATCGGAATGCGCTGTTTGAGGAATTATTATACCGGATTTGAGGGAAAGCCGGAGGCGATCATATCTACCGCCGGCGACACGTCCTTCTGATCCGGACCCCGGGTTTGGGTTAAGCCCGAAAGAAAAAGATCGACAGATCGTGCAAGGAGTGGCATATGGCAGAGAAAGATGTGCGGCCGCAGGACGCCGGGAAATACGAGGTCCCGGGAGCGGTCACTTCGATCATAGAGAGGCTAGAGACGGCGGGCTATGAAGCCTACGCTGTCGGTGGCTGCGTGCGCGATATGCTGCTTTTTCGAGAGCCCAATGACTGGGATATCACGACGTCTGCGAAACCGGAGCAGGTGAAGGAGATCTTCCGCAGGACAGTGGACACGGGGATCGAACACGGAACCGTAACGGTCGTTATGGACCATGCGAATTACGAGGTGACGACGTACCGGGTGGACGGGGTCTATCTGGACGGACGGCACCCGAGCGGGGTTACATTTACCGCGAGTCTGGCAGAAGACTTAAAACGAAGGGATTTTACGATCAATGCGATGGCGTTCCACCCGAAGCGCGGATTGATCGATCTGTATAATGGACGCGAGGATCTTAAGCAGGGAGTGATCCGCTGCGTGGGCAATGCACGCGAGCGCTTCAGTGAGGATGCGCTGCGCATCTTGCGGGCGTTTCGTTTTGCTGCCCAGCTGGGCTTTTCGATCGACGGGGAGACCCTCGCGGCGGCGCGAGAATTGGCCGCAAACTTGGAACTCATCAGTAAGGAAAGGATCGCGGCAGAGCTGGTGAAACTGCTTACGTCCGATCATCCGGAGGAGTTCATGCGCATGTACGCGGCAGGGGTGACGAAGTATTTCCTGCCGGAGTTCACGGCCTGCATGGAGACGGAGCAGAACACGCCGTACCACTCGTTTAATGTGGGCGAGCATACGATGCGCGTGGTGTGCGGAGTGCGCGCGGACCGTGTGCTTCGGCTGGCAGCACTGCTGCACGACATCGCGAAGCCGAAGACAAAGACGGTCGATGAGAACGGGCGGGCGCATTTTTACGGACATGCGAAACTCGGCGCGAAGATGGCGGGGGAGATCCTCCGCGACTTGAAATTTGATAACGATACCATACGGCGCGTGACGCATCTGATCGAATATCATGACGATCGGATGATCTACGGCGCGGATGATGAGACCGCCGGGACGGAAAATGAGCGCGGACGCAAAAAGATCCGCAGGGCCATGAACCGGATCGGAAGCGAGGATTTCCTCCTTCTGTTGGAGATCATGCGTGCGGACGCAAAAGGGAAACTTGAGAAGCCGAACGAAGGGACCGAACTGGCCCTGAGGGGATTGGATGAGGCAGAGCGATACTATGGTGAGATCTTGGCCACCGGCGAATGTTTTTCGCTGAAAGACCTGAAGATCACCGGACGGGATCTGATCGCGATGGGCTATACACCCGGACCGCAACTGGGAGAGACGTTAAATGCATTGCTACAGGAAGTCGTGGAGGATCCTGCCCTCAACACCAGGGAGGAGTTGCTTAAGCGTGCCTCCGAACTGCAAAAAAGCTGATGGTTAAGCACATCTTTTTGTACCGATAGAGTGGCTCGCCACAATATCTTGTAGTTTCTTCAAAAAACGTATTTACAAATGAAATATGCCGTGGTATGCTTTTCCTAAAGGGGAAAAGCATGGCCTCACGGCATATTTTTCTTGGCTCGAAAACAAAATAATCAGGAGGTTACTATGAAACTTATCTATCAAGTCGAAGACAAACCGAAGACACCGCAATTGATCGTGTTTGCTTTGCAGCAGCTGCTCGCTATCATGACGGCGACGTTGGCGGTTCCCGTGATCATCAACGAAAATGTTCCCGCTGCGAAGATGAGCCCTGCGGCCGCCTTGTTTGGCGCCGGCGTCGGAACTCTGATCTACTTGTTCTTTACGAAACGTAAAAGCCCTGTATTTCTCGGCTCTTCATTTGCGTTCATAGGTTCGTTGACATCCGCGTTTGCAGGTGCATCCACCATAGCACTCGGATATCTGGGATTGATCCTCGGTGCGGTTCTCGCAGGCCTTGTGTACGTGATCATTTCCTTTGTTGTTAAACTTCGCGGAACGAAGTGGATCGAGAAACTGATGCCGGCTGTTGTTATCGGGCCTACCGTTGCTATCATCGGACTCTCTCTCGCGGGCAATGCAGTCGGTGATCTGACGTCAGCGATAAAGGCCGATCCGTTAACAGAAACCGTTGCGACAGATCCGAAAGTCGCGCTCCTGTGCGGATTAGTCACACTTGCGGTCGTTATGATTTGCTCCGCCTACGGAAAGAAGAGCGGAAAACTGATCCCGTTCATCTATGGTATCCTGGCAGGCTATGCCTTCTCGCTGATCATCACCCTCATCGGTCATTTGGTTAATGTTCCGGAGATGTATGTCATCGCGGAGGATTCCTGGGAAGGTTTCCTTATAGATGGTAAGGTCACGTTTCAGTCTTTCATTTCCATGCCGGAGTTTTCTTTCCTTAATGTGAGTGGAGCGTTTGGCGATTTTAATCTAACCTATTTCCTGACGGTTCTGGTTGCATATGCGCCGGTTGCATTCGTAGTATTTGCCGAGCATATCGCAGACCACATGAATATCTCTTCGATCATCGAGCGTGATCTGCTTAAGGATCCCGGTCTGGATAAGACCCTCCTCGGCGATGGTATTGGCTCCATGGTAGGTGCATTCTTTGGCGGCTGCCCGAACACTACTTATGGTGAGTCTATCGGCTGCGTGGCGATCACGAAGAACGCTTCTGTAGTCTCCATCATCGCGGCTGCCATCGGCGCGATCCTGATCTCATTCTTCAATCCGTTCATCGTGTTCATCAATTCGATCCCGCATTGCGTCATGGGTGGCGTCTGCATGGCATTGTATGGTTTCATTGCAGTCTCCGGTCTGAAAATGATCCAGAAGGTTGATCTGAATAAGAATAAGAACCTGTTTGTCGTTTCCGTCATCCTGATCGCAGGTGTCGGCGGACTGGAAGTTTCCTTCAATACCGCAAATGGTGTGATCACGATCACGAAGGTTGCCTGTGCATTGATTCTCGGTATCCTCACGAACCTGCTCTTGAAGAACGCTCCGGATGAGGGAGTATCCGAGTCCGGAAAGGTCGAGAAGAAATAATAAAACAGACCAATATATTTGAAAAATACGGATCGGCGAAGCCTTTGGAAGGCGACGTTGATCCGTATTTTTTTCGGACTGATATTTTGAAAAAAAAATCTGAAATCAAAACCGGGTCGGGATGATCCACAGGGACAATGCTTCCGCAGGATAGATGAGAGGCCGTACGGACGCCGCGATGTCGAAGATGAAGCGGTTTGTGTCGACGGTCTTTTCGCCGCAGTCGATGACCTCGACGTGGTCGGCAACGTAGCGCACAAAACGGCGGACCGGATTTTGCGCAGAGAGACGAAGATAAGCCAGCTCGTGGTCCAGAAAGCGGCCGCCCATATAGGCGGTCATATGGATCATGAGTTCGAGTGCCAGTGAATGCTCACTGATCTGAAGCTCCTCATGAAAGTGGTCCGCATACCTTTTCTTGATGTATCGTGCGATTTCGAGGGCGGGCAGCATATGACCTTTGCGCGTGCCGGTTACGCCGCGGCGCATGTGTGTGAGAAGCGCGCGGTCAGCGCGGACATGGACAGCCTGCCGGCAATAGAAGATGTGGATCTTATCATCAAAGGGTGTGTGATCAAAAAAAACCATAACATTCTCCCGAAAACAGGCCGAAAGATCGGCCGAAAACTAAGAGTAGTTTATCGCAAAAGTGCGAAATATGCAAGAGAGAGAGGATCGAATAGATCACGGATAAGGAGTGAAACGACTGAAAAGCAGGTCGAAACACGGGGGCAATCAGCGAAAAATCTAACGAAATCGCCCGAAATGGGCGAAAATAACGAAAAAAATGCCTAAATCAACTACGCTTACAAAAAAAAGTATGGAAATCCACGGCGGTTTATTGTATAATTAAGCAAATATAGCCTGAAGGAGGAAACGAATATGGCTAATTGTAATGTATGCGGTACATTTGTTCAGGAGGGTGTTAAGACTTGTCCGAACTGCGGATCTCCGATCGCCTCAGCTGTAGCTGCACAGGCTGCTCAGGTAGTTGATACGGCTGCTCAGGCTGTAGATCAGACAGCTGCTCAGGCTGCACAGGCCGTTGAAGGTGCCGTTAATACAACTGCAGCACAGGCTGCACCTGTTGCTTCATCCGCACCTGCATTTTTGGGCTCTATGGGAGCTGCCAATGGAAACATGGATGCTAAGAATAACAAAAAGCTCGATGCGATCGCTAACAGTCTGGATGGTAAGGATTTCACCGCGAACTACACGGCGAAGGATATAGAAGATAATAAGTTGTTCGCGATCCTTGCATATTTTGGCATTCTCTGCCTGATCCCGCTTTTCGCAGCAAAGGAATCCCCTTATGCGAAGTTCCATACGAATCAGGGACTTCTGTTGCTGATCATCGATGCCGCTTTGAGCGTTGTTTCTATTATTTTCAGCTTTATCCCGTTTGTTAAGTCGTTGATCGCTCCGATCCTGTTCGCTGTTTTGCTGATCTTCAGTGCTACGATGTTTATCTATGGACTTTTGAATGCTATTCAGGATCGCGCGAAAGAGCTTCCGGGCATCGGCGGCATCCGCATTATTAAATAATCAACTGATCATTTCCATGATCGTATAAAAAGGACCGTAATATGGGCGTTAAAGATCTTTGGAACGGACTGATGGTGGAGAAAAACCGCAGCCAAAAAATCATCGGTAAAGTCGCGTATTGGGTACTCTTTGTAATCTGTGTGATGTTTTTTTTCATCTGCCTGGTTTCGGAAGAGAGCTCGTTTCGTTTGCTGATGGTTTATTGTATTGTGGTGCCGATCGTTATGGCATTTCCCACGTACATCACTAAGATATCCGTAAAGATCCAAAGTTTCGGAACGGTGGCTTTTTTGCTGTTTTTTGCTTCGGCATACTGCATTCAAGCCCGCACGTTGACCCCCAGTTACGGTCTTTTTTTGGGCATAGCCTGTCTGGCTTCCCTGTACCAGGATATCTTTCTGAACCTGTTTCACCTGTTGTACACGATCGCATATTACGTGATCTGGTATGTCTATATCGATATCGGTACCGAAGGGCTGATCAGTACGACAGTAGAACTGGTCTCGAAAAAACATCCTGAAGTGGAGACAGATATCATTGAAGAAGTGATAAGGGAACTTCAGGGGTCCCCGGATATTGAGAATGTAGCAGAGCGCCTTCAGCTCATGATGCTTATAAGCGGCGCGCTCATGCTCATGGTGCTGATCTCGTGGAACAAACATCAGGCCGCCATCACCCGTAAGAAGACGAAGGACGTTCAGGATCTCCTCGAGATCGTTGAGGAGAAGAAGAATGAAGCCGAAGCTGCGGCGAAGGCGAAATCCGACTTCCTGGCCAATATGAGCCATGAGATCCGTACTCCTATGAACGCGATCTGCGGTATGAGCGAACTCCTCGCGAAGAGTGATCTGACCCCGCAGAACTCCGAGTATGTAAACATGATTCAGATGTCTTCGGAGAACCTGCTCCGCCTGATCAACGACATCCTCGATTTCTCGAAGATCGACGCAGGTCGCATGGAGCTGGTAAACGACGACTACGATCTGAGCGACTGCATCAACGAAGTGCAGAACGTGATCAATACCCGACTGACCAACAAAGACATCGCCTTTTTGATCGAGTGTCCGCCGAACCTGCCGTTGCACTATAACGGCGACGTCATGCGTATTCGGCAGATCCTCATCAATATCCTGGGCAATGCAGTCAAATTCACCAAAAAAGGTTACATCAAGCTATCCATCGACTTCCGTATCATGCAGAACAACAAGGTCAAACTGATCTTCAGCGTCGAGGATACCGGTATCGGCATTAAGCGGAGCGACATCCAGAAACTCTTCGGTGAGTTCATGCAGCTCAACACGAAGAAGAACCGAAGCATTCAGGGCAGTGGTCTGGGACTGGTCATCTCCAAACGAATGGCGAAGATGATGGATGGCGATATCAACGTCAAGAGTGAGTACGGCGTAGGCTCCACCTTTAATATCATTATCCAGCAGAAGCAGGTGGATGACTGGGTATGCTTCCGCACCCGCGAGACAAAACCGGTTCATTTCTATGTTTTCGAACCAAACGAGCACTATCGCGAAAGCATCCGGACGAACGTATCCTATCTGAACATGGCGATCGATTTTGTACGTTCCAAAGAAGAACTCCTGCAGCTGAAAAAGCAGGTCAAACCGGAAGAACGCAACATCCTGATGTTTGACTATGTTTCCGGCTTTTCGACGATCCGCCAAAACGTTGATAAATTCAAGGACATTTCCCTCGTGGCCATGACCAGTATCAACGATGTCATCGTGGACGAAGTGGAGAACGTCGTATTCATGCATAAGCCGATCAGTGTGCTGTCCATGGACGCGATCCTGAAGAACCGTGCCCGCTGGAACGTACAGAACGGCCACCTGCAGATGCTCAACAGTTTCTTCGCTCCCGAGGCGCGCGTTCTCGTGGTCGACGACAATGTTATCAACTTGCGTGTGGCAGACGCATATCTGCGCCGCTACCTGATATCGCCCGTGCTGGCTGAAAGCGGCGACGAGGCGATCGAACATGTGGAGAATGATCCGCCGTTCGATCTGATCTTCATGGACCACATGATGCCTGTGCATGACGGTATCGAAGTTACGAAGAGCATCCGAAACATCGGAAGCGAATATACGCGGAACATTCCGATCATTGCCCTCACGGCAAATGCGGTAAAGGGCGTCGAGAAACTGTTCCTCAACAATGGTATGAACGACTATCTGTCGAAGCCGATCGACTCGAAGCGCCTAAATCAGGTGCTGGCGCAGTGGCTGCCGCCTGAGAAGCAGCTGACCGAGCTGCCGGAGAAATATGCGAACATGCTCAAAGACCTTCCGGACGAGTCGTCCGTGGAGAGTGCGGACATCGTTATTCCCGATGTCGACGCAGCGAAGGCAATGCGCGAACTGGGCCACAGCAAGGAGGAATACCTGGATCTGCTGGAGACCGTCTACGAGGAGGGACAGAAGAAGCTTCCGCTCATGCGTGAATGTGTAGCACATGGCGAATGGCAGCGTTACATGATCGAGGCGCACGCCCTTAAGAGTGTGTGTGCGAGCATCGGCGCGGGTAATCTGTCCGTCACCGCGAAATCGCATGAGATGGCGGTAAAAGACGGTAACATTTCTTTCGTTCAAAAGGACAACGCGAACTTCCTGGCGGCGTACGAGAAACTCCTGACGGACATCGATTATTACTTCAAGACGCAGGAGACATCCGACGAGCAGAAGCCGGAACTCTCCACGCAGCAGTTGCGTGATGTCATGCGTGAAGTTGCGACCGATATCGACGAATACGACGGCGAGGCAGCCGTGGGTAAGCTGGACAACCTCCTCTCCGAATACAAGATGGACGAGGATATCCGTCGCCAGCTCCTGCGTATCAAGGATCGCGCGGATTCCTACGAGTACGAGGATGCCGCACATGCGATACTAAATTTAGCCCGTATGATAGCTGTTCGGTAAAAACTGGGCTGAAAATCGTAAAAATATCCGAAAATATATGGTTTTTTGATGGAAAATACTTGCACGTTTATCGGTAAAATGTTATAATGATAATGCCCGAACAGGGACAATATCTCGAAAAGGAGAACAGAATATGAATAAAAAACTTAGTTTGTCGCCGACATTGTTGTCTTTGCTCGGTCTGATCGCATTGTATTTGGGTGGCTGGGAAGCCGGCATCATCTATTTCATAGCGATTCTCGTATTTGAGACTGCCGACAGTGTTAAGATCAACCTCATGCAGTATGTAGTCGTTAGAGCGCTGATCTACGTTATTTTCAACGCGATCGCTTACTGCGGTGATGTTATTGGATGGATCTTCAGCTTCTTTGATAACAGCCGTGACCTTGCGAAGTGGAACATTTTCGATTATCCCGCTAAGTATGGTTGGAACGGTTTCCTGAACCTGGTTATCTTTGTATGGTTCATGGCTACGATCCTTAAGGGCAGAGTTGTTAAGGTTCCGACCATCCATGGTATGGTTGTTCGTAACATGGACTTCTCCGGTGCTACTATGCCGGCTCAGCAGCCCACTGACGTTCAGTAATTGCATACTTCGGAAGAGACGTAAGGTCGCTTCCTTCGGATGAATTCATCCGCATATCGGAATGGCCGCATTCATCGTACAACGATGCATGCGGCTGTTTATTTTCAGGCATAGTTTCGACGCTCGAACAAATGCCGGGGATTTCATGGAGGCTTTCTATGGGAAAGAATAACAAAAAAGGGCTCGGTTATAAGATGGGAACGCGGCTTGCGTTTTTCGGACTGATCCTGCTGTCTTTATTTGCGATCGGCTTTACGATCTGGCTCGGTTCGAAGGGACATTGGACGAAGAGCAACCTGTCCAGAAACGGTGAGGATGGGCATATCTGGGCGTTGCGCCTTTGGGCGTTCGTGACGGGTGCACTGTTCTTTCTGCACTCTACGTACTGCATGTACCTGGGTGGCTATAAGAGGCTCACAGCGCGGTTTTTGTGCTATGCTGCATGTGTTATGCTGATCATCAGCACATTCATCCCTTGTAAGACCGGAGAGGGGGCTTCGGATACGGATGAGTTCATTGCGAATATCCATCTGTTCGTTTCGTTCAGCTCCACCATGGTACTGCTTGCGGGTACAGTCGTATTTGAACTGTGGATGCGGTTTTCGAAGAAGATCCGCATGGTTGATGACCTCGTGATCACAGGCATTGCCCTGGGCGTAGCCCTGCTTTCGATCCTGATCTTTACGATCGTGACGAGTTTAGTCGAGGTATTCACCATTACTGCATTCTCGTTCCTCTGGGTGCGCTTCGCATGGAAACTCCTTCGCTGGGAGAAGGTCGCAGAAAGCCTGCCGCCGAAGCCAGGCAAGCCGTCTGGTAAGGACAGCAAGAAGTCGGTTTCGAAGTCGGAGAAGACGGAGAAAAACGATAAGAAGCAGGATGAGAAAAAAGAATCCGATAATCCCCTGGATTATGAAGAGGGATTGTGGTGATAGAACAGAAAGGTTAGAATAGCAAAAGGAGGTAAGAAATGGGAAGAAATGCACAGGAAGTGATCGCATTTTCCATCTATCTGGTGGCGGTGCTTGCGATCGGTATCGTATTCTTCCTCAAAGGAAGAAAGGAAAAGGGCGGCGATAAGTCCTATTTCCTCGGCAACCGTAACATGAACGGTTTTGTTGCTGCTTTGTCGGCGGGCGCATCCGATATGAGCGCGTGGGTACTCATGGGTCTTCCGGGTTCGATTTATTTTACCGGTATGGGTAAGGTTTGGATCGGTGTCGGCCTGCTTTTGGGAACCATCGCAGCATGGATTCTGGTGGCGCCCCGGTTGAGACGTCAGTCGATCCTCGCGGACGACTCCATTACGATCCCGCAGTTTTTGACGAACCGCTTCAAATCGAAGAGTCACGCGCTGCTGATCGTCAGCGCGATCGTATTCATCGTTGCATACTGTGTTTATGCGGCTTCCGCCATTACGGCGTGCGGTAAACTCTTTAAGGCTGTATTCAATTTGACCGATGATGCGAAGGTATGGGTCATGGTCGGAGCTACGGCGATCATCCTTGTCTACACCTTCCTCGGCGGCTTTAACGCCGTGTGCTGGACGGACTTCGTTCAGGGAATGATGATGCTCGCAGCACTTATGGCGGCACCTATCATCGCAGTCGTTGCCATGGGTCAGGCGGACTTCGAGCCGGTAGCCCCTGTGGTCACATCGGATAACTATTATAACCTGCTGTCCTCGGGAGATGTTAACTGGACCAGTATCTCCGACATCCTGACCGGTTTAGGATGGGGACTGGGATACTTCGGTATGCCCCATATTCTAGTCAGATATATGTCGATCCGCTCCGAGAAAGAAATGAAGAAGTCGAGAATTACGGGTATCATCTGGACCACGTTGATTCTCGTAATGGCTTGCGTGGTAGCTTTAGTTGCGCATGAATACTTAGGCGGTCTTCTGCCTGAGAAGGAGTCGGAAAATGTTTTCATCACTTTGGTCAGAGAACTGTTCCCTGCATTCATCGGCGGCCTTCTGCTGTCGGCGATCCTCGCAGCATCCATGAGTACCGCAGACTCCCAGCTGCTTGCATCTTCCTCAGCGTTCTCGGCAGACATTTATAAGAAAATGATCCGTAAGAATGCGAAAGATAAGGAAATGCTTTTCGTCGGCCGTCTGCTTGTAGTATTTATCTCATGTGCAGCGCTGGCTATCGCTCTCAGCCCGTGGAGCACCGGCATCATGGATCTGGTTGAGAATGCGTGGGGAGCATTCGGCGCGTCCTTCGGACCTGTCCTCCTTCTGGCGTTGTATTGGAAGCGCTTTACGTACGGGGGCGCAGTTGCAGGCATTTCGGTCGGATTTACTGTGGATGTCCTTTGGCGCATCTTCCTCTCGAAGCCGACGAACCTGTACGAGATCATCCCCGGTTTCATCTGCGGAATGATCGTTGCAATCGTTGTGACATTGAATACGAAGGAGCCTTCAAAGGAAGTTGCCGATATGTTTGATCGAGCAAAACAGCCGGTGGAGACGGAGAAATAAAGAACTGCGTTCTCGCTATATAGAATGGGCGCCGAAAGTACGGTGCCGCGAATAAGCCCAAGTCTCACCTTGAGACTTGGGCTTATTTTTGGGATTTTCGGCAGGCTCTTGTGGATGAATTCTCTTACTTGAGGCTTGTGGCACGTGCCAGGGGAGCGGCGGAGACCAAGCGGACGTGTTGGCCACCGGAACGGAGGAAAGAGGTAGATTTGGTGGCATAGTCAGTGGTTTTGTGGCTGGGTAGAGGCGTGGTAGCCACCAAAACGGAGGAAAGAGGTAGATATGGTGGCATAGTCAGTGGTTTTGTGGCCGGGTAGAGGCGTGGCAACCACCAAAACGGAGGAAAGAGAGGGAGTTGGTTGCCTATTTTGTAACTTCGAGGGAGGGTATCGATCGCAGCGGCCACCAGAACGGAGAAAAGAGAGTGGCTTGGTGGCTATGACTATAGTTTCGTGGCTGAGTAGCAAGAGTGGCGGCCACCAGAACAAGTATAAGAGAAGGATCTGGTTGCTTCTTCAGGAGATCACCACTGGAAATAGAATCGTGGAAGCCACCAAAACGGAGAAAAGAGAGTGGCTTGGTGGCTATGACTATAGCTTCGTGGCTTGGTAGCAAGAGTGGCGGCCACCAGAACAAGTATAAGAGAAGGATCTGGTTGCTTCTTCAGGAGATCACCACTGGAAATAGGATCGTGGATGCCACCAGAACGGAGAAAAGAGAGTGGCTTGGTGGCAATGACTATAGTTTCGTGGCTGAGTAGCAAGAGTGGTGGCCACCAGAACAAGTATAAGAGAAGGATCTGGTTGCTTCTTCAGGAGATCACCACTGGATATAGAATCGTGGCGGCCACCAAAACGGAGAAAAGAGAGAGGTTTGGTGGCTATGACTATAGTTACGTGGCTGAGTAGCAAGCGCAGCGGCGACCAGAACGGAGAAAAGAGAGAGATTTGGTGGCCTAGCCAGTAGTTTCATGGCTGGATAGCAAGTGTTGTGGCCACCGAAACATCGAAAACAGAGAGATTTGGTGGCTTTTTTAGAGAGTGATAGCAGGGAACAGAGGCGTTGCGGCCACCGGAACGACAAAAAGAGAGAGGTTTGGTGGTTATGACTATAGCTTCGTGGCTTGGTAGCAAGAGTGGCGGCCACCAAAACGGAGAAAAGAGTGTGGTTTGGTTGCTTATCTAGGAGGTGATTGCAGGGAACAGAATCGTGGCGGCCACCGAAACGACAAAAAGGGAGAGATCTGGTTGCTTATCTAGAGGTTGATCGCTGGGAACAGAAGCATGGCGGCCACCAAATCATCAAAAAGAGATACATTTGGTGGTCGGCGAAAGAAAATAGAGAAAATCTCTTGACAAGTTAGATGGGTCTAACTATAATAGGCATGTAAGTTAGCCGACACTAACTTCAGAGGAGTATATTATGCGAACATTGAAGGATGCGAAAATCGGGGAGAGGGTCATCGTTAAGAGATTAAACGGAGAGGGACCTATCCGCCGTAGGATCATGGATATGGGGATCACGAAGGGTGTGGAGATCTACGTTCGGAAGGTTGCACCGCTCGGGGATCCGCTCGAGCTTACCTTACGTGGATATGAGCTTACGCTGCGCCGCGCGGATGCAGAATTAGTCGAACTGGTAGAACCGGAGAGAAAGGAAGGCGGACCGCATGCAAAAGAATAAGCAGATTCGGATCGCCCTGGTGGGGAATCCGAACAGCGGAAAGACGACGCTGTTTAACGCGCTGACCGGATCCAATCAGTTTGTTGGAAACTGGCCCGGAGTCACGGTGGAGAAAAAAGAAGGTAAGCTGAAGGGGCACGAGGACGTGATCGTGACCGATCTGCCCGGAGTTTATTCGCTTTCTCCATATACTCCCGAGGAAGTGGTCGCACGAAACTATTTGATCGATGAAGATCCGGACGTCGTGCTCAACATTATCGACGGAACGAATCTGGAACGAAATTTGTATTTGACGACGCAAGTGCTCGAACTGGGTATACCGGTCGTTATCGCAATCAATATGATGGATGTCGTCCGGAAGAATAAGGACGTCATCGACACGCAGCAGCTTTCGAAGACGCTGCGCTGCCCGATCGTCGAGATCTCGGCGCAGAAACTGACCGGCATCAACGAGGCGGCGGAGGCCGCGATCGAAGCGGCCGGGGGCGAGGCAGCGACGCCGTTGCACATCTTCAGCGGGGCAACGGAGCATGCGTTGGCGCATATCGAGGAGGCTACGGTCCACGATCTGTCCGACCTGAAGCAGCGCTGGTATGCGATCAAACTGTTTGAGCGCGACGAACGCGTGATCGAGAAACTCGGGATCACAGATACGGTGCGCGCACACATCGAAAAGGATATCCGCGCCGCAGAGAAAGAGATGGACGACGACGCGGACGCCATCATTGCCAACGATCGATATAATTACATCGAAGAGGTCGTAAAGACCTGCTACAAAAAGAAGAGAAAGGGGCATGATACGACCTCGGATAAGATCGATCGCATCGTGACGAACCGTTTTCTCGCGTTGCCCATCTTCTTTTTGGTCATGTTTTTGGTATATTTCATCTCCATCTCGACGGTGGGGGCCTGGGGTACGGATTGGGCCAATGATGGCCTGTTCGGCGAGGGTTTCTACCTGTTCGGAATGAAGAGTTGTTGGATTCCGGGAATTCCGGTCCTGGTCGGCGACCTGCTCGACGCACTGAACTGCGCGGGCTGGCTGCGCAGTCTGATCATTGATGGTATCATCGGCGGCGTCGGCTCGGTTCTCGGTTTCGTCCCGCAGATGTTCATGCTGTTTCTGTTCTTGGCCTTCCTGGAGGCCTGCGGCTACATGTCCCGCATTGCCTTCGTCATGGACCGTATCTTCCGTCGTTTCGGCCTGTCGGGTAAATCGTTCATCCCGATGCTGATCGGGACCGGCTGCGGCGTGCCCGGCATCATGGCGTCGCGAACCATTGAAAATGAAAGCGACCGGCGCATGACCATCATCACTACGACATTTATTCCCTGCGGAGCGAAGCTGCCGGTCATCGGCATGATCGCTTCTGCCGTGTTCGGCGGAGCGGCCTGGGTGGCGACCTCGGCCTACTTCATCGGCGTGGCGGCCATCGTCATCTCCGGCATCATCCTGAAGAAGACGAAGCGATTCGCCGGCAAGGAGACGCCGTTCGTCATGGAGCTTCCTGCCTACCACATGCCGACGCTCAAAAACCTGCTGCATTCCATGTGGGAGCGCGGCTTTGCATTCATTAAAAAGGCCGGCACCGTCATCCTGATCGCGTCCATCGTGATCTGGCTCGGCAGCAATTTCGGCATAGTGGATGGCTCGTTCGGCTACCACGGCGACGCGATGGATCTGGAAGACAGCGTTTTGGGCATGATTGCCCGCGGTATTGCCTGGATCTTCGTGCCCATCGGCTTCGGCAATGTCCGCGAGACCATCGCGACCCTCATGGGCCTGCTCGCGAAGGAAGAGATCGTCGGCGTGTTCGGCGTCCTGGAATTCAAGGGGCTGACGCAGCTGGCGGCGTATTCGTTCCTGTTGTTCAACCTCCTGTGCGCGCCCTGCGTCGCAGCCATGGGTGCGATCCGGCGGGAAATGAACAGCGCGAAGTGGACGTTTTTCGCTATCGGCTACCAGTGCACGTTTGCTTACGCGATCAGCCTGATAGTTTATCAGTTCGGTCTGCTCTTCTCGGGCAATGGTTTCACTGCGAGCACAGCGGCCGCATTTCTGGTCGCAGGCGCAGTATTGTATCTGTTCTTCCGGCCGAATCGGAACCTTGCGGCAGGAAAATCTCAGAGCGTGTAAGGGAGAAACGAGGCACAGGTCGGTAACATTAAAACTATCGGGATCCCCGTGCGGTCACGTGGCACCGGGAGATGCTTGCAGGAACCGAAACACCCGAGTATTTATACATTGCCCGCAGGTTCGCACAGAGGGCCTGCCGGAACGGAGGGAACATGCTTCTTTGGTTGGAAAACAATTGGGGCACCATGCTGGTGGCCGCGATCCTTATCATGATCGTGGGGCTGGTCCTTTATAAGATGATCCGGGACCGGAAAGCCGGGAAGACCTCCTGCGGCGGAAATTGCGCAGGATGTGCGTGGGCCGGAAGGTGCCATGAGGCCGGATCGAAGCGCGAAGATCCGCCTCAGATACCCCCTCAGAATTAAGAATACCAGGGAAAATGCGGGAGGGAAGTTCCGAAAAAAGGAATTTCCCTCTTTCTTTTTCGCTTCCGATGCGTTATAATGAGAGACGGATTGCGTTATTTGTGACGCACGTATTGTATTGTTATAGTATCGGAGGTATATATTATGTTAGTATCCGCTAAGGAAATGCTGCAAAAGGCAAGAGCGGGCCACTATGCTGTTGGCCAGTTCAACATCAACAATCTGGAGTGGACGAAGTCCATCCTTCTTACCGCTCAGGAGTGTCAGTCTCCTGTTATCCTCGGTGTATCTGAGGGCGCAGGTAAGTATATGACCGGTTTCAAGACCGTAGCCGCTATGGTAAAGGCTATGATCGAGGAACTGAACATCACCGTTCCGGTTGCTCTGCACCTGGATCACGGTACCTACGAAGGCTGCTATAAGTGCATCAAGGCAGGTTTCTCCTCCATCATGTTCGACGGTTCTTCCCTTCCGATCGAAGAGAACCTCGCTAAGACGAAGGAACTGGTTGCCGTTTGTGAGCACCTGGGACTCTCCCTCGAGGCAGAGGTAGGCTCCATCGGCGGTGAGGAAGACGGCGTTATCGGTGCCGGCGAGTGCGCTGACCCGAACGAGTGCAAGCAGGTTGCTGACCTCGGCGTTTCCATGCTGGCTGCAGGTATCGGTAACATCCACGGTAAGTACCCGGATAACTGGGCAGGTCTTTCTTTTGAGACCCTCGCTGCGATCAAGGAGCAGGTAGGCGATATGCCGCTCGTTCTGCACGGTGGTACAGGTATCCCGGCTGACCAGGTTAAGAAGGCCGTTTCCATGGGCGTTGCTAAGGTCAATGTTAATACCGAGTGCCAGTGGGCATTCCAGGAAGCTACCCGTAAGTACATCGAAGCTGGTAAGGACCTTCAGGGTAAGGGCTTCGATCCTCGTAAGCTTCTGGCTCCCGGCGCTGAGGCGATCAAGGCAACCGTTAAGGAGAAGATGGAACTGTTCGGTTCTGTCGGCAAGGCTAACGACTAATTAAATCAGGGCATTTCGCTCGCGATAAATAGAGGCTCCGGCCTGCGTAAGCAGCGCCGGAGCCTTTTTGCGTGCTCTTTGTCCGCCACGGGTGGTTATCTTTTCGCGGTGGTACGATCTCTCCCGGACAATTCACTTGCTGTGAAAAACATTCTGCTCATTCTATGTCGGATCTGAGGGGGCCCGCTTCGATTGAGGCCGTTTTCTTGATAGCACCCGGTTCCCACCGGGCGCGAAAACGCCCTCAACTCGCGCGAAACGCGATTTCGGATAATCGCGTTTCTCCCCTCATCCGACATTTCACTCGCAGTGTTTTTCTACAGCTCGTTCATATGCCGGTCGAGATCGTACCACCGCGAAGGAACCACTCCGTGGAAGCGCGGGGATGTGACAATGGGGCCGGTTCTTTTTCTCTCCGAAACCTTGTGAAAGTGAAACTCCCGTGTTATAATCAAGGCGTGTGCAAAAAGAACGATAAAAGAATATGCCGTTCATTCTTCTGGCTGCATTGCCCAGAGGACTGATCGTGTAGTTATGTTTTAGTAACAAGAATAGGAATTACGAAAATGATGCAGGATGAGGGGATCATTGAGTTGTTTTTTAAACGCGATGAGAGGGCGCTGCTGGAAACTTCGGATAAGTACGGAAACTACTGCAAGACAGTTGCGCTGAATATCGTGAGAGATGTGGAGACGGCGAAGGAGTGTTTCAACGATACCTTATATACCAGTTGGAACATCATCCCTCCGAAGCGGCCGAACCCGCTGAAGATTTTTCTGGGAAAGATCACGCGTAACCTTTCGCTGCGACGCTGGGAAAAAGAGCACGCGCTTAAGCGCGGTGGCGGGGAACCAGAAGTGGCGATCGAAGAGCTCGCGGAATGCCTCGCGGATGAAGCCGCCCGAAAATCAGAACAGATCGAAGACAGCCTGGTGATACGTGAAGTGATCAATGCCTTTCTGGCCGGATTATCCAAACAAAACCGGCGTATTTTCGTGCGCCGATATTGGTACATGAGCTCGGTGAAGGAAATCGCAAAGGCATTGTCCATGACAGAGGGCAATGTAATGACGAATTTGTCACGTTCCAGAGCGAAACTGAAGGAGGCGTTGGAGAAGGCGGGGGTCGTTCTATGAATAGAGAAAAAGAGCAGATCCATCTGTTGCATGAGCTCGGGCAGATGGAAGATAAGTTTGTTGCCGAAGCGGAATATACGAAGAAAGAGCTGAAACAGTTGGAGGGTACGGAATTCGATAAACCGAACCCCGAGGAAATAAAGGAACAGAGGCAGCGTGCTGTCGCAAATCTGTTCTCCGACGATCCGATAGACTTCGATGTCGAAGATGAGACCGATGTTGAGACGGCCGATAAACGTAGTACGATCGTATACGTGCGAATCGCGGCAAGCATTGCCCTGATCGCGGCAGCACTTTTGCTGTTCGTATTTTTGTGGAGGCCGAGGTGGATAAGAGATGACATCACCTCTACGACGGATACAATAGAAGAAACGACTACTCAGGAAGAAACTGCTTCAACGGAAGAGGAAGAACCACAGATCGTGTATGTAGGTCAAATCGAGATCGACGAGGAGCATTTCCCGGATCCGGACTTTCGGAGATATGTCGCGTTCAGTTTCGATAAAGATAAGGATAATACCCTGAATTATTTGGAAATAAGTGAGGCGACCGAAATCTTCGTCGAGGGGCATGCGATTGAGGATATGAAGGGGCTGGAGTTCTTTCCTTCCCTGAAGATCCTGAGTTGCAGCAATAATAAATTGACGTCTTTAGATGTGTCCCATAATCCAAATCTACAGAGTATCTATTGCAATGGCAATGATTTGGTTCAACTGGATGTGTCAAAGAACCCGGAATTATTCTGTCTGGAATGTCAAGAGAACCTGATAGAAGAATTGGACGTGAGTCAAAATCCGAAAATGGACGCGTTGAATTGCTCGGCTAATGAATTAACTAAGCTGGACATATCGCAAAACGCAAAACTGAGAGAATTGAACGTTTCCAAAAACAACATATCGGTATTAAACCTGGCGAATAACCCGAACTTGGCAAAATTGTTGTGTGGCGACAATAACCTGCAAACTCTGCTTCTGTCGAAACTATCACGCCTGGAGTCAGTAGATTGCAGTGTCAATCAGATCAAATTGCTGGATATAGCAGACACCCCGAATTTGAAGAGATTGATCTGTACGAATAATAAATTGAAAAAACTCGATGTATCGGAGCATCCTCTTCTTGAACGCCTGTCGTGTGAATTTAACGTATTAGAGGAATTGCTTCTGTCAAACACGCCGGCGCTGACGAGACTTACGTGTAATGATAATAAGATATCGGCTCTGGACGTAAGTGGTTCTACAGAACTGAAAGAACTGGATTGCGAAAATAATAAACTGACGAGCCTGAATCTCGAACAGAACACGAAACTAGAAAGTCTATGGTGTGGTAAAACCGTTTCGCAGCTGGATGTCAGCAACTGTCCGAACCTGATCACTCTCGGAATCGGTTTGGATACGGTCCTGTTCGGAGCACGTGAAGATGTTACGATCGTCGCAGGGGAAAACGAAGAACCGTAATTTCCCGTTATTTATCATTCGCCGTGTATATAGCGAACCAACATCATAATAAACAACATCGCCGGGCAGGTACTTAATGGTACCTGCCCGGCGATGTTGTTGTGTTTTGGAAAACTTCAAAGAAATTCAACTCCCTTCATTTTTTTTTGAAAAAAGAGTGTAAGGTTTATACCCTGTTTTGGGAATATATAGATAGGCAGGGCTGCTTCCCTGGGGAAAAAGAGATAAAAACGACTTGATAGATGAACCTGTAAATGTAACGAAAACGATAGCTTCTAGCGATTCGGTTAAGGTTTAGCTTATCAAATTGCCAATTTCAGGTATTTATGGTAGGCAAAACAAGTTACGAGAAACAGGAAATCCCCTGTGTGTGCGCTAGACCCCTAAAAGAGGAAGCACTGAGTTGGAGAATAATGCGCATAGGCGCGTTATTATATTATGTTTCAGAGCGGAACGGAAACATAAAGATAGTAATTTATTTAGGAGGAAAAGAAATGAAGCAAACAAACGCTCTACAAAGGGCTTTCGTGCCCGTTTTGGTAGTAATGTTTCTCGTTTTGATGGTAGTCGGCGTGAATCAGGTCGAAGCAGCATCAAACTACACAGTAACATTCTCCCAAAGCGGTGGAACCAGTACAACGTACTACAGAGATCCTTCGTTCTCACTAGAGAAGAGTGCCAGTTGGATCACGATCAGTACATCATCGCCATCCGCATTTACGATCAAAGCATCAAGCAACTCGACCGGAAAGGGACGTATTGGCTATGTGTACGTGAAGAGACAAGGATCGGTTGTCACCACGTATACGATAATCCAGCCGGGTTCCACGAACCTCAGTGTCGGTATAGCAAAAGGAAGTACATCGACCTATGGTAAGAATTCGAACCAGTCGATTTCTGTCAGCGGAAACTGGATCACGATTTATCGTCCGAACGACTATAATTTCCGCATCGATTATTCAGCTAACACGACAGGAAGCACCAGAACCGGTTATGTGTACGTAAAGGAAGGCTCCACGATCTTTACCACATACAAGATCACGCAGAGTTCCAGCGTTACGGTTACTTACGATAAGAATGGGGGATCCGGTTCGAATTATACCCGGTCTATCGCGTATGGAAGTAACTACGGAAAAGTCGATAACCCGACCCGGACCGGCTATAATTTCGCAGGCTGGTTCACAGCAAAGAGTGGCGGAAGTCAGGTTACAGAGACCACAAAAATGCAGCAAACAGCGAATCATACGCTGTATGCACGTTGGTCGCCGAAGACTTTTACGGTGTCCTTTAACAGCCAGGGAGGTAGTACGGTTTCTTCGAAAACCGTAATCTATGATGGTACTTACGGGACATTGGTTAATCCTCAAAAAACCGGCTATACATTTACCGGCTGGTATACAGCGGCAAGCGGTGGAAGTCAGGTGACCGCATCGACAAAAGTTAAGATCACGGCCAATCAGGTATTGTATGCGCACTGGGCGGCGAATACATATACGGTCACGTTCAAAGACGGCGATACAACGGTCTCGACAACGACGGTTACATATGGAAGCACCTATGGCACGCTTCCAACACGTACAAAGACCGGATATGAGAATGCCAAGTGGTACACAGCTACGAGTGGTGGAAGTCAGATAACGGCTTCGACGAAGGTGACGATTACTGCAAACCAGACACTGTATGCGCGTTGGACAGCAGAAAAGTACACGGTCACGTTCAAGGACGGTAGCACTACGGTTTCAACAGCGACTGTTACTTACGGAAGCACATATGGCACGTTGCCGACACGTACAAAGACCGGATATGAGAATGCCAAGTGGTACACAGCTACGAGCGGTGGAAGCCAGATCACAGCATCAACTAAGGTGACGATTACTGGAAACCAGACACTTTATGCACGCTGGACAGCAGAAAAGTATGCGGTCACATTCAAAGACGGCGATACAACGGTCTCGACAACGACGGTTACATATGGAAGCACATATGGCACAGTACCGACCCGCACGAAGATCGGATACACATTTTTAGGCTGGTACACAGCGACCAGTGGCGGAAGTAAAGTAACAGAATCCACGACTGTATCGCGTACAGGGAACCATACCCTGTATGCCCGTTGGAGTGCGAATACATATACGGTTACGTTCAAAGACGGCGATACAACAGTCTTAACAACGACTGTTACTTACGGAAGCACGTATGGCACGCTGCCGACACGCTCAAAGACCGGATATACATTTGAGGGCTGGTATACTGAAAAGACCGCTGGAAGCAAAAAAACGTCGACCACAACTGTAACTACGCCAACTGATCATACATTGTATGCACACTGGACAGCTGAGAGTTTTACGGTGACATATGATAAGAACGGAGGTAATGGCTCTAATTTCATTCGTTCAATCGCATATGGTAGCACTTATGGAAAGGCTTCGGATAATCCTACCAGAGACGGATACAGATTTACCGGATGGTGGACCGCCAAGATAGGTGGGAGACAGGTAACTGAAACCACGAGCATGTCTACCGCGGGTAACCATACCCTGTATGCACACTGGACATTAATCGAGGAGTTCACTATAAAATACCATGATCAAGATGGAAACTTAATATATTCTGATACATTTGAAATGGGTACCCCTGTGAGATTTAGAGATAAGAAAGACCACTTGGTCGCTGTACTTAAGAATCCCGGAGGTGAAATAGATGGATGGAGTGTTTTATGGGATAAGGAGAAACTTGATTACGAATTTGGAAAATCGTACACAATTGATTCCGATATTAGTGTATACCCGCACTGGAAATCAGTGTCAACTTGTGTAACATACTCTCTTGGTAACGGGTATATAACGGATAGAGTAGACGGATGCGGCGTTTATCAAGAAAACTTTGAAATTTACTACCATAATACTGAGGACAAACTTTGCTCTCAAATACCTAGCTGTTATACGGCTGGTGAGGAATTTGTCGGTTGGGCTTTTTCAGATGATTACGATCGAGTTTATACATCCAGCAATTCGGTAAAAGATGTTTTAAACCACATTGGTGCCGAGTATAATGACTGTTTTACGCTTCGTGCCGTGTACATGAAAAAGGGTACATGGAAGATAAGCGAAATCGGCGGCGTTTGGTATAACAAAGCCGGTGATATGGCGATTAATCTGAAAGGCAAAAAAGCCAAGGAATTTATAGAGTATGTATACTCGTTTATAAACGATCATCGGGAACAACGTGAACAGGCGGAGGATGCCGAGTGGAATTTTTGGCTTACTGTAGCTACAGCAATAATCCCGACTGGTATTGATGATTTTATTGTTAATTGGGCTCAGAATGGTTTTGTAAATGCTTTTTGGGAATCCGGTAAAGAAGCGACAGATTGGAGTTATCAGGAAATTCTGGAACTTAGCAAAGAGCATAAAACCACGATGGACATTTGGGGTGGATGGTCATCGTTCTGCGATTGCGCAATGGCGCTAATAGAAACCGGAGAATTACATACGGACCATCTGCAGGAGATTTACGATGTATTCGACCGTTTGGAAGTATTATATGGATTGTTTGAAGAAAACAAAATGTTCGATAGTGATGGGGAAGCCCTAAGTTCAGACTATTGGATACTTATATTTGATGGGGCAGTCTTTGTCCGTGCGGAAGGTAACGGAAATCTGATGATCGTTCCTCCCGGAAAGGATCCAAAGGACGGAAAGTGGATGGAGCCCGAGCATTTTAATTCAAGAGCAATAGAGGCAATCCTATTGCAAAAGCCGTATTTCTTTTCAGATTTTGATCGGTAATCATTGAGTATAGAGGCGGGAGTGGAGACAAATTATAAACAAGAACAGTTTGTATCTTAACAAGTCTATTCAGCTTGCTATACTACTCATACGTAAACCAATGTGTTTACGTGACTCTTTTCTATCGCCTGCGGGCATTAAGTATATATGATTTCTCCCTTTGTAAAGGCTTCAAATAACTTGTTCCGCTAGTCTGCAGGCTATTTCCGGACGGATACTATGTATCTGCCCGGATTTTTTCTCTCGGGGCGTATTTCCCCCCGTGCCCCAAAAGAAATACAGATACAAGTAAGGCTCTTGAATATCTTTCGTCTTGCGAGATTCGACATTTTGTAGTAAGATGTGAATAGGGCGTAAAGAAAACGTTTTCGTAACGGCGTCTTTTGGGGGAAGTGCAGCAAGAGATTTAGGATGGATCAAATGGATCAGAAGGTAAGCATGACGAAGGCCTGGAAGAGGCGTGGTCGCGAGCACTTGAAACGACACTATAAGATCATGGCGATGATCGGTATTGTGGTCGTTTTATTTGGCAGCGGCTTTTCGGAGCCCCGCGGATATACCTCGATGGAGGATTTCGCGGCTTCTAAAGTGCGCCCTGAAACCGGCACGGTCACTTGGGTTAATAGCTGGCAGCGTTTCCGCGAGACATTCTGGACGGACGATGGTTTTCGGAATCCGTTTGATCTGGATCAGGTTCTGGAGGAGCGCCGGGAACAGCAGGATAAGCGGGACTCGGTAAATGAAGGTACGGATGCTACAAAGTCTTCAGAAGAAGGCGGGGGAGAGCAGACGGAGTCGGATCGTTTCTGGGAACAGGTGCTGGGGCGGACACAAGGCGTATTTGCGAAATTGGTCAATGGTGTGACGACCGGATCGTTTTACGTATCCCTGGCGACGGCGATCACCTCGATCGTCGGCTCATCGAACGTGGCAGCGATTTTGCTGGTCATCGCAGGTTTCGCCGTCAGTTTCCTGTTCTGGATGTTTGTAAGGAACGTCGCTACGGTCGGCCTGTATCGTATCCTTTTGGAAGGCCGTCTCTATAAATATGTGGGACTGACGCGCGTGCTGTTTTTGATGCGCGTAAAGAAGTGGATCAAGGCTTCGGTCACGATGTTGGTCTACTATGTCCTGCAAACGCTTTTGTGGTTTACGATCGTCGGCGGTGTCATTGCCCGATATTCGTACTATTTGGTGCCGATGATCGTGGCGGAGAACCCGGATATCGGTCCGATCCAGGCCATGAAGTTGTCACGGGCCATGATGATGGGACATAAGAAGGAATGCTTCCGCATGGAGATCTCCTTCATCGGCTGGCATATTCTGTCATTTGCCGGATGGTATCTGTCCGGTTTCATACATATCTACACACTGGGCACATTGGCCGCGACGGCATTGAGCGCGTTGTATATCCGCCCGTATATCATGGTTACGAATTGCGAGTACTTTGCGGACCGTCGTAAAGACGCGATCGAGAAGAAGATCCCGGGGACGGAGCGCTTAAATGATATCTATCTGTACGAATTGCCTTCGGATGAGGTGATCGCGGAAGCGTACGAGGATGTGCTCGACATCGCGCGTGAACCGGTCGCAGAACTGTCGCTGAACGGTTTTCCGAAGTTCATGGCGGACTGGTGGGGCATCACGTTCTGGCACAGCCGCCGCGAGCGCGCCTACGAAGAGTATCAAGCGCATAAGATGCGCGTGCGGGATCTGGATCATGTGGTCGCACGCGAGGAGTACCCTATTCGCCTGGGGCCCTTACACAGGGAAAAACCTCGAAAGTTATTGGAAAATATATACTACATCCGTCACTATTCCGTCTGGTCATTGACCATGATATTCTTCACGTATTCGATCATCGGATGGTTATGGGAAGTCGGAATGCATGCGGTGCAGACGGGCGAATTCGTCAACCGCGGCGTGATGCACGGACCGTGGCTGCCGATCTACGGCTGGGGCGCCGCCATGACGCTGGTCCTTTTGAATCGCGTCCGGCCGCATCCGTTTGTGATGTTTTTCTCGACGACCGCGCTATGCGGTACGCTGGAATACGTGACCAGCTGGTATCTGGAGCAGGCCAATGGCGTGCGTTGGTGGGATTACAGCGGATACTTCCTGAACATCAACGGACGTATCTGCGCAGAGGGCCTGCTGCTGTTCGGTATCGGCTGTACTGCGACGGTGTATCTGCTGGGACCGGTGTTAGATAACTTGTTCGCCCGGATCCCGTATAAGGTCATCATTCCGGTCGCGCTGTCGCTGCTTTTGATGATCAGCATGGATCAGGTGTACTCCAGAAAGCATCCGAATCTGGGTAAGGGCATCACGTCCGGCGGAGATACGGAGAGTGAGGAGACAGACAACAACGTCACAGAACTGGAGGTTCCCGAGGCGCCGCCGAAGGTGCCGTTGGATGGTTTCGCCGCGGTCAATGCGGCAGCGAAGGCCGAAATGTCGGACTATTTTGTCGAATCACCGTATTTTATCCGCGTTTCTGCCAATTAAACCTTGACACTGGAAGCCTTTTCGAGTATAACTAAGGTAGTATTCTAAAAAACCATACAAGGAGGTTTTAGATCATGTTTTGTCCGAAGTGTGGGGCTCAATTGCCCGATGGAAGTGTATTCTGTTCTTCTTGCGGTGAGCAGATCACCCAGGCTGCACAGCCCGAGGTTCCCGCTAACGCTACAGCAACAACACCTGCGGCTATGCCGGCGTCCTTTGATCTGGCGAAGATCAATATCCTCGGTGCGGTATGTTCGGTTTTCCTGTTTATTTGCCTGTTTTTGAATTTCCAGAGCGGTGGAGATATGTTCATTAAGTATCCGGAAGGATGGCTTTTGATCGTTGTCGCACTGGCAGCCATTTTCTTTGCATTTACGAAGATGGACTCTTTCTTCATGATCGCTTCTTTAGCTGCTGTCGCAGTCGTTTTTCTGACGCTGCTTTTGATCGCGGTCGGCGTTCACGGAACCGGTAGCAGTGCTCTGGATGCATTTGCCTCTGCATTTGGATTTGATCCCAGAGTTCCCGGTACGGGCGTTACATTTGCAATGACCTGTTCACTCGCAATGGTAGCATCTCCGATCATCAACCGACTCTTCGCTAAGAGAAAGTAATGTGACTGAAGATTGGAATAATCCATTTTAAGAAATGAATATAAAGAGGGTGTCGCAGTATTGCGACACCCTCTGATTTTATGCCTTATTTTCAGCCTCGTTCGTTAAATCCGACTTTTGCAGCGTAGGTCGTATGAAGCAGTTCATGCGCCTTATGGCTGTTCGGCTCACCGAGGAACTTCTCATAAAGTTCGCGGATCTGCGGATTGTTGTGGGACTGACGGTGTGTTTGTCTCTGATCCTCCAGATAGAGCGCCTTCGCACGTTTTTCCTTATAGGTATCCATGATATCATCGTCCTCGTGGGGCAGGAAGAATTCACGAACGTACGGCTGGCCGCCGCCGTTAATGCATCCGCCCGGACATCCCATGATCTCGATGAAGTGATATTTCGATTTTCCTGCACGAATGTCATCCAGCAAGATCTTCGCGGACTTCATGCCGGAGGCGATGGCCACGTTGATGGTCGTACCATTGATATCCAGCGAAGCTTCGCGGATGCCGGCCTCATGGCCGCGGACTGCGGTAAATGTGATGGGGTCTGCCTCCGAGCCCGTCAGTTTATAGTAAACGGTACGAAGCGCCGCTTCCATAACACCGCCAGTTACACCGAAGATGACGCCTGCGCCGGAGTAATCGCCCATGATATCCTGATCCCAGCCTTCTTCGGGCAGACGCTCGAAGATGATGCCGGCACGTTTGATCATTCTGGCCAATTCTCTCGTGGTGATAACAGCATCAACGTCCGGAAGGCCGTTCACCTTCAACTGCTCACGCTGACGCTCGTACTTCTTCGCGGTACAAGGCATGACAGAAACTACGAAGATATCTTCGGGAGCCACGCCGTGGATCTGTGCCCAGTAGGATTTGATGATGGCGCCCTGCATCTGGTGCGGGGACTTGCAGGAGGACAGGTGCGGCAGCAGGTCGCTGTAGTTGTACTCCGCGTAGTTTACCCAGCCCGGTGAGCAGGAAGTGATCATGGGCAGAACGCCGCCGTTCTTCAGGCGTCCGAGGAGCTCGGTGCCTTCCTCCATGATGGTCAGGTCTGCGCCGAAGTTGACATCGTAGATGCGCTTGAAACCGAGACGACGCATCGCTGCGATCATTTTACCGGTGACGGGCGTGCCGATGGGGTAGCCGAACTCTTCACCGAGTGCGGCACGGACGGCGGGAGCCGCCTGCGCGATAACGACTTTTCCTTTGGCAAATGCTTCGTCGACCAGCTCGATCTCGGAGTGCTCCATCAGAGCACCGGTCGGGCAGACCGAAACACATTGACCGCACTGGATACAGGGCGAGTCGTTGAAGCCGCGGTCCTCGGCGGGAGCGACGAAGGTATTGAAGCCGCGGTTCTCGTATCCGAGGATGCCGAGACCGTGGGCGTTTTTACATCTTTCGATACATCTGCCGCAGAGGATACATTTGGATGTATCGCGGACTAGTCCTGGCGCGAGCTGGTCGATATGTACCTCCGAGTGCACGCCGCCGAACACGTCGGCGCGGGCGCCGGTAACATTGGCCACATGGAGTAGCTCACATTTTCCGTTTTTGTCACATGCCTGGCAGAACTGGTTGTGGTTGGACAGAAGGAGCTCAACGCTCATTCTTCTGGCTGTGGTTGCAGCGGGAGAGGAGATCGTGATCTCCATGCCGTCGGATACCGGGTAGACGCAGCTGGCTACGAGGCCACGCGCGCCTTTGACCTCTACGAGGCAGACACGGCAGGATCCCTGGTTGCATTCTCCATGGTTAAACGAGCAGAGAGAGGGGATCTCATATCCGCATTTTCTTGCAGCTTCCAGGATCGTAAGGCCTTCTTCCACCTGGTGGCTGACACCTTCGATCTTGATCGTTATAAGTGACATGCTCTTCTCCTCCTACTCTTTCGTGATCGCGATGAACTTGCAGTTGCTCTTACACAGACCGCACTTCGCGCATTTGCTCTGATCGATCGCGAAGGAAGCCAGCTTGTGGCCCTCGGCGATGTAGTCCGTGCGGGAAATGCATCCGGCAGGGCAGTTTCTCGCGCAGAGACCGCAACCGATACAGATGTCCGGATTGATCTTATACTGCATCAGACTCTTGCAGACGTGCGCCGGGCAACGCTTCTCTACGATATGGGCGATATATTCGTCACGGAAGTGACGCAGGGTCGAATTGACCGGGTTCGCCGCGGTCTGGCCCAGAGCACAGAGAGAATTCTTCTGAATGGTCTTACTCAGTTCCTCGAGGGTGTCCAGATCCTCCATGGTTCCTTTGCCTTCCGTGATCTTCGTCAGGATCTCCAGGATCCTCTTCGTGCCGATACGGCAGGGCGAACATTTACCGCAGGACTCGTCGCAGATGAATTCCATGTAGAATTTCGCAACGTCGACCATACAGTTGTCTTCGTCCATGACGATGGCGCCGCCGGAGCCCATCATGGAGCCCTTCTGTACCAGGTTATCGAAGTCGATGGGTTCATCGAGGAACTCTTCGGTGAGACAGCCGCCGGACGGACCGCCGGTCTGGATCGCCTTAAACTTCTTACCGTTCGGGATGCCGCCGCCGATGTCGTAGATGAGCTCGCGCAGGGTGGTTCCCATGGGAACTTCCACGAGGCCGACGTTGTTCACCTTACCGCCCAGGGCGAATACCTTCGTTCCCTTCGAACCTTCGGTGCCGACACGTGCGAATTCCGCAGCGCCTTCGCGCAGGATGAACGGAACACAGGCGAGTGTTTCAACGTTGTTTACGATGGTGGGCTTACCCCAGAGACCTTTTACCGCCGGGAACGGAGGACGGGGTCTGGGCATACCGCGCTTACCCTCGATGGAGTTTAACAGAGCGGTCTCCTCGCCGCAGACGAACGCGCCGGCGCCGAGGCGGATATTACAGTCGAAATCAAATCCGGTGCCCAGGATATTCTTACCGAGCATGCCGGCTTCTCTTGCGTTTTGGATAGCCTTCTTCAGACGTGCGACCGCGATCGGGTACTCCGCACGAACGTAGAAATAACCTTCTTTCGCGCCGATCGCGTAACCGGCGATCATCATGCCTTCGATGACCGCGAGAGGATTGCCCTCTAAGATGGAACGGTCCATGAATGCGCCGGGATCGCCTTCGTCGCCGTTGCAGACTACGTACTTCTCGTCGCTTTCCGAAGCGAGAGCGAACATCCACTTACGGCCTGTGGGGAAACCGCCGCCGCCACGTCCGCGAAGTCCCGAGAGCAGGACGGTGTCGGCTACCTCCTTCTGCGTCATGGACAGAGCCTTCTTTAAGCCTTTGAAGGCACCGAAACCAAGGGCCTCGTTTAAGTCCTCGGGGTTAATGACACCGCACCCGTGCAGAGCGATACGGCGCTGCTTCTTATAGAAATTGATATCGTCCTGTTTGGAGACCTTCTCACCGGAGACCGGGTCCACGTACAGCAGGCGTTCAACGACCTGACCGCGGCCGATGTCGGAATCGATGATCTCTTCGACATCATCGAGGGTAACCATCCGGTACAGGGTGTCCTCGGGGTAGATCTTCACAAAAGGCCCCTGGGAACAGAAGCCAAAGCATCCCGCCAGGTTCACGGTTGCCTTTTCGTTCAGGCCTTTTTTCGCGAGGAGTTCGACAAACTTCGCGGCGATCTCTTTCGAGTTGCTGGACAGACAGCCGGTACCGCCGCACAGCACGATGTGCCGCTTATGATCGGCGCCGCCGAGCTTATCTTCTATGTTTTTCCGACATTCCTCGGAGATCTGGTCCAGTTCTTCGATCGAAGTGATCTTACTCATGCTGTCGCCTCCTTTCTGTAGGATGCGATGATGTCCTCGACCTCTTCGACATCCACCTTCGGATATACCTTACCGTTGATGCTGACTGCGGGCGCGATGCCGCAGGCACCGATGCAGCGCAGCGCATCCAGCGTAAATAGACCGTCGGGTGTGGTCTGGCCGGGCGCGATCCCCAGCAGTTCCGAAAAACGGTCGATAACGATCTGGGCTCCTTTAACATAGCAAGCGGTTCCCAGACAGCAGCCAATCACGTATTTTCCCTTCGGTGTAAGTGAGAAAAACGAGTAAAAAGTCACGACGCCGTAGATCTCGGCGACGGAGATCCCCGTCTTCTCGGAAACCACTTCCTGAACCTCCAGCGGAATATATCCATACTCGTTTTGGATATCGCTGAGGATCATCATGAGCGGTGTTTTTTCATTCTTATAACGGTCACAGATCTCCCGTATCTGCGACTCGGCAGCTGCGTTCAGCTTCCCCATCATAATACCTCCTGAATTTTGTTGTAGGCTCAACCTTCTAATGCTGTTTATAGTATACCCGAGATGGGGGCGATTGTCCACTGTTTTATAGCGAAACAGGTGCAAAAAATGCACATAAAAAAACTGCCGCACCGGTGCGGTGCGACAGCCTTTATGTTAGGGTATTTGATTATTTTTCTTTTTTGTTTTTACGGCCTTTTTTCTCGGGAACCGGAATGGATCCGCCGCGGACACTCTTAATGTCCGTAAGATAGATACCGCTGACAACGCCCTTTATCTCTTTCTTAACGGGGACGATGTCGAATACCTTCGCGTCCGCGATCAGTGTCATGATCTTCGGGCCGATCTTAACCTTAACGAAGGGGAGTTTCGCTTTGCGGAAACGCTTCGGGGTCTGATCCATAACGACCTTCGGAAGGTTGGCATCACACATACGCATCTTCTTTTTATCGATGACGATCATGGACATGGTCTGCGCCATCTGCTCGAGCTGCTCTCTCTGCAGAGCCTGCTTCTTCTGAAGCTTGCTGCCGAGGAAGCCGAGAATGATCAAAATCACGAGGATAATTCCGAGGATGAGCAACAACCATCCCCACCACGCCATCGCCGGAATCATAGGATAAGCCAGTGCTTTGGCGGCAAATAAAATACCGAAATTCATAGGAAGCCTCCTTGTAGTAAATACATCGGTATTAAGTATAGCATTTTTCAAAGGTTCTGACAAGGGGTCCCTAAAAGAAAGTTTGCGACGGAGGCTTTCTTGCAAGAGACCGTATTCTGTGATATAATAAGCGCAATTTCACGACCGCAGGAAGAAAGGAGGACTCCGATGGCGCTGATCGATATTCATCATCTGTTTCACAGTTTTTATCGTTTTAATGAAAGCGGCGATGTTGCCGGTACGAAGGAAGCGCTGCGTGACGTCACCTTAAGCATCGAGGCCGGTACCTTTGTTGCGGTCCTGGGTCACAACGGTTCCGGAAAATCCACATTGGCAAAACATATCAACGCGCTGTTCCTTCCTTCGAAGGGGCAGGTCCTGGTCGACGGCCGTGACACGAAGGACTCGGCAAATGTCCTGCTGATCCGGCGGGAGGCCGGCATGGTCTTCCAAAACCCGGATAACCAGATGATCGCGAATGTGGTGGAAGAAGAGGTCGCTTTCGGTCCGGAGAATATCGGCGTTCCGACGGAGGAGATCTGGGAGCGCGTGGCGGATTCCCTGGAGCGTGTCGGCATGACCGCTTACCGGATGCATTCGCCGGACCGTCTGTCCGGCGGTCAGAAGCAGCGCGTGGCGATCGCGGGCATCGTGGCCATGAAGCCGCAGTGCATCATCCTCGACGAACCGACGGCGATGCTGGATCCGATGGGGCGGCGTGAAGTGTTGCGCACGCTACATGAACTGAATGAAAAAGAGAAGATCACGATCTTGCTGATCACGCATCATATGGATGAGACGATTGATGCGGACCGCGTCATAGTGATGGATGACGGCGAGGTCGTGTTGGACGATGTGCCGCGCGAGGTATTCTCGTACGTGGAGGAGCTGCGCAGCCGCGGACTGGATGTTCCGGTCCCGACGCAGTTGGCGTACGAACTAAAGAAGATGGGGCTGGAGTTACCGGAAGGCATCCTCTCGGAAGAAGAGTTCGTGGACGCGTATTTGAAACTATGTAAATGACAGGACACATGAAGCGCTCAGCGGTTTTTTTTCGGGAAGCGGGCGCATGGAGGAAAATGGATATGATACAGGCAGGACTGGTGCTGGAAGGCGGTGGAATGCGGGGAGCATTTACCGCGGGAGTCACTGATTTTTTCTTAGATAAGGGTTTGATCTTTTCGGATGTATACGGCGTGTCGGCCGGAAGCTGCGTGGCGTGCAGTTATCTGTCGAAGCAGCGCCGCCGTGCGTACCGCGTCATGTCCGAGTTTTTGGATGGTAAGGATTACTGCAGCTGGCGCAATGTCATCAAAACGGGCGACATGTTCGGCGTGGATTTCTGCTACAACGTGATCCCGAATAAGCTCATTCCTTATGATTATGATGAATATGCGAAGTACGAGGGACGTTTCTATGCGGTCGCGACCGATGTCGATACCGGCGAGGCTGCGTATCTGTTGGTGAAGGATATGCGCACCGACATGAACGCGGTCCGGGCTTCGAGCTCGTTGCCGTTGGTGTCCCGCATCGTCCGAATCAAGGGTAAGCGGTACCTGGATGGCGGCGTTGCCGACTCGATCCCGGTACGCCGTGCGCTGGAGGATGGCCTTAAGAAGGTGGTCGTCGTGCTGACGCGTGAGGACGGATATGTGAAGAAAAAGAGTTCCTCGCTGCCACTGATCGCGGCGCGTTACCGGAAGGATCCGGCCTTCATCGAATGTTCGAAGAACCGCCACATCAACTATAACGAGTCGCTCGAAGCGGTTCGCGCAGGCGTAGAAGCAGGCCGTGTATTCGTGCTGCAACCGCCGGTACCCGTAGCGATCAAACGCACGGAGAAAGACCTTACGAAACTGGAGGCGCTGTATCAGCAGGGCTACGATACCGCCGAACTGTACTATGATCAAATGATGGAATTTTTACAGGGGTAAATGATGATCGAATTCCGTAATGTGGATTACATATATGAGCCGGAAACTCCCTACGAGATGCACGCCGTGAAGAACGTGTCATTCTCGATCGAAGCAGGGGAGTTTGTCGGGCTGCTCGGACATACGGGGTCGGGGAAGTCGACCATGATCGAGTTGTTCAACGGCTTGTTGAAACCGAGCAGCGGCTCGGTGTTGTTCCACGGCACGGATATTTCCTCGAAAGAAGTCTCGCTGAAGGAGATCCGCAGTAAGATCGGAATCGTGTTCCAGTATCCGGAGCACCAGTTGTTCGAGACGACGGTGTTACGGGATGTGTGCTTCGGTCCGAAGAACATGGGATGTTCCGAGGAGGAGCAGAAGGAGCGCGCGAAGGCGGCGCTTACGAGTGTCGGCCTGGATGAGACTTACTATGAGATGTCGCCGTTTGAACTGTCGGGCGGTGAGAAGCGGCGCGCGGCGATCGCGGGTGTGCTGGCTATGGAGCCGGAGGCGCTGATCCTGGACGAACCCAGCGCGGGCCTGGATCCGCGCGGACGTGACGAGATCCTGGGCCTGATCCGCAAATTGTGGCAGGAGCGCGGTTTGACGGTCGTGCTGGTCTCTCACAGCATGGACGAGGCTGCGAAATATGCGCAGCGTGTGATTGTGATGCACGAGGGTGTCAAAACGTTCGACGGCCCGACGCGTGAAGTGTTCACGCATGCGAAGGAACTGTCCGAGATCGGGCTGGGTGTACCTTCGACGGTGCGCATTTTCTCGATGCTTCGCGAACGCGGGATCGCATTTCCCGCGGACATCGACGAATTGTCGATCGACGGCGCGGCGCAGGCCTTGCTGAAGCGGGTACAGGATAAGGAGGGCGGACATGTTTAAAGACATTACCCTCGGGCAATACTACCCCGGCGAGTCGGTCATCCACAAACTGGACCCGAGAACGAAGCTTTCGGGTACCATGCTGTTTTTGATCTCGCTGTTTATCAATGATAAGTTCATCGGCCTGGGACTGGCCTTTTTGTTTCTGGCTTCGATGGTGAAGATCTCCGGCGTGCCGGCGCGGTTTATTACACGCGGACTGAAGGGAATCTTCATTATCGTGTTGATAACTGTGCTGTTTTCCGTGTTCTATGTGAATACCGGTACTCTTTTAGTCGAATTTTGGGTCTTCAAGATATATTCCGGCGGTCTGTCAAATGCCGCTTTTATCGCGATCCGCATCATGCTTTTGGTGCTCGGTTCTTCCCTGATGACGCTGACGACCACACCGACCCGTTTAACGGACGGCCTGGAGAAGGGGCTTCGTTGCCTAAACGTTATCCGGTTTCCGGTGCACTCCCTGGCCATGATCATGTCGATCGCCCTGCGTTTCATACCGATTCTGACGCAGGAGATGGATAAGATCCAGAAGGCGCAGATGGCGCGTGGCGCAGACTTCGAGAAGCGAGGCTTTATGCGTCGTATCCGTGGTTTTGTACCGCTTCTGGTGCCGCTGATCATTTCGGCGTTTCGCCGCGCGGCGGACCTGGCGCAGGCCATGGACGCGCGCTGCTACCACGGCGGAAAAGGTCGCACGAAGATGAAGCCGCTGCGTTATGCGCGCCGTGACTTTATCGGATATCTGGTTTTGTTTTCATTCCTGGCGGCAACGATCGTGATACGCATCCTGCCCTACGGATACTAAATCGTGAGGAAAAATGCCACGGAATACAAAAAGTCCTACGACTTTCGCAATTACTCTTGCAAAAGTCATAGGACTTTTGCTATAATACGGGTATAAAAGGCACGATCATGGAGGAATCTTATGTTCAGAGATATCACAGATGACTTGCTGCGATGGAAAAACAAAGCAAATCGCAAACCCTTGCTGCTGACTGGCGTCAGACAGTGTGGGAAGACCTATATAGTTGAAAAGTTTGGCAGGGAGCATTTTCAGAGCTATGTTTATGTAAACTTTGAGAGTTCCGAAAACATTCCCGGTATTTTTGATTACGATTTTGATGTCCGGAGGATCCTGACAGAACTGGAGTATTACTTCAAGACGAAGATCATTCCCGGCGAAACCTTGGTTTTCTTTGACGAGATCCAGGTTTGCCCTCGTGCGATCACTGCGTTGAAGTATTTTTGTGAGAATATGAAGGAACTTCATCTGGTATGTGCAGGTTCTCTGCTCGGTGTTGCGATCAAACGGGATCAGGTATCATTTCCCGTAGGAAAAGTGAATCGTCTCAGACTCTATCCGATGAGTTTTAAGGAGTTCGTTTTGGCAAATGGGAGAGGTGATCTGATAGACGTGTTCTGTCAATGGCCGACCGACAGAGAGATACCGGCCCTTTATTCGGTTCCGATGGAACGGCTGTTAAAGGAGTATTACGTGGTTGGTGGAATGCCGGAAGCAGTCAAAACATGGATCCAAACACACGATATTGAACAGGTGGAGGAAGTCCATCGAGAGATCCTAAACGACTATGCGGATGATTTCGCAAAGCATGCTCCAGCGCAAGAGGTTCCGAAGATCCGTTGGGTTTGGGACTCGGTTCCGGTCCAGTTGGCGAAAGAAAACAATAAGTTCGTTTTTTCCCATGTTAAGGAGGGAAAGCGGTCGGCACAACTCGAGGATGCACTTCAATGGCTTCGGGATGCAGGCCTGATAACCCAATCGGAATTGGTGGAAAAGCCGGAATTACCGCTGTCTGGATTTTCGGATAAAACCGCGTTTAAAGTATACATGTCCGATGTGGGGCTGTTGAGAACAAAATCGGGTGTATCCGCAAAAACGATCTTAGAGGAATCAGGGCCGTATGAGAAATACAAAGGAGCTTTCGCGGAGAATTATGTTTTAAATGAACTTCAGGCATGCGGTAAGGAACCATATTACTGGAGATCCGGCAACACGGCGGAAGTGGATTTTATCTTTGAAGAGGACGGAGAGATCGTGCCTGTGGAGGTTAAAGCGGCGGACAATACGCAAGCAAAGAGTTTTCGACTGTACTGCAAACGATATGAGCCACGCATCGGTTTTAAACTTTCACTGAAAAATATAGCGGAGAACCCCTGCGAGAAAACTAAGGCAGTCAATCTTCCGTTGTATTTAGGGTGGAATATCGATCGATATATAAAACAAACCGAGGAAAAGTTATGAAGAGAGTACGTCTTTGGGTCTCGTATGACGGGACCGAATATAGCGGGTGGCAGATCCAGCCAGGTGTTCCCACGATCGAGGGAAAGCTAGATGAAGCGATCCGGAACCTGATCGGGGAGGATATCCACGTTATTGGCGCGAGCCGGACCGACGCGGGCGTGCACGGCCTGTGCAACGTCGCGGTCTTCGACACGGAGCATCCCATGCCTGCCGACCGTTACGCATTTGCCCTGAATTCGTTCTTGCCGGACGACATCGTTGTGTTTGCATCCGATGAAGTGGCATCGGACTGGCATCCACGTCACGTGGACGGCACACGAAAAACCTATGAATACCGCATTACCCGTACGCGCCACGAAAATCCGCTGACGAACCGCTACAGCGCGCATTACTACGGCCCGCTAGATGTGGAGCAGATGCGCCTCGCGGCCGCCCTTCTGCGCGGCACGCACGATTACACATCGTTTTGCGCGGCGGCTACGGTGGTCACCGACCGCGTGCGCACCGTCTACGATATCACCGTGGAGACACCGAACGACGATACCATGATCTTTCATGTTACGGGCAATGGTTTCCTCTATAACATGGTCCGCATAATCGTCGGGACCCTGCTTTCGGTCGGCCGTGGCGAACTTAAGCCGGATGACATGCCCGGCATCCTGGAGGCCTGCGACCGTACGAAGGCCGGCCCCACGGCCCCTGCGAAAGGCCTGACCCTGTTTCGAATCGAGTATCCGGAAAACGGAAAATAAAAATCGCACGTCGGTAGCCCGTTCGTGCCACTGCATCGGCTCAGTTCCGCGATTCGGAAGCGGGCCGATGCGGTTTTTTTATTTGATGGAATTTAAAAAATAAATGTAGACAACTTGACAAGAAGTGGCTATAATGTATATCGGGCGAAGATTTGGATTTCGATTTTCGACCCTAAAGAGAGTGGTGATGATGATGTCGCAGAAGACAGAAAACGAAGGCAAAAGGCAGGTCGTAAAGGCCTGGACCATGGTACTTCAACTGGGCTTGATCGTCATCGCAAATGTCGCGGTCTTCGTGATCATCGGCATGCTTCTGGACCATGTTTTCGGCTGGTCGATCACGGTATGGATGGTGTTCGTCGGCCTGGTCTGCGGTCTGGCGCAGATGTTTCGCCAGGCATATACGCTGGTCGGCAAAAACGATGAAAACAATCTGGCCGGTATCTATGAGCGGCTGGAACGCGAGAAGCGAAGCGGCATAGTCGACGATGACGACGAAGACGATGAGGACGAATATGTCAAAGCAGACCCGGGAAGTTTTAAGTGAGACTCTGACGGCCCTTGGCATCATACTGGGGATCAGCCTGGTGGTGTCAGGCTTTTTCTATGGCGGTTTTCTGACCATGTCATGGGAAAAAGCGAGGTTTTGTCTGGGACTCATCCTGGCGGGAGCCTATGATGCGTTCTACATGATCCATCTGGCGCATACCATGGAACGGGCGCTGGATCTGGACGCTAAAGGCGCGTCGAATTACGCCGTGCGCGGGTTCACGATCCGTATCGCGGTCCTAGTCATTCTGGTCCTGATCTGCTATTTTACCGGCGTGGCCGAAGTATTGGCCGTAGCCCTGGGCGTACTGATGTTGAAGATCGCCCTATATTTGCGGCCGGTGATCCACCGCATTCGCTGCGGTAAGGAGCCGGACTACGATGAGTCTCTGGCGCATCTTCGGATCGAGGATCCGGAGGACGACGAAGACGACGAAGACGATGATGAAGATGATTTAGAAAAGGGGATAAAAACGTGACGTTCGTAAGTGCGAGTGAAGATGCGGAATTTATGATAAAATTCCTGGAAGATCATAAATTCTTCGGCTCGATAGTGCATTTTACAACAACACATGTGGCCATGCTGATCGTGACGCTGACGGTGATCGTACTCGCCGTGTGCGCGAATATCGCGATTCGCAGGGAATTAAAGCGTCAGAAGGCAGGCATTTACCAAAAGCCGGGCGCTTTCCTGAATGTTATTGAGCTGGTTGTGGAATTCCTGGATAATATGGTAGTCGGAAACATGGGAAAACATGCGAAGACCTACCGAAATTACATCCTGTCGATATTTGTATTCGTCATCCTGTGCAACATCTCCGGTATCTTCGGACTTCGCGCACCGACGGCGGACTACGGCGTGACGCTGTGCCTGGGTCTGGGAACTTTCATCCTGATCCACGCGAGCGGCATCCGAAAAAACAAACTGGGCCACTTCGGAGCACTGTTCCAACCCATTTTCCTGCTGTTCCCGATCAATGTCATCAGTGAGGTCGCGACGCCGATGTCGCTTTCCCTGCGTCTGTTCGGTAACATCATGGCAGGTACCGTTATGATGGGCCTGTGGTACGGCCTCATGCCGATCTTCGCGAAGATCGGTATCCCCGCATTTTTGCACATGTACCTGGATCTGTTCTCAGGCGTGATCCAGACCTATGTATTCTGTATGCTTTCCATGACCTTCATCGAGGATAAGATCCACGACGAGGAGTGATCGTAAGGAGCGGGAAGCATGGACCGTAAACAAGCGTTTAACGGGAAGGACCGGAAGAACCGCAAACCGTCCCGTACAAATATATTAGTTTCAATTCTTTAGGAGGAATTAATTATGAACATCAGTGGACACGATTTTATCATGGGTATGTCGGCCATCGGAGCGGGTATCGCAATGATCTCCGGTCTTGGTACCGGTATCGGACAGGGTGGTGCCGCAGGCGCCGCAGCTGCAGCCGTAGGACGTAATCCGGGCGCAAAGAGCGCAGTTACTTCCACCATGCTTTTGGGCCAGGCGGTAGCCGAGACGACCGGTCTCTATGGTTTCGCCGTAGCCATCATTCTTTTGTTTGTAAAACCTTTAGGCTAATTTGGAGGCATAAATGGTACAGCAGTTACTAACGCTCGTGCAAATGACTGTCACGACCGGTGTCGAAGCAACGCAGGCGGCCGAAGAGACCACCCGTTTGTTCGGCCTGGATATGCAGCTCATCCACGACACATTGATCATGGCGGTCAATGTATTCCTGATCTTTTTCATCCTCTCGTATCTCGTTTTCAATCCGGCGCGAAAGATGCTTTCGGGTCGGCGTGAGAAGGTGGAGGCGGACATTGTAGCCGCTGAGCAGGATAAGAAAGACGCGGACGCTTTGAAAAAAGAATATGAGGCGCGTCTTTCCCAGGCGGATGACGAGGTCGAGGAGATCCTAAGCCAGGCACGTAAGAAGGCCTTAAAGAATGAGGCGGAGATCGTTGCCGAAGCGAAGGAAGAGGCGGCCCGGCTCATGAGTCGTGCGGACATCGAGATCGAGCGCGAGCGCAGAAAAGCCCTGGAGGGTATGAAGCAGGAGATCATCGACATCGCCGGAGCCATGGCGCAGAAGGCGGTCGCCGATAAGATGGATGTAGAGATCCAGGAAGAGCTCCTGAATGACACCTTACGGGAAATGGGAGAGGACACATGGCAAAATTAGTTGCAAATGTCTACGGAGACGCCTTGTTTTCCATCGGAAAAGAAAAGAATACTCTGGACACTCTTTACGAAGAGGTCCTTGCGGTGAAAACGGCGTTTGACGAAACACCGCAACTGATGGATGTTCTGGTTTCCCCGGATGTGAACGGAGAGAAGAAACAGGAGCTTCTGGCACGGACGTTTCAGGGGAGAGTCAGCTACGATATGTTCGGCTTTCTTTCCATAGTTCTGAAGAAATCCAGACAGGAGTACCTGGATGATATGTTCACCTATTTCATCTCGGCTTATAAAGAAGAGAAGAAGATAGGCGTCGTATCCGTCACAACTCCGTTTGCACTCAGCGAATCAAAGAAATTCGAGATTCAAAAGAAACTACTGCAAACCACAGGATACCGGTCGCTCGAGATCACGTACAACGTGGATGAGAGCCTGATCGGCGGCATGGTGATCCGGATCAAGGATCGCGTGGTCGACAGCAGCGTGAAGACCCGGCTGAAAGAGCTGGAGAAGAGCCTGCGGGGTTTGCAGATCGGCGAATAATACAGGAAGGTGGTTATTCCACATGAATTTAAAACCGGAAGAGATCAGTTCTGTAATTAAAGAACAAATAGCCCGTTTTTCCACGGTTCTGGATATATCGGACGTGGGAACGGTAATTCAGGTCGCCGACGGCATTGCCCGCGTGCACGGTCTGGAGAAGGCCATGCAGGGCGAGCTTTTGGAGTTCCCCGGCGAGGTTTACGGTATGGTCCTGAACCTGGAGGAGGATAATGTCGGTGTCGTTATGATGGGTGACACCGGAAACATCCGCGAAGGCGATATGGTTAAGACGACCGGTCGCGTCGTTGAGGTCCCGGTCGGTGACGCTATGCGCGGCCGCGTGGTCAATGCACTCGGTCAGCCGATCGACGGCAAGGGTCCCATCCTCACAAAAACCTATCGTAAGATCGAGCGCGTGGCGCCCGGTGTTATCACACGTAAGTCCGTAAGCGTGCCGCTGCAGACCGGTATCAAGGCGATCGATGCCATGGTGCCCATCGGCCGCGGACAGCGTGAGTTGATCATCGGCGACCGCCAGACCGGTAAGACGGCCATCGCGATCGATACGATCATTAACCAGAAGAAAGAGAATGTTCTGTGCATCTACGTAGCCATCGGCCAGAAGGCGTCCACGGTAGCGAATATCGTGAAGACGCTGGAGGAGCACGGCGCCATGGATTACACCACGGTCGTTGCTTCTACGGCGAGTGAGCTCGCGCCGCTGCAGTACATTGCCCCGTACGCGGGCTGTGCGATCGGTGAAGAGTGGATGGAGAACGGCAAGGACGTTCTGATCATATACGACGATCTGTCGAAGCATGCGGCGGCGTACCGTACCCTGTCGCTTCTGCTGAAGCGTCCCCCGGGGCGTGAGGCTTATCCCGGCGACGTTTTCTACCTGCATTCGCGTCTGCTCGAGCGTGCGGCGCGCCTGTCGGAGGAGTACGGCGGCGGTTCCCTGACCGCGCTTCCCATTATCGAGACGCAGGCGGGCGACGTTTCCGCTTACATCCCGACGAACGTTATCTCCATCACCGATGGCCAGGTCTACCTGGAGACGGAGATGTTCAACGCGGGCTTTCGTCCGGCGGTCAATGCGGGCCTTTCCGTATCCCGTGTCGGCGGCGCTGCGCAGATCAAGGCAATCAAAAAGATCGCGGCGCCCATCCGTGTGGAGCTGGCACAGTACCGCGAACTGGCTGCATTTTCCCAGTTCGGATCCGAACTCGACGAGGACACAAAGGAGAAACTGGCGCAGGGCGAACGTATCCGCGAAGTCCTGAAGCAGCCGCAGTATAAGCCCATGCCGGTCGAGTACCAGGTGATCATCATCTTCGCGGCAACGCGGAAGTATCTGCTGGACATCCCGGTAGCACAGATCGCGACATTTGAAAAAGAATTGTTTGAGTTTATCGATTCGAAGTACCCCGAGATCCCGGATGAGATCCGTGAGAAGAGGGAACTGACCGCAGAGCTGGAAACTAAGCTCGCGGCTGTGATCGAAGAGTTTAAGACTGAATGATAAGTAGGTGAAGGTTTTATGGCATCGATGACGGACCTGAAAAAGCGAAGAGCGAGCGTGTCGTCCACAGGACAGATCACGAAAGCGATGAAGCTGGTGTCCACCGTAAAATTGCAAAAGACGCGCGTCCAGGCGGAGAATTCCAAGCCGTATTTCGGCTTCCTGTACGACACGGTGACATCGATCATTGCGTCGTCACCGGATGTCTCCAGTCCGTACCTGACACCGGGCGAGGGCGGTAAGACCGCCGTCGTGGCGATCACGTCGAACCGCGGCCTGGCCGGCGGTTATAACAACAACATCGTTAAGCTGATCACACAGTGGGAGATCCCGAAGGAAGACCTGGCAGTCTATGCGGTCGGAACGAAGGGCCGCGACGGTCTGCATCACCGCGGTTACAACGTCGTGTCGGATATGTCGGACCTCATCAACGCGCCGATGTTCCTCGACGCCCTCTACCTGTGTCAGCAGCTTTTGGACGCATTTAAAGCCGGACAGATCAAAGAGATCTACCTGGCATATACTTCGTTCAAAAACACGATGGTCCAGGAACCGAAACTGCTGAAGCTTCTGCCTTTGCAGTTCGATCAGGAGGAGATCGCGAAGAAGCCCACATTTTCCCCGATGAACTATGAACCCGGGGAGGAAGAGGTCTTAGAGCAGATCATTCCCCAATATATGGCAGGGATCCTGCACGGCGCATTCGTCGAGGCGATCGCCTCGGAAAATGCAGCCCGCATGCAGGCCATGGACAATGCCACAAAGAACGCCGAAGAGATGATGGAAGATCTGGAGCTGGAGTACAACCGCGCCAGACAGAGTTCGATCACACAGGAACTCACGGAGATCATCGCTGGCGCGAATGCAATTTCGTAATAAGACAACGTATTCCGGGAATGCGTCACAGACCCGGAACGAAAGAGGTTAATTATGGCACAGAACATAGGAAAGATAACGCAGATCATCGGCGCGGTCATGGACCTTCGTTTCGAGTCCGGAAACCTGCCGAAGATCAACGAAGCCATCCGTATCCCGTTCGAGGGACGCGAGGGTGAGTTGGTCGTTGAGGTCGCGCAGCATCTGGGCGATGATACCGTCCGCTGTATCGCGATGGGCTCGACGGATGGCTTGCGCCGCGGCATGGAAGCGATCGCGACGGGCGGCCCGATCTCGGTACCGGTCGGCGAAGTTACGCTGGGTCGTATCTTCAACGTACTCGGTGAAGCGATCGATAACAAGCCCACGCCTGAGTGTGAGCGTATGCCCATCCATCGTGCGGCTCCGTCGTTTGAGGAGCAGTCCACATCGACCGAGATCCTGGAGACCGGTATTAAGGTCGTAGACCTGTTGTGTCCCTACCAGCGCGGCGGTAAGGTCGGCCTGTTCGGCGGCGCCGGCGTAGGTAAGACGGTCCTCATTCAGGAACTCATCCGTAACATCGCGACTGAGCACGGCGGTTTCTCCGTATTCACCGGCGTAGGCGAGCGTACCCGTGAGGGCAATGACCTCTACCACGAGATGGAAGAGTCGGGCGTTATCAATAAGACCACCATGGTGTTCGGACAGATGAACGAGCCGCCGGGGGCACGTATGCGTGTCGGCCTGACGGGACTTACCATGGCGGAGTACTTCCGTGATAAAGGCGGTAAGGACGTTCTGCTTTTCATCGATAACATTTTCCGTTTTACACAGGCAGGTTCCGAGGTTTCGGCGCTCTTAGGCCGTATGCCTTCGGCGGTTGGTTACCAGCCGACCCTGCAGACGGAGATGGGCGCTCTGCAGGAGCGTATCACCTCCACGAAGAACGGTTCCATCACATCCGTACAGGCTGTCTACGTTCCGGCCGATGACCTCACCGACCCTGCGCCGGCGACGACATTCGCCCATCTGGACGCTACGACGGTTCTGTCCCGTTCGATCGTAGAATTGGGTATCTATCCCGCGGTAGATCCGCTGGCTTCGACGTCACGTATCCTGGATCCCCGCATCGTGGGTGATGAGCACTATAAGACGGCCCGCGGCGTGCAGGAGATCTTGCAGAGATATAAGGAATTACAGGATATCATCGCCATCCTCGGTATGGACGAGCTTTCCGATGAGGATAAACTGCTCGTAGCACGTGCCCGTAAGGTACAGCGTTTCCTGTCACAGCCGTTCTTCGTAGCGGGACAGTTCACCGGTCTGGAAGGCCGTTATGTACCGCTTAGCGAGACCATCCGCGGCTTCAAGGAGATCCTGGAAGGCAAACACGACAACATCCCGGAGAGTTACTTCCTGAACGCCGGCAGCATCGACGACGTTTTAGCAAAGATGAAGTAGGAGGCGCTTATGGCAGCTGCAAATACATTTCATCTGCGGATCCTGTCCCCGGAGCGCGTTTTTTACGAGGGCGATGTCAGCATGCTTGAGCTGACGACCTCGGAGGGTGAGATCGGTATTTACGCCGGGCACATTCCGACGACCTTCGTTTTGGCGCCCGGCGTCATGCGCATTCATGAGCCTGCGCAGGGGAAGACCGCCGCGAACATTCGCGAGGCGGCCCTTCACAGCGGTTTTATCGAGGTTTTACCCGAAGAGGTACATGTTATAGCAGAAGCGGTCGAATGGCCCGAGGAGATCGATCTGAACCGTGCACGTGTGGCCCAGCAGCGGGCGGAACGCCGCCTGAAGCGCTATAGTTCCGGCATGAACGTCATGCGGACAGAGCTCGCGCTTCGCAGAGCGCTGGTGCGTATCGAGGTCGGAGAGAAGAGATAATTAAACAGAGATATAAAAAGCAGGAGGCGGATCCCAGGATCCGCCTCCTGCCTTTATATTGAGGGGGGTGATTAATAATCTTGTTATTTGATAAATCCGAAGTTCGAGAACGGCCAGAAGATCAGACCTGCCTTCGCCTTGATGGCGTCTCTGCTGACGAAATGATTATCCCAGAAACGCGAGTCATGACTGTTGTTTCGGTTGTCGCCCATCACGAAATAGTGATCCGCCGGAATGGTGAATTTCAGTTCTTGCGGCGTTTCCATCAGGATGCCCTTAGGCAGGTAGGGCTCGTCCAGCTTATACTCGGATCCGCCCTTCGGCGTGATATAAACCGCATTATCGGCGATACGGATCGTCTCGCCCGGCAAACCGATGATACGCTTGATGAACAGGCGTTTCGGGTCATCCGGGTACTCGAAGATGATGACGTCACCGCGCTTCGGTGAGGAGAATATGTAGGCCAGACGGAAGCCGAACAGGCGGTCGCCGACATTGACCGTGGGCTGCATGGACTCCGAAGGAACCACCGCCGAGATGATCACAAACTTCACCAAAAGGAGGGCGATGACCACCGGAAGAACGATGACGAGTAAGAAGTCCTTCAGCAAGCCTTTTAACTTGGAACCCTTATTCTTTTTCTCGAATTTGTATTCAAACGGATCCTGATCGAGTTTCGGGTCGAAAGCGATCGGGTCGGCCAATGAGGGCCGCTTCGCCGCGATACGCTGGGATGCGGTCATCGGACGCTGGCGATCGGGTGAAGGCATAGCATCTGCCGGATCCGGAGTGCTGCCATACGAGGTGCGGACAGGCCCCATATGCTCGGTGGAGCGCTGCTCTTCTTTGCGGGCGGCTTCTGCCACGGCGGCACGCTGGCGGGCATTTTTCTGCGCAGCCATCGCCGCGATCTCCTGTGCATAGGAGGTCTGCTCCTCGGGGCGCTTCTGGGAAGCGTCGCTTAGATCACGCACAGCGTGCGGATCGGCTTCCACGGTATTGCGGAACTCTAAGGAGTCTTCGATATCCTCATTTTCTAATATGTCGTCGTCCACGTCAACGTTAATGACTTCAACGGTGTCGGAGCCGGTTTCCAAAACGGGACCTTCGACCTGACGACGTGTCACGCGGCGCGTGCCGGAACCGGCGCGCTTTGCAGTGGTCTGCTCGGTTTGGGCTTTGGAAGCAGCGGGTTTCGCTTCCTCTTCAGCCTGGGAGACGGGACCTTCGGCTCCGCTCGGGGCAGCCTGAGCGGACGCTGTGTCTTCGGAAGTTTTAGCGGCGGCCGGGCGCTTCCTACGGGTCGGCCGGGTTTCGTCAGCGGCCGGCGCGGTTACGCCGTCGTCCGGTAAAACAACATCGACCGGAGGGCGTTTTCTGCGTACCGGACGAACCACGGGAGGATTCTCCTCGGCGGCCGGTGCGGCAGACTTTGCGACCGATGGATCTTCGGCGGCCGTTGCAGAGGTTTCGCCCGCAGGCTTAGCTGCTTCAGGAGTTTCCGTCTTACTGCCGGTCTTTGCATCCTCGCGCGCAAAGAAAGCGGAGATCGCGTTCGCGACATCATCGGTGCTGGTTACATTTGCAGCCTCCTCCTCTTCAGGTGAAACGGCTAATTTTCTGCGCTTACGTGCAGCGGTATTCTCCGTGCCTTCGGCGTTACTCATATTGTTAAGAGCGTTCGCGATGACTGCTTCAAGGGAGTCATCCTCGGACGCGGCTTTCTTACTCTTGGAACTTCTTTTACGCTTCGCAGGCTGTGCATCCAACGGAAGCGTAAACTCGGAATCATTGTCCGTGCTGGCGTAATCGTTGACATCCGCATAGATCGAAGAGGTGCCTTCCGTCTCGCCGCCGCGCAGGTCGCTGAAATCCATATCGTTCTCATAATCCGCGTGTCCCATGAAGTCTGCAGGGGATTCGGTAAAAGCCGTATTCTGGTTCGCGAAAAGGTTCTCGGGCATCTCGAAGGGGATCGAGAAGGGAGTTCCTGCATCGGCCTCCGGGTTTGCTTCGGAAACGGACTCTTCCACGGGAGCCTGTGCAACGACAGCCTCCGGATCCAGTGAAGAAGTATCGGCAGATACATCCAGGTCCGGGGTGACATCGATCTTTAATTCATCAGGGGCTATCTGTGCTTCTTGCGGTTTTTCTTCCTCGACGGGTCGTACATTCTCTTCGAGCCTGGCCGACTCCTTCGACACTCCGGCCGAAGCCTCGGAAGAGTCTTGATTTTCATTTGGTTCAGGGCCGGTCACCGTCTTTTTGCCATGCATCGTTGTGCGCGGCTTCTTCGGCTTCGCCTTGGTTTTTGAGGATTTTTTCTTACTGCGGTTCGTAAGGGAAGGCTCTTCCTTAACTTCCTCATCCGGAACCTCACGTCCGGTCACGGACGCAGCAACTGCCGGCTCCTCGGGCCGGTAGGATGTATTTTCTGCTGTCGCATACGGCGGCAGGTCTAATTCTTCATCCGGAATGACCGCTCCGTCATCGTTATCAAAGGAGGGATCCTTTCGCGGAGCGCTGTACGGGGTAACGACTTCGAGGGGGATGAACTTTCCGTCGTCTTCAAACGGGATGGTATCCGATGCATCGAAAGAGAAACCGATCTCGAAATCTTCGTCGGTGTCGTTCGCGTCCGAACCGGAAACGCTGTACTCCGAAGCATCGATAAACGGGGTATCATCGACACCTTGAAGATCCATGATGCTTTCTTCCATCTCTTTCAGGATCGAATTCGATTCGTCCTCACTCGGAAATGATGTATTCTCATGAGTAGCAAACGGCTTTAAGACCACGTTCATCGTGGCCTCGTCCGGTTGCGTTCTGGTTGTCATATACTCGGTGGCGTCGATCCCGCCGCTGCTTTCCACATGTGGGATCTGACTTAATGCATCCAGTTCATCGGCGCTTATGGTAAAGTCTTTATCCCGGTCGATCGCGGCCTGACTCACCAAATCGTCAAAGTACTTATCGGCACGTTCATCCATAGTGTCATCACCAATCCTTATTTTCTACCCGCATAGGGAAGCGGGCATATACCTTTACAATATTATATCACAGAATCTCCGCAATGTGAACAATGAATTTGACACAAAGAAACAGCGGAGTACCGAAAGGTACTCCGCTGTTTCTTGAATGGATATGCTATATTAGTCAGTTTGCTGATCCATGTATTCCTTCCATTTTTTGAAGGCTTCGAAGTATTCGATCACTTCCTCCAGAGGCATGCCGTCGTACATTTTCAGCCGGGGCATATCCCCTTCGGCAGTCTGCGTTTTGTCGGTCGGTGCGAGGATATTCAGCTTCGCAACCTCCTCATTCAGAAAGTATAAAGGTGCAAAACACTGCTGACAGTTTCCGGGCGCTCCGGCAGGGAATACCAACTTTCCGTCGTCGATCGCGAGATACTCGATCTCACGGTTTTGGGTGTAAGCAGGGAGACAGAAGGCACCTTCCAAGTGTTGGATAGTCGCCCCGGGGTATGGGATATCACCTCTTCGGATGATGATCATATCATGGGAAGCGATCTCTTCCGCATATTGGACGGGAACGAGGATGCCTTGCAGGTTTGTGATGGGAACCGTATATCCCTGCATTTCCGTGCCTCCGCCGAGGGAAATATATAAGTCCGGATCGTTCGTGTAGCGAACACTGCAGGACACCTCGACTAATTCAAGTGGATCGTCCGTATGGGTGCCCAATGTTGCACGATAGCCATTCTTGTTATAAGACAGATCCTCCAGGATCATGTACTGCGTTTTCGCCGCATCGTAAGCATTTTCCGGATCGGGGAACACACCTCGCATCACCACGGGATCGGTTTTTTCTTTCGCGAAGTTATACAGGGGAAGCACTTCGTCCGATTGGATCATTCTTCCGCCGTAACTGAGCCATTTTTCAGAAACGGTTGTTTCCGAAAGGATATAGTAGGAGTACACATGGATCCCGTTCGAGTAGCATGCGATCGTATATTTGCAATCCGAATACTCGCGGTGTGTCTTATCTTTCGTGGCGGTGCCGGAGACGCTCTTTACTGCATTTAAGAACTCATCCAGGCCAGCCCTATTAATGATGCTCATGGAATAGCCGGTCGTTACATCGTAGATGATGATGTGGGTGATCTCTTCCTCCGGAACGTACAGATGATATGCCGGTTCTACGGCGATCGTCGACTCTGTAGGGGCGGTAGTTGCCGGATCGGCGAGGGTGTCGTTGTTTGCGACATCGATAGCCGTCGTTTTATCTTCGGTCTCCGTAGACGATTTTGTATCTGTGACTCCAACGATGGGAGCGTCCGCTTTGTGGAACATCTTGTAGGCGTAGGCGCCTCCGAAAAATGCGACCAATACAGCGGCAGAAACGAGGATAGCCGTGATAACATTCGGCATGACCCGCGAGCGTTTCATCGGTGTGATCGGAGTGTTTTCCTGTGTTTCGAACTCCATTTCGAGAACGAGATCGTCGGCTTTGGTTTCGTCGGATTTATGGTCCTTTACAGATCGATGTTGGACGGAAGCGGGATCTGCCTGCTCCGCGTTTTTGATATATTTATTGTTGATGTTTCCGATCGCGTCAAATAGATCGTGTTCGGTCATAGTTGGTAGCCTCCTTCCCTGAGTGCCTGTTTCAGGTCTTTTCGCATTCGAAATAATAAACTCTTTATCTGGCTTTGCGTCATATGATACTGTTTAGCGATGTCCCCGATCGAGTCACAGAACCAATAGCGTCTTACAAAGATGTTCTGCTGCAACTGTGTGCGGGTATCTAAAAATCTTTCGATGATCCGGGTGATATCCTCACTCGTCAGCATATCTTCGACCTCCATTTCCGGGGAAATGCAATCCTGCAATTCATCAGTGAGCTCACAAGCCACGAACTTCCGCTTCTTTCGCTGGGACTCCTTAAAACGGTTGATCGCGATCGCACGGATGATCTTACCTAAAAAGGCAAAGAAATAATCTCGCGGTTCGTGCGGAGGTATTCGTTTCCACGCTTCGAAATAGGTGTCGTTTTCACATTCCTTTGCGATCTCGTGATCGGACGTGATCCCGTAGGCGATGCCACGTAGTCGTACACCGTATTTCTCGGAGGTCTGCTTTATGGCGTCCTCATCTCTCGATAAGAACAGGTCAATGATATCATTATCTTCCAAGGGGATATCTCCTCTCTTAATTAAGGCCTTCACTATCTATATCAACAAATGTGCGCGTTGGTTGCACGGTTTTTCGGTTTTTGCCCCAAAAGTTTAAAAAACCGGATTCAATCCTATGGTAGCATAGTTTTTCAAGGGTGTGAACAGGGAAAGTGCATGATTTCCTTGCGATTTTCGGTGAAATAGAGTAATATGGTAGCGTGAGGCCGCGTGCGGCCGAAAGGATCCTATATGAAACACGTTTGGTTACGATATTTTCTGCTCGTGCTCCTGTTTATTCTGCTGGGCGTGGGCTATCTGATCTTCACGGGCCGTCGCTCGGGAGAGAAGATGACATTTCGCGATACACAGCCGGAGGCATTCCCCCTGGTTTCTTTTTTGTACGATAAATATGAGATGAACACCCTGTATGGGTATGCGAAGCCCGAGGGCTCGCTGGCTGCCTACTATGTGCATGACACGATCTGCCCGATGAACGAGGACCACGATATCACGATCCGAGTCCGCGAGAATTCCAAAGACGTCATCGGCGCATACTTCCAGCTGTATGATATGGCGGGCGAGCGTCTCTACGAGGAGCAGGAGCTCACCCTGACGAAAGACGGAAACCACATCCTAAAGATCGAATGCAACCCTACGAACCTGCTGGGGCAGGGCGAGGAGGGCTTGTTCTGTCTCTTCCTGAAGCTGGACGACGGCCGCGAGGCTTTCTATTCGACGCGCGTAGCCTATTATGAGGGAACTCCGCTCGATGAAGCATTTACCCTGTCCACCTCTATGATCGAGGCGATGCTGAGTAAGAATACCATCTCCCTGCAGCAATACATGAGTTTTACGGGCAGCGATGCACAGATGAACCTGAACCATGTGACGCTGGAATCGACACCGCGTCAGGCGACGTGGGCAGGCCTGGAACCGCGCGTTTCGACGGAACGCACGTTGCGCATCTACGAGATCAGCGCCACACAAATCGAATTTTCCTGGTTATACACGGCAAATACGACCGAAAACGCGAAGGAGATCTACTACGACGTAGAAGAGTATTTCTCGATTCGAAGACGAAGCGAGAAGAATTATATATTGGCGTACGAGCGCTTTATGCAGGAGAAGTTCCCTACGGATGACCGATGCATGGGTACGACGTCCATCCTCCTGGGTATCCAGGATCGGGACAATGTCTCGATGTTTAAGGACGCCTCCGGAAAGAAGGTCGCATTTACCGTGGACCACGCGGTGTACGCTTACAACTATACGAACAATGAAATGACGCAGGTGCTGGCGTTCGATGCCGGGACCGTGAATTCGCATGTCCGCGACCGGATGTATCGGGTGAAGATCCTGAACATGAACGAAAACGGAGACCTGAACCTGGCGATGAGCGGGTATTTTCCGAGTGGAAGTCACGAGGGCGAATGCGGTCTGGCCCTGTACTACTATGATAATGAGCACAATGCCCTTAAGGAGGTCAGTTTCGTCCGCCTGCAGGGCAGTTACGAGTCCGCGATCGAGAAGAGTTCGCACCTTTTGTATGCGAGCGATGACGGACTGTATTACTATGAGTTCGGAGGCGTGATCTATTCGATCGACCGAAAGAGCGGTGAGTCGCAGGTCGTTGCACGTGATGTTTCGGATCGACCGTGTGTCAGCGCCGACGGCGCATTTGCCGCATGGGATGCTTCCGGCGAGCCTTCGGTTATCTATATTCTGGATATGGCGATCGGCCGCATCCATAAGTTCGAAAAACCGGGTGAGGAGATCACGGCACTGGGCTTTATCGAGCATGATCTGGTCTACTCCGTATGGGCGAAGACCGATTACAAAACGGTCGTGTTCGATGATGTCCGCTTGATGAAGAGTGTACATATCCTGGACAGCGAGATGAATGAGCAGATGTCGTATGCGAAGGACAGTGTTTACATCGAGAGCGTCGATATGGAGCAGTATTCGGCAGTCCTGCATCGTGTGCGTGAACTGGAAAACGGCACGTTTGAGCAGTTGAGTGAGGATGTCCTGACCTACACCGAGCATGACACGAAAAACGAGACCATCGCGCTGAAGGTATCCGGATCGAATATCAAATTCAATTATTACTATATCAATTTCGGAAAGGCGATCTCTACGTCGCAGATCTTCGGACGCAACCAGAGCCGCCTGCTTTCGAATGAGCCGCGTACAGCGACATTGATGCCCGACGACGCGCACGACCGCTACACGGCATATTACGCCGGAAGGCGGATCCTGTCATCGGATGATCTGGCGCCTGCGATCGAAGCGGTCTATGACTCCATGGGTGTGGTCCTGGAGGGGCACGAAGTCGCATGGAGCCGCGGCAGCCGTAATTTGTATGTAACACTGACGATGCCGGAAACGGCGAAACTGGCTGAAGAGGCCATGGATCCGAAGGACAGCCTCGAGATGTCGCTCCTGACCATGAAGCAGTATGAGAAAGCCGCGGCTGATGTAAATATCGCGGAGATGCTCGTAAAGAACACGTCTGTGGTCAAGATGATGCAGGAACTCTTCGGCGACCGCATGGTGAACTTAAGCGGCTGCAGCACGACGCAGATCCTGTACTATATGCACCTGCGCCATCCGGTGCTGGCGCTGACGGATAACGGCCGGCACGCCGTCGTCCTCTATGGATACAACTCCGTATATGTTTATGTTTACGACCCCGTGACCGGGGAGAAGTCACGCCTGGATTTCACCACGGGCGCGGCAGATGAGTATTTCGAGCCCTCTGGGAACCTGTTTATCAGTATTCGATAGGTCAGATTGTACTTCGAAAAATACTTGCTTTTCTGTGGGCAATGTGCTAACATCTTCCATATAAATACATTTGTCCGCGACACGCGCACAAACGAGACGCATTGTCCGAGCGTGAGGAACAAATCGGGCGATGAAGTACGCAGGACATGTATTTATGGAGCTGAGATCTGCGAAGAGGAGGATGGCCATGGATGACGATAATCGGTACTATGTCGTAAAGAAGCGTGCATTGCCCGAGGTCTTGTGGAAGGTCGTGGAGGCGAAACGCCTGCTGGAGACCGGACGCGTCGGGACCATTAACGAGGCAGTGGACCGGATCGGCTTAAGCCGCAGTTCGTTTTACAAATATAAAGATGACATCCTTCCGTTTCACGAGAACATGAAGGGTAAGACGGTCACCTATATCCTGCAGATGGAGGATATGCCCGGCGTTCTGTCCGGCGTTCTGAAGAAGATCGCGGATTACCGGATGAACCTTCTGACCATCCATCAGGCAGTGCCGATCAACGGAGTGGCGACGCTGACGCTCAGCGTCGATGTGCTCAGGGAGTCCGGCGATGTGTCGGCGATGGTCGGCGAGATCGAAGCGATGGACGGGATCTACTATATGAAGGTCCTGGCTCGCGAGTGAGTCGCGAATAGAAACGATTGGATGCCGTGACGGCATGCTTAGAGAGGTTAGTGATAAGATATGAGTAAGATAGCTATTTTCGGATACGGAACCATCGGCAGCGGTGTGGTTGAGGTGCTGAACAGAAAGCGCGAGCACATCAAGAAACAGGCCGGTGAGGAGATCGAAGTCAAATATGTACTGGATCTGCGGGATTTCCCCGGGGATCCGATCGAGAAGATATTAGTCCATGATGTCAATGTGATCTTAAACGATCCCGAGGTCGACACCGTGGTAGAGGTCATGGGCGGCGTTCACCCGGCTTACGATTACGTGAAGTCGGCCCTGCTGGCAGGAAAGAGCGCGGTGACCTCGAATAAGGCGCTGGTCGCAGCATGCGGTCCGGAGCTTTTGAAGATCGCGCGTGAGCGCAACTTAAACTTCCAGTTCGAGGCGAGTGTGGGCGGCGGTATCCCGATCGTGCGTCCTCTGTTTGATGCGCTTACGGCGGGCGACGCGTCCGGCATCTACGGCATTTTAAACGGCACCACGAACTACATGCTTACGAAGATGTTTGACGACGAAATGTCCTACGAGGATGCGCTGGCACAGGCACAGGCACTGGGCTATGCAGAGCGTGACCCATCAGCAGATGTGGAAGGCTTCGACGCCTGCCGCAAGATCGCGATCCTGGCTTCGGTCGCTTCCGGACAGTTTGTTGACTATCAGGAGATCCCGACCCGTGGTATCGTGGGCATTACCCAGGAGGATATGTCACTCGCGGATCTGCTGGGCTACGGCATCAAGCTGGTCGGCAGTTTCACCCGTGAAGACGGCAAGAACTACGCGGAGGTAACTCCGATGCTGGTTCCTTTCACACATGCCCTGTATCCGGTAAAGGATGTATTTAACGGCATTCTGGTCGACGGCGACATCAACGGCGCCATCATGTTCTACGGCAGCGGTGCCGGTAAGCTTCCGACCGCTGGCGCAGTTGTGGCCGATGTCATCGACATCACGAGAAATGCGGGCCGGACCATTCAGGCCGGTTATAGTGAGGAAAAACTGCCTCTGGCAGACCTGTCTGAAAGAAAGCGCGCGTTCTATGTACGCGTGAACGGTGTTCCCGCGGAAAATGATGAAAAGGCACGCGCATTTGCCTCCTCCTTCGGCGCAGACTCCTACACCGAGATCGAGGATGGCACCTACGCATTTATCACGGAGCCTATGATCCGCGCTGCAGCAGATAAGCTTTGCGCAGGCGCTGAAGGCAACATCAACATCATCCCTGTGATCGGATGATCAGAAACTTATGAAACAAAAACGATGGTTTCGGTATCTATTTTCGGCCAATGAACACAGGGACCGTTTGTTTTTTCGGTGTGTGTTTATCGCGGTCCCGCTGATCGTGCTGTGGGTCGCATTTGCCACGGGATGGCCTGAGGCGGCAGCGCGGATCTACCCGGGCTGTCCGATCTACCGTGTCACCGGGCTGTACTGTCCGGGCTGCGGCGGCACGCATGCATTTCGGGCGATGGCGCACGGAGAGATCGGAGCATCGCTTTCGTTTCACCCGCTCGTCCTGCCGGCGGCCTGCTTTATCGTTTTGTATCTGGCAGCGCTGCTTTTATGGAAACTTCGCGGCGGCCGCGGTTTTAAGCCGCATTTTCGCCGCGTCTATCTCGTGATCAGCATCGGGCTGATCCTGTATCATGTTATTTCGGCCAATGTTTCATCGGGCCTCGGATATCCGCTATATTGATAGAATACGTGTCGCCGCTCGGTATGAAACAGATCGCCGGGCGGCGTTTTTGTTTTTTGGGGGAAGGGGGCGAAAACGCAGCCTTGCAGGGGGATGCGCATTGCCCGAGAGAAATTTTATTACACCGAACGGTGTAAATTCCATATCCGTTCGGATATACTGTTCCGGCCGGATCGTTGTTAAAATGTAGGTGATGTTTTTGGTTTTATTATGAGGCATTACCAATGGATAAGGATTTCAAATTACAGTTAGGAGAGAATATATACAGAGTCCGGAAGCGACTGGGGCTGACCCGGTCGGAGTTTGCGGAGCGCTGCGACATTTCCGAAGGCTATCTGGCGGCGGTGGAGAGCGGCGTTAAGAGCATGCGTGCGGAGACACTGCTGAAGATCAGCCGCGGGGCGGATGTTTCGGCGGACTTTCTGCTGAAGGGGAAGGACATCGACAATGACCGGATGCTGATGGAGCTGACGAGCCAGCTTACGCGGGAAGAGCGAAAGCAGGCACTCAACCTGATCGTGACCTATATCAACAGCCTGCACGATCTGAAGATCAAAGCAGATACAAAAGATTGAGTTCGTTTGAAAATACGAAACCGCCGTGATCCGGAAGGATCGCGGCGGTCTTACTATCTATACTATTTGTAAAAGTTTTCCATGAATTGCTGGCCTTCGGGCGTTTGCAAATAGGTCATGGCGATGACGAGGGCAATAACCATAAACACGGCGGCACAGATCCCCAGGATCAGACCGTATACGCCTCGCTGCGGGAATTTCCCCTTGTTTTTGGATTGCAGCGCAAAGACGATGGCGGCGACGGCAGCACCAATCGAGACAAAGGGAATGAAGACCGTGAAGATCGAGACCAGTCCGAAAACGAAACTCTGCTGGGCGCGGCGCTCATTTGACATGGAAAATGAAGGATGGTCGCGCATGGCGTTTGTGTAGCCGGTATAGTAACCATCGTTAAAGCCAGCTTTATACTGGTCGTGCCGGGCGTCCTGCTCGTTATACGGCATGGAGGGCGCCTGCGACTGTTGTTGGACCGGGACCTGCTGTTGCGGGAAATACTGCGGTGTATGCATGGCAGTATCCGGCGCAGGATCGGCCGCCTTTGACTCGGGCTTCTCCTGAGTTTTTTTCTTTTCGGGATCCGGAAGATCAAAAAAATCATCATCCATGGCAAACACCTCCTTTGGATTCGGGGCTTTTAGTCTCATGTTTGTTCGGGACTTTTAGTCCCTTGGATCATGCATCAATTGCATTTTTTCGTATACGGGTCTGTTCACAGACCCGTATACGAAAAAATGCGCGTCCCGTGTTGTGATGGATAAATAGGCGTTACCTTAGTAGTTAACTCGGCCCAAGCTTCCTCACGGCACATAACAGAAACCACTTAGTGCTGCTCCATCTCTGACCTGACACGGTTCATGGGCTGCTATTGCGTGAGACTCAAACGTCAACGTCACTTGCTAAGGGCTGCCCTACCTGGCCAACCCGAAACGGGACATCACCCTTGCTATAGCGGATTGCAAGTACAGGGCACCGCTAACTCCCCGGCTGCGCCCTTATACTATACACGTTTTTCAAAGGTTCGTCAAGCGGAAAATGTTCCCCGGTTTCCCGCGGAAAGGTATATATTCAGGGAAAAATGTGCTAAAATGACTGTAAGGTGTAAGGTACGAGTTGTAAAACGGTAGTAAATTAGTATAGGGACAGTAGAGCGAGGGTGTGTGAATGAAGCCTCGCGTTCCGGGCTGAGATGGAGGAGAATTATGAAAAAACAAAGGAAGAAGGCGTGTATGATCTTACCGCCTGTGTTGGCATTGGCCGTGGTTGCGGGAAGTACCGGGGCTGAAAAAGTGAGTGCAACAAAGAATATGCCACCAGATCTCGAGGGAATGGATATCCACATCGTCCAGTGGTGGGATGACTTCTGGAGCAGGGAACCTGAGAATAATTACGAGGAAGATCTTAGAGATTATCGCGATAGGCTTCAGGAATTGTGTGGGTTTTCGTTTCATTTTGACAACATCGGAGTTCAGGGCGATGCTTACGTTGAAAAACTGAGTTCCTCTATCGCCGCGGGGGAACCGATCGGTCAGATCTGTGCCTTAGAAGCGAGTTGGGTCCCCGCATTCATAAACGCGCAAATGATGGCGCCGTTGGATACTCTGGTGGAGAAAGATCGATACCACTGGCCTGTCGGGTGTGACTTCACTAAGGAGAAGTGGAATAAAGGGGTGATGGAAGCAACTACAGTCGGCGGACATGTCTACGGAATGTCGACCGAACACACGCCCGGCTATGTCATTTTCTTTAACAAACGTCTTCTTCAGGAGGCCGGCTACGGTGTGGATGAGTTATATGATCTTCAGAGAGACGGAAAGTGGAACTGGTCGAAGTTCGAAGAAGTATTACAGGCTTGCACCCGGGAGGCGGGCAGTGACGGTTCCGGCAGAACCTGGGGCATTGCGGGGGATTATGTGGATTATTACACGACCGCGCTCTATGCCTCCGGAGCGGATCCGGTAGCTAAGACGGCGACCGGACGTTTTGCAAACCATATAGACTCAGGAAAGGTCATCAAGACATTGACCTGGGCGGACGAAATGTGGGAAAAATACTCTGTGCCGGAGCCTGCGGAAACATCTCTGGACCGTTTCAAGAAAGGCGAAGTAGCCATGTGGATCGGGGAGGAGAGTGTCAGGGAGGAACTGGATGATCTGAAGGAAGTACTGGGATTAGTTATGTTTCCCTGTCCGGATGGGAAGGAACTGATCGCAGTCGAAAGAGAGGTCGTTATGTTTATCCCTTCGACCTATGACGAGGAGACAGCGAAAAAGATCGCGCTCGCCTATGATATGCTCACCGATCCGGTCCCGGGCTACGAGGAAGATGACGCCTGGAAAGAGAGGTATTATTCCAAATACGCAGATCCAAAGGCTGTCGATCAGACGCTTAACAGAATGCGGAATGGAAGATCGACGCAGCGGCTGGAAATGTATGTTACCGGATTGCAAGATGAATTTGAGAATGGTTTTCTCCGGGATATCACTGTCGGTAAACTTCACGTTTCCGAAGCGATCGAGGCGCATAAACCGGCCTGGGATGACTTGATCGCTAAGGAAAATGCTGCATTGGACGATCATTATGAGAACGTAGGGCGGACGGAAGCCCCGACCGAAGCGCCTACCATAGTGCCAACGGAAGAGCCAACGGAAGCATTGACGGAGGCACCGACCGAAGCCGGAACGGAAGAGAAACCGAACGAGACGCTCGTGGCGCCCACGGAAGCAGCATCCGACACAAAGGGTAATAATATATGGCCGTTTGTTATATGCGGAGCGGTGATCCTGCTCGGAGCCGTTGCAGGTGTTATTTTAAAGCGTAGTCGAAGCAGAAAGGATTGAGCCTTTCAGAGGAGGAATATTATGAAAAAATACAGAAAGATAACGGCGCTGGCCATGTCTTCAGCGATGGTGCTCGCAGCACTTACCGGGTGTGCCGGAGGCAAGGATAAGGACGAGACCACAACGGCGGCACAGGTCGACACGACTGCCGAACAGACGGCAGCGGCTTCCACGGAGGCACCGACAGCGGCGCCCACGGAAGCACCCACGGAGGAGCCGACGAGCGAACCGGATACCACAAGAGCACCCGGCCCGGACTTTAAGGGACGGGATGTTCAGATCATTTCCCGCCGAAATTCGATCGTGGATAATTCCTGGAGGGGAGGACTGCTGGTGCGTGACGGAGCCCAGGCGAAGACGGTGTATCAGGAAGACCTCGCTGCCCAGATCCGGGAATGTGAGAAAACATATAATTTTTCCGTACATCTGGATACTCTCGATGTAAAGGCGGAAGAATATTATGTAATGCTCAGCAGTACCATTACAGCGGGTGAGCCGATCGGGAATATCATCGAGATCGAACCGAAGTGGTTTGCAGGTCTTATGAATAATAGGATGTTTGCACCGCTCGATGATCTATCCGCCCTTCGTTTCAAAAAAGAAAAATGGAACCAGGGTGTCCTCGAAACGACATCCATTAACGGGCATATCTATGGTATGTCGGTGGACCGGGAGTTCGGCTACGTAGTGTTCTTCAACAAGAGACTCTTGCAGGAAGCCGGGTTCGGGGCTGAAGACCTGTACGATTTTCAGAAAGACGGCACGTGGACATGGTCCGAGTTTGAGAAGGTCCTGAAGGCATGCACACGTGATACGGACCATGACGGGAACACGGATACCTGGGGGCTGGCCGGGGTCGACAGCGAGTATTACGCGGCTGCGATCCACGCTTCCGGCGCGGATTTCGTTACAAAGGATGAGAATGGTCACTTCGTGAACGAGATGGACTTGGAGGAGTTCCTGTCCACGCTTACATGGGCAGATGAAATGCGTCAGTATTCCAAGCCGCAGTCGGAGGGTACCATAGCGACCGATCCGGTCGCCGAATTCAACCGGGGAGAGGCAGCTCTGCTCGTAGCTCCCGAGAATGTCAAATCCGAACTGACGACAGATGACTGGGGCATCGTTATGTTTCCCTGCCCGGATGGGAAGGAACTGATTGCTACCGATATGGCTTCTGTTTATATCATTCCGTCCAGTTACAGCAAAGATGAAGCAAATACTATTGCGCTCGTCTTCGACATGATCACGGAGCAGGTTCCGGGATATTGTGATCCGGAGGACGTTTGGCGTGAAGCTTACTATGAGTTCGTAAAGGATGGCAGGTCGGCCGATGAGACGCTTCAGCGGATGAGATATGGGAAAAATGTCAAGCCCTGCAAAGAGTTTTATGTCATGGATCTCTATGATACCAACATAGTGGAACGTTTTCTTCAGCCACTCGCTGCGGGAAAGATCACCCCGGCGGAAGGTATTCAGGCGAATATGGAAAGATGGAACGAGATCATCCAAAAACAGAATGAGAAGATGATTGTATTACAGGACTGTTAATTTCTGTTACAGAACGTTTAAACATTTTTACGTTTCTGTTACTTTTGCCGTGAACTTATTGGAATCCTCGAAATGCTGTGCTAAGATACAGAAAACTGTAGAATGCAGGGAAGAGGAGGATTCGAAATGATAAAGTTCAAAAAGGTAAAATCGGGCGCATTGTCATTTGCGTTGATGATGTCTTTGCTGGCCGGATGTACAAATAAGTCGGTTACACAGGAATCGGTTTCGGAGACTGCGGCTGACACGACCGTTGCCGATACGTCAGAGGCGGATGCGAAAGAGGAGACATCGACCGCGAACGCGGAAAATGATACCGAGGCGGCCACGGAAGAGACTTCGGAAGTTTCAACTGCCGATGAAGAGACGGACACCGATGCAGAGACGACCGCAGACGATGAAACGATGGCAGGTGAGACTGACGAAGTAATTAATGAGACGGTCTTTGATGAGACTTCCGACAGTGAGGCCGAGACTTCAACGGATGGTTCTGAGGAAACATCTGAGGAAACGACAGTAGAGGCAACAGAGACGACGGAAGAGGCAACAGAGACGACGGAAGAGGCTGTAGAGACAACGGAAGTTCCCGAGGAAACTACAGCGCCGGAGCCTTTCAGGTTCGACCAGACTCTCGACGTGAGGATCGTTAACTGGTACCAGGGGGAAGAGGAGGCGCCGAAAACGCCGTATGATAAAGCTTATAAGGCTTATCTTGAGAAGATCCAACAGGATCATAACTTTACGGTCCGTATCGAAAACATCGGCGGTTGGGGTGAGTCTTACACTACACAACTTTCCGCGTCTATCTCAGCAGGTGACCCGATCGGGCAGGTATGCATCTTGGATTCAAGTTGGGCAGCCGGTATAATGAATAACAATTTTTGCGAACCTCTCGATACACTGAGGTCCTTAGATCTGACAGAACCGAAGTGGAACCGGGGTGTCTCCGATGCGATGACTTTTGGCGGTCATGTTTATGGCATGGCGATAAAAAATGGAGGTAGGACCCGGGCCGGAGTGTACTTCAATAAGCGACTCCTTCAGGAGGCCGGCTATTGTGCTGAAGAGTTGTATGATTTCCAGAAGAACGGAATGTGGACATGGTCGAAATTCGAAGAGGTTTTAGCTGCGTGCACCAGAGATACCGACCATGACGGCATTACCGATGTATGGGGTATGACCGGCTTCAATATGGATTTCTATACGACCGCGATCTATTCGTCGGGAGCGGATTTTGTAACGAAGGACGCTACCGGCAAGTTCGTAAACCGGATGAATACCGCTTCGTTCCAAGATGCATTGACCTGGGCGAACCGTATTTGGCACACCTATTGTCAGCCGCAACCGGAAGGCTCGGAATGGGATTATTTTAAAGCCATTTTCTGCAACGGAGAGGCGGCCATGCGTGTTGCCGAGGAATATGTTGCATCTGAACTGGAGATTGAAGGAATGGCCGATGAATGGGGCTTCGTAATGTTCCCCTGCCCGGATGGACAGGAACCGATCACGATCGAGCGTGAGGAGGTGGCCTTCATCCCGAGTTCATATAGCACTGCAGAAGCGGATAATATCGCTTATGTATATGATCTGTTCACCGATCCCGTTCCCGGATATGAGGATTCCGACGTGTGGAAGGAAGAATTCTTAGAGTACTATCCGAACCGGGAAGTGGTCGATGAGACATTGGCCAGGATGAGATTCGGAAAGGTAAAGGAACGTCTGGATCTCTACGTTTACGGCTTTGATGAAACGATCGGCCCGGGCTTTATCTGGGAGCTAGCAGGTGATACGCTCACGCCCGCGGAGGCTATCGAGTCGAAGCAGGGAGAATGGAATACCTGCATCAAAGAACAGAATAACGCACTTAAAAAGTTGGGCCGATAATACGTAAGATAATAAGATAACTCCCGAAAGAGAGGGCGCCCGGTATATGCCGGACGGTCTCTCTTTTTTGTGTGGACACGGAAGATTTTACTTTATGCCGCAGGGAGTTTATGGTATAATTGCGAAAAGAACTTCAGGAGGAGAGAACGATGATAAAGGTATATTGTTACGCGAAATGTACGACCTGTAAGAAGGCGCTGAAGTGGCTGGATGATAATAAGGTGGAGTACCAACTGCTCGACATCAAGGAGGAGCATCCGGACGAAAAGACACTGCGACAGCTCCATAAGAAGAGCGGGCTGGCGCTGCGGAAGTTCTTCAACACCAGCGGTATCCTGTACCGGGAGATGGAGCTCTCGAAGAAACTGCCGGAGATGAGCGAGGACGAGATGTTTAAACTTCTGGCTTCGGACGGAATGCTGGTGAAGCGGCCGCTGCTGATCACGAAGGATCGCGTGCTGCCGGGCTTTAAAGATGAAGACTGGAAGGCAGCAGTACAGAAATAACGAGGAGATCAGACATGGAGATTTGGGATCTTTATGATAAGAATGGTGTAAAGACAGGAGAAACGTGGGAACGCCAGTGGGAGAGCACGAATAAGGAGATACCGGAGGGTCGGTATCATATCGTCTGCGAGGTTCTGGTGCGGCATAAGGATGGCACCTTCCTGCTGGTGAAGCGTGACCCGAATAAAGAAGCGTACCCGGGATACTGGGAGGCGAGCGCCGGAGGTTCGGCATTGGCCGGAGAGGATGCATTGACCTGCGTTAAGAGGGAGCTGCTGGAGGAGACCGGAATCGTGGCGGACAGCCTGGTCCAGATCGGCTTCACGAACGAGCGCAGGCCCTGCCTCTTTTACTCTTATCTGGCCTACACAAACTGTGATAAGGACTCGGTAAAACTTCAGGAGGGCGAGACCGTTGCGTATAAATGGGTCGACCGCGCGGGAATGCTGGAGTATCTCGATTCGGACCTGGCGATAAAGACGCACAACTACCGCAGCCGCCGCTTCTTCGAGAAGATTTTGAAGGTGGACGCGCTCGCGGATCGTCCCATCGCCGAATGGCTGAAGGACGTCCCGGACGACGATTTTATTTCCCCGTATCCGACCTACGAGATCGGTAAATTCTTCGATCGTTTCCACAAGGTGATCTATACGTATAAGGATGGCCGGAGCATGAAGTATTACTTCTTCGATCCGAGAGAGTACGGCTATCCCGCAGGGCAAAAATATCCCTTGCTGGTGTCGTTTCACGGATCGGGTAATTCTTTCGTAGGCGATACCTGTATTAACTATACAGGCGCAGAGTTTTATGCCTCGGACGACTATCAGAAGGCGATGGGCGGGGCGTATATCCTGGTTCCCGTGGCAAATGAATATAGGGCCGAAAATGGAAAGACAGAGGGCGGCTGGGAACCCGTATACGATGACATGGTCCGCGCGCTCATCTTCGATTTTATCGCGGAGAAGACCGGGGGCGTGACGAAGAAGGCTTACTTCGGGAATTCCTCCGGAGCCAGATATGTGTTCCACATGATGGACTGCTACATGGATGATTTCGACATTGCGATCCCGATCGGTGGCAGCGACCTGCCGGGCGCGGAAAAACTGCAGGAGTTCGACGCAAAGGGTAAATATCTGTTCTTCGCCCTTGGCAAGAGGGATGAGTTTCACGACTACGAAAAAGAAGTCGTTCCGAGACTGGCGGACCTGCAGGCCATGAAGAATTGCTTCATCTTCATTCCCGAGTGGGTGCGCAACGGAGACGGCGGCATCGCGTCGATCTTCGGCGGCGTCGAGATGGGGCAGCATTGCCTGGTAAACAGCATGCACATCAACCTGATGTTTGATGACCATACACCGATGGATGAACGGCTTCCGAAAGGCGTGACCGGCTGGCTGGCCGACATCTTTCATGAACCGGCTCAGAATTGACCGGAAAACCCTTGAGTGTCTATAGCGCTCAGGGGTTTTTATTTCTCATCCGAAAACGTTCGCATTGTATTTCCCGCGATTATGTGGTATACTTAAACGTAAGTATGCCTGCAAATGCAGAGAAAGTGAGGCAATGTATGTTGAGAGTCGGAATGTTGACCAGCGGAGGCGATTGCCAGGCGCTGAACGCGACCATGCGAGGCGTGGCAAAGACATTGTATCAGTCGAAGGAGAAGGTTGAGATCTACGGATTTCTGGAGGGCTACCGCGGCCTGATGTACGGGAATTTCCGCCGGATGAAGCCTCAGGATTTTTCAGGCATTCTGACCATCGGAGGAACGATTCTGGGTACCTCCCGTACCCCGTTTAAACTGATCAATGAGCCTGACGAAAACGGACTAAATAAAGTCGAGGCCATGAAGAAGACTTATCGTGACCTCAATCTGGACGCACTGGTCGTTCTCGGGGGCAATGGTTCCTTAAAGACCGCGAACCTGCTCTCGAATGAGGGCCTGAATGTCATCGGCCTCCCGAAGACCATCGATAACGATGTCTGGGGCACGGATGTGACCTTCGGTTTCCAGAGCGCCATCGACGTCGCGACGAATGCGATCGATATGATCCACACCACCGCGGCATCCCACGGACGTGTATTCGTGGTTGAAGTTATGGGACATAAGGTCGGCTGGCTGACCCTGTACGCCGGCATGGCGAGCGGGGCGGACATCATCCTGATCCCCGAGATCCCGTACGATATCGATAAAGTCATCGCAGCGCTGAAGGAGCGCACGAAGGCGGGTAAAGGATTCTCCATCGTGGCGGTCGCAGAGGGTGCCATCAGTAAGGAGGTCGCTGACCTTCCGAAGAAGGAGAAGAAGGCCGAACTGGCAGCCCGCGCGGCGAAATACCCCTCCGTCGCTTACGAAGTATCGGCGGCGATCCTGGAGCATGGCGGACAGGAAGTCCGCGTAACGGTTCCCGGACACATGCAGCGTGGCGGCGCACCTTGTGCTTACGACCGCGTGCTTTCCTCGAGACTCGGCGCAGCAGCCGGCGAACTGATCCTGAAGAAGAACTTCGGACATCTGGTCTGCATGGTAAACGGCGAGACCACCCCGGTACCGCTTTCCGAGATCGCAGGTAAACTCAAAGTCATCGAGCCTGACTGCAGCATGATCCGCGAGGCGAAGGCGATGGGCATCTGCTTCGGCGACTGATACCTACATTGACAGAGAATTACGAAAGGAGAGAGCATGGCTTACACAGCGTTCTATCGTAAGCACCGCCCGCAGAACTTCGACGAAGTCCGCGGTCAGGAAGCGGTGGTCACGACATTGCGAAATCAAATAAAGAGCGGACGCGTGGGTCATGCCTACCTGTTCTGCGGAACGCGCGGAACCGGTAAAACCTCCATTGCTAAGATATTCGCCCGTGCAGTGAATTGCGAGCATCCGGAGAACGGAAACTGCTGCAACGAGTGTCCGACTTGTCAGGGCATACTGAACGGGACCTCGATGAATGTCGTGGAGATCGATGCCGCGTCCAACAACGGCGTGGATAACATCCGCGAGATCCGCGAGGAGGTGAAGTACCCGCCGACCGAAGGCAAGTACCGCGTCTACATCATCGACGAGGTACACATGCTGTCCGCGGGCGCGTACAACGCACTTTTGAAAACGTTGGAGGAACCGCCGTCCTATGTGATCTTCATTCTGGCGACGACGGAAGTCCACAAAATTCCGGTGACGGTTTTATCCCGTTGCCAACGTTATGATTTTAAACGCATCCCGACCGAGTCGATCTACGACCAGCTCGTAAGCATCACACAGAAGGAAGGGGTGGAGGCGGAGGAGAACGCACTGCGATACATTGCCCGTGCGGGTGATGGTGCCATGCGTGACGCCCTGTCGATCCTCGAGCAATGTGTCTCGTTCCACTATGGCGAGCGGCTCACCTATGAGCAGGTGCTCGAGATCATCGGAGCCTCCGATATCGATGTTTTCGTCGATCTGATGACTGCGATCCGCGACCGCGAGACGACGCGGGCTCTATCCACGATCGATGACATCTGCTACTCCGGTCGCGACCCGGGACAGTTTATTTCCGATTTCGTCTGGTTCATGCGGAACCTGCTTATGTTGCAGACCGGCGTGGTCTCTGACGAGGAGATCGGCATCCTGCCGGAGCGCCGGCCGAAACTGGAAGAGCTGGCACAGTCGCTCACCATGGAGCAGCTGATGAATTACATCCGCGTTTTTTCCGAGACCGGAAACCGCCTGCGCTCAGCGACGCAGAAGCGCGCGGTGCTGGAGGTTGACGTGCTCAAACTGATGTATCCGCAGATGCTCGGGGCACAGTCCGAACAGGCGCTCTCGATGCGCATTTCGAAGCTCGAGCAGATGGTCGCGGATCTTATGAAAAACGGTGTGTCCGTAGCGGATGCACAGGCACTCGCACAGGCTATGCAGAGCGTTGCCGGGAACGTTTCGGGCGAAACGACCGCCCGTGTGACCGAACCTGCATCGTCCGGAGCGGGGACCTCCCCGGGAGCAGCTAGCACTTATACGAAAGCGGAAGATGCAGAGGATATGGGGAACTATCCCGGAGCTACCGAAGGAGATCTGCCGCTGCTGCAGGAAAACTGGAGCGAGATCAAAAGGACGGCGTCCCCACTGATCCGCGGCGCACTCGATTATGCAAAGCCGGAATACCGGGGCGGCTTCAAACTCGTTTTTTCCGAGAAGGGCAGTTACGGGATCCTGACACCGTCTCGTCTGGCGGAACTTCAGAAGAACATTGCCCGCATCGTCGGGAAGAACTTCGTTCTGGGCAGCGAGCTCGAGGTGAGGCGCGCAGCCGGCTCCGTAACGGACGACGGCACAACACGTATCATGAATATTGACTTCCCGATCAACCGGGTATAAATAGTTCCAAATCATTCAGGAGGATTAAAAAATGGCTAAAAAAGGCGGTTACGGCGGCGGTATGATGCCGTCCAACATGAATAATCTGATGAAGCAGGCACAGCGCATGCAGAGACAGATGGAGGAGCAGCAGGAAGAGTTCGAGAAGAAGGAATTCGAGGCAGCTGCCGGCGGCGGCGCAGTTAAGGTCGTTGTAAACGGTAAGAAGGAAGTGGTTTCTGTTACCCTCGCTCCGGAAGTTGTAGATCCCGACGATATCGAGATGTTGCAGGATCTGATCGTGGCAGCGGCAAATGAAGCGCTGCGTAAGATGGAAGACGAGAACCAGGAGAACATCAATAAGCTGGCCGGTGGTTTCGGCGGCAACCTGGGCGGTCTGGGCGGCTTAAGCGGCCTGTTCTAAGAAACCGTAAACGACGGTTTTCTTTGGGAGAAACGATGAAAGAACGAATCCGGAATTGGCTGGAAAACCATCGCGACGAGATGGTCCGCGACATATTCGATCTGGTCCGAATCGACAGCGAGAAGATGCCGGCGAAAGAGGGCATGCCGTATGGCGAAGGCCCTGCGCATGCGCTCGCGCTCGCGCTTTCGAAGGCGGAGGGCTACGGCTTTGCGACGCAGAACCACGAGAACTACGTGGGAAGCATTGACATGTCAGACTCTGTGCGCGGACTCGACATATTGGCGCATCTCGATGTGGTTCCGGCAACACCGGGCTTCACGGTGACAGCACCGTTCGAGCCGGTCGAAAAGGACGGAAAACTCTACGGACGCGGCACGGCAGATGATAAAGGCCCCGCCATGGCGGCGCTTTATGCCATGCGCGCGCTGAAGGAGCTGGGTGTTCCGCTTCGGAAAAATGTCCGCCTCATCCTGGGGTGCGACGAAGAGTGCGGAAGCTCGGACATAGAGTATTATTACAAAAAAGAAGCGGCGGCACCCTGTACATTTTCCCCGGATGCTTGCTTTCCTGTGGTAAATGTGGAAAAGGGCCATCTGGTCGCTGCTTTCGTGTGCAAAACCGAGCCGAAATCGGGAGCGAAGCCTTGCATCACCGAGGCGCAGTCCGGCATGAAGTTCAACGTCGTTCCGGACACGGCGATGATGCGCGTTGTGAATGTGGATCGTTCGATCCTGGCGACGGCTGCGAAGGACCTGGCCCGCGAGTTGCCGGTGAAGATCACGATCGAGACCTTTTCGGACAGCCTGCGTGTGACCGTGAAGGGTAAGAGTGCGCATGCGTCGACGCCCGAACTCGGGGTAAATGCACTCACGGCCATGTTGAAACTATTGCATGACGCGAAGGATGCATTTTCCGGGACGGAAGATGCTGCGACGAAGGCTTTGCTGGCACTGTCGGAAGTGCTGGTGCATGCTGACCACGCCGGACAGGCGCTGGGGATAGACCGGGACCATGAGGTGACCGGCCCTACGACGGTAAGTCCCGATATCCTGGAACTTACGGACGGCAACCTGCGACTTACGATCGACAGCCGGATGGCGCTCGGATCGACGCGGGAGAATACGGCCGGAACGCTGGAAAGAGTCGCCGAAACGTGCGGTTGCACGTTCGACGTAGAGCGTTATTCCGAAACACATTATGTGCCGGCGGACTCGGAATTCGTGAAGACACTCCTTAAGTGCTATGAGGATGTGTTCGGACGCGAAGGAAGCAAGCCCATCGCGATGGGCGGCGGCACTTACGTACATGAAGTCGAAAACGGCGTAGCCTTCGGCTGCGTGGAAGACGAAGAAGAAGTGAACATGCACGGCGATGACGAACACATCGCGGTGGAGGACTTACTTAATGGAAGCGTGACATTTGCGCTTGCGATCTACGCCATTTGCGGCGGGGAGTAATTGTGGAATATTTCAGTGATGAATTGACGAATCTGATCAGCGAACTGTCGAGACTGCCGGGCATCGGGAAGAAGTCCGCGCAGCGTATGGCATTCTACCTGATCAATCTTCCGGTCGACCGTGTCGAGAAACTTACCTCGACGATCCTCGATGCGCGGAAGAACATTCGGTATTGCAAGACCTGCCTGTGCCTGACGGACAGCGAGGAGTGCCCGATCTGCGGCAACCCGAAGCGGGACCATTCCACCGTGATGGTGGTGGAGTCAACGCAGGACATGGTAGCGTACGAGCGTGTCGGCCAGTATAATGGTGTATATCATGTGCTGCACGGAGCGATCTCGCCGGCCTTGCATATCGGACCGAATGATATAAAACTAAAGGAACTCATTTCCCGTTTGGACGGCAGTGTGAAGGAAGTCATTCTGGCGACGAACTCCAGCGTGGAGGGTGAGGCGACGGCAATGATGGTGAAGAACTACGTGCGTGCCGTCGGGGATGTGCGTTGTACCAGGATCGCGAGCGGTGTGCCGGTCGGCGGAGACCTGGAATACATCGATGAGGTGACGCTCCTTCGTGCACTGGAGGGCCGAAGGGAGATTTAACAAGAGGTGTAACTGTGGACAAGTACGAGTACGAAATCAAAACGGAGCAGATACGAAAACTGATCCTGCTGAAAGAGTATGATACGGCAAAGAAGATCGCGGACGGGATGAAGTGGGGAAAAGAAAAAAATCCCCGCCTGCTGTCGGAGGTTGCCGAGCTTTACGTAATGAGCGGTGAATATGACGACGCGATCGACCTGCTGCTGCAGGCTTACGATTACGCGCATCCGGGACGACTCATCCTGAAGCGTTTGGTAGAGGTCGCCATTATGGCGAAAAACTACCGCAACGCGGCGGAGTATTGCGAGGAGTTCCACGACCTGGCTCCGCGGGATACCGAGTACTATTTGATGCGATATAAGGTGGATGAGGCCGCGGGCAATGTATCCGTGGAGCGTCGCATTGCCCTTTTGGAGAGATATACTGCCTCCGAGATGAGTGAGGAGTGGAAGCTGCGTCTGGCGCAGTTGTATGCCGAGGCCGGCCGTGTTCCGGACTGCGTGAAACTGTGTGACGAGATCATTTTCCTGTTCTGCAACGGTGAATATGTTATCGAGGCGATGGAACTGAAGCGTCAGTACGCGCCGCTGGATAAATTCCAGCAGGAGAAGTACGACCATCGTGAGGAGTACCTGCAGAAGTACCATGAGGAGCAGGAGGCGATGCGCCTTCAGGCTGAGGAAGCAGAGCGCGAGAATACCGAGCGCATGCTGGAGAAGGAACGTAAGCGTGCGGAGAAACTGGGCATCGTGGATGCGCCGAAGGAAGTACCGGTAACGCAGGAGGCGTGGAGTCCGAAGCTCCCGAAACAGGAGGCGGAGGCGATGGCTGCGGCGGCGCAGGGCACGCCCATGGAGTGGACGCCGGAGGATGCGCAGGCAGCGCAGGAGCGCGAAGAAGACCAGGCGGCACAGGCAGAGCAGGAAGCTGCGCAGCAGGCGGCCTACGATGCGGCGGAGGAGCGGCGTAAGCGTCTCCTGGAGATCGCCCTGAAGGAAGAAGCGATCCTGACATCGAATACTCCGGAAGTTCAGGAGCATAAGTTGACGACGATGATGGAGGATGAGCAGCAAAGCCTTGCTTCGAACATCAGCAACATCCTTTCAAACGGCAATGAAACACCGAAACGTGTGGAGAGGGATCTGGAAGATACTCTTTCCGATTTCGCATGCGGTACGAAGGTACGTGTGCGCTACGACGAAGATATATTGGAGCAGGAGGCTGCAGAGGCGGCTTCCTACGTTGAGGAGACTGTAGAGCAGGCAGCGGAGACAGTCGCGGAAGCAGCACAGGAGACCGCACAGGCGGCGACGGATGTGGAAGAGACTGCGCAGGAGACGCTTGAGATGGCGGCCGATGCAGCTCAGCAGGAGGTTGAACCTGCGATCGAAGCTACGATGCAGGCGGCCGAAGCGGTCGAGGAAGCGGCACAGGAAACTGCACAGGCAGCAGCCGAAGCAGAAGAAGCGGCGCAGGAGATCGAGCAGGCCGAAGCGGAAGCATTTGCCGAAGCAGAGGAAGCTGCGCAGCAGGCAGAAGAAGCTGCACAGGAGACCGCAGAGCAGGCAGCCGAGGTTTCGGCCGAGGTCGATGACAGTGTGCGGGGCATGTTTGATGAGAACCGCAAGAAAGAGGATACCGGCTTCCTGACGAATGCGCAAAAGCAGACGCTGTTAAACATGGTGCGGAAGCACGAAGCGCCGGCGGCAGAGGCGGAAGCGCCCGCCGAAGCGGTAGAGCAGGCCGGAGAAGCATTTGCCGAGGAAACACAGGAGATCGCAGAGCAGGTTGAAGAGGCTGCGCAGCAGACTGCGGAAGTTCTGTCCAGCTTCGACGAGACCTATGTTAAGGACGCGGAAGTGCTTCAGGAGGAGCCTGAGGTAGACATAGATAAAGCTCAGGACGAAGACATCCTGGCGGAGGTTTCGAAGAACCTGAACCGCACGCTCGAACTGCAGGAGATCGAGCAGGAGGTCGGACCCATCAATATCCCGGGACCGGAGATGCCGGCGTCCGAGGAGACCTATACCAATGTATTTGAAGGTGACATCGACGAGGCGGCCTTCGAGGAGACCTACCAGAATGTAATGGAGCAGGCGGCGCTCGAAGAGATGATCGAGATGCGGGAGCAGGGTGAGGAGATCCCGGCGGCTGCCGTAGCTACGGTCGAAGCCGAAGAAGTGATGGAAGCCACAGAGGCTTCGGAGGATACTTCGGCCGTTGAAGAACCTGAGACGTCGGTCGCACTGGCTGTACGCAGCCAGCTCGGCGAGATCAATATCGAGACAGCTGCCGAAGCGAAGGACAGCACGGCTGACGAAGTATGCTTCGCCATCACCTGCGACAACGAGCAGAAGGGCCTTGCGTATGCGATCGAACTGCTGAAACGTCTGCCGAAGGAGAGCGAGCGCCCGTCTAAGCTGGCGCGCACGACGGCAGAGAAACTCAACGAAAACGGCCTGCTCGTACAGGAAGAGCGTCTGGAGGACGTCCTCCTCGTCATCGAGCATGCAGGAAAACTTTCCGAGGAACTGGTCAATGAACTTCTGCAGTTCCGTAAGCATTACGAGAACGCGATCGTGGTTATAATCGACAGCGACGAAGGTCTGCGTAAACTGTTCGCGCGCCGCCCGGAGCTGGGCCTGATCTTCGTGCTTCGCTACGAGTATGAAGAGAAGACCGCCGACGAGTGGTTCGAGTTTATGAAAGAATACGCGGAAGCGTTGGAGTGCGTGATCGCGCCAGACGCAGAGTACCTGATAAAGGAATACCTGCAGGATCGTCTCGATCACGACGAGATCGTCTTTGAGACATTGCTCAAAGAGATCGTGGACGACGCTGAGCATGAGGCTGACCGCTTTACGGTGAAGAACCTCTTTGCGAACGCGTTCGGACGCAAGTTTAATAAGGACGGCTGGCTGATGTTGAAGGCCAGACATTTCTAGTCTTGCGCCCACCGGTTTTACAATTTGAAAAGTGGTGATTTCAGTATTATGTTAAATATGATTTTCCTGGCTTCCGAGGCGACCACACAGGCCGCTACCGAAGCCGCGACACAGGTAGCGGAAAAAGCATCATCCGGCGGCTTTAACTGGATGTTCATCAGCGCCATTGTCCTGGTGGCCGGCATGGTCGTGATCGGCTTTGCCTTAGGTTTTTTCCGGATGCTTTTGAGCACGACTGCTCTGGTGCTGGCCCTCGCCGGCGCCTACTTCCTCGGCGGCCCCATCTCGGATAAGGTTGCCGCATCCGGCATCGGCCGCTCGGTAGAGAAGCGGATCGAGACCTTCGTGAATGAGAACATAAAGGTCATGCCGAGCGAGGAAAGCATTGCCCAGCAAAATGAGGTGATCGAAAACCTGCCGCTCCCGGAGCGCATCACGAAGCACATCGTTGCGCATAATAACAAAGATACCTATGAGCAGCTGGGCGTCGATAAGTTCCCGTCCTTCCTCACGAAGTTCACGACAAACATGGTGATCGATGCAGTGGTCTATGTGCTCGTGTTCCTGGTCCTTTTGATCGCGCTGCACCTCCTGATCTATTTACTGGATATAGCGTCGATGCTGCCGATCATCAATGGCCTGAACCATCTGGCCGGCGCCCTGCTCGGCTTCATCTATGGCGTGGCGATCCTCTGGTTCTTCTTCATCCTGGTTTCCGCATTTCCCACGGTGGAATTCTTCGCGAACTGCCAGAAGATGATCACGGACAATAATATCCTCGGCACTATGTATGACAACAACCTGCTCATGCGGCTGCTGATGGGCGTAGGGTTCTAGGGGAAAAATAAATATTTATGAGAGCCCGGATCTCGTTGGGGATCCGGGCTCTGCTTATTTGCTCGGACGTAAGAAATCAGTAAGAAAATCATAATCCTTTTTTCGTTTTTTTTCCTCCGGGCATGTGATAATATAATATCGAGGGAGTCCCTCAGAAAGAGGTATGCTATGATCAGGATTCGAGGATTGGAGAAGAATATTTCGTTCCCGAGACAGGGGATGGTCTTTTTGACAGGCTCGGACTGCGCTGCTAAAACGGACTTTTTACACATGATCGCCGGTCTTTCCGAAATTGATGCGGGGGATGTGATCGTTAACGATAATGTCCTGGCGGAAATGTCCGAACAGGAGCGGGATGCGTTTCGCAATACCGATATAGGTATCATTTTCCGAGAGAATAAATTGCAGCCGAAGATGACCGTCTACCAAAGCCTCGAACTCGTCCTGAATAACCAGAAATGGGAAGATAAAACGGCGGAGAGCATCCGAAACCATATCTACGCGACCCTTAAGGCCGTAGGATTGGAAGACGGTGAAGGCTTGCCGGTTTTGAAACTTTTGGAGGGAGAGCGTCGCCGGGTATTGGTCGCGCGGGCGCTCGTAAAGGATCCGAAGATCGTTCTGGCAGATGAACCGACGGCTGATCTGAAGGAAGAGGATGCAACAGCAGTTATGGAGGCTTTGAAATGGGCTTCCAAGACACGCCTCGTGATCGTAGCGAGCGAGAACCGGGATCTGGCAAATGCTTATGCCGACCGCGAACTGATCACGGAAAACGGCCGGTTTATGGAGGCGGAGGAAAACAACGCCGGCAGCATCATGCCTCCCGATGATTTTAGTGAAAGCATCGTAACCAAAGAGAATAAGAAGAACACCCGTAAGACCGAAAATGTGCTTCCGCCGCGTTATGACGTAAAGGCTGGGACGCTATCGATCCGCGACAGATTTCGCCTGGCCGGCATGTTCCGAAAGGGAGGAAAAGGCCATATATTTATGGTGATACTTGCCGTGCTGGCGACCTTGATGACGGTCTATGGCATGTTTTATAATGAGGAAAAACTTCTGAAAGGGTATTTCAATAAATATCAGCCGGAGAACCTTAAGGCAACCCTGCACGTGAGCTACGAATCGGATGGTGATATTGATACTGCCGATCTAAGCAAGGGTCCGTATTATTTGGAGAAAGCCGAAACGCTGGCGCAGGAGACCGGACATCCGCTGATCCCGACGATCGAAACATCTGCGTATTATCCGCGCAAAGGCGAGGGGAACGTTTCCGAAAGTAAGATCACGCTGGCGGCGCTCACCGAAACACAGCAAGATATTTTCCCGGTAACTCAGGGGCATTTTCCGACAAATTATTACCAGATCGTCATTACGGACTATCTGGCGGGAGAACTCGGTGTTTCGATCGGAGATGACATCGAAACGATCCTGGGTAAATTTACGGTTTGCGGTATCATTTCGACGGACCATGCTGAATATGGGCTGACCGAAAAACTCGTTTCGCAGCGCTATTGGGATTATGCTCCTTACCTTTTGAAATATCGGTATGCGATCGGTTTCGTGCAGAAAAGCACGATCGACGCATATCGGAAGAACGGGGATTACCTGAATATGAATATCCCGGTATCCGTTCCGTACCTGCGGCGCGTTATAACGATAGGTAGCATTTCCCGGTTTCGTGAGGATCAGCTCCTCACAGGCCGTATGCCGAAGGAACCGAATGAAGTACTGAAATCGGTAGAGATGGATATATTGGATATCTCATTGAAGCGTTATGCGGATAAAGAAGCGTATGATGGTTCCGTTGACATTATCGATTCAGAATACCTAAACCTGGCAGAATTCCTCCCGGAGGGCTATAAGACCGTGGGATATTTCGATGAGGACTCTGTGGATTTCCTTATTGATGATGCATTGTATGAAAAGATCCGGGATCGTTATATAGAGGATTACTTTTTTGATGAGTATCTGCTGGATTGCCATGATATGACCGATTACGGGGCACTTGTCGAAAGAGCGGGAGAACTCGGCTTTCGCTTTGAAGATCCTTACGCTGACGGTGTGTACTATTTCAAGGATACGATTCGGAGTATATCCACCGTTTTATGGATAATCACAGGACTCCTGGGAATTGTTGCGATCTTCATCTTCGAAAGTTACTTTCGGGCAACCGTACAGAGGAATAAGGAGTATTTCACGGATCTTCGCATCCTCGGTTTGACGAAGAAAGATATATCGAAGATCTTTACGGCCAATGCACTGGATCTCGCCCTGACTTGTGTGGCCATAACAGCGTTGCTTAGCGTAGGCGTCATGACAGTATTCAACCTGCTCTTTGCAAGCGATCTGTCGGGGCGTTACTACAACGTATTGGCTTGGAATATGCCTTTAACGCTGTGTCTGATCGTTGTAGCGGTATTGATCCTGGCGATGAACTGGCTGGTCGTGAAGCGGGAGGTGCACTCCTTTTCCGAGAGAGAATAACTGAAAAAATCTTCTTGCATATTCAGCGCCTTATATGTATAATGTATAAGGCGCTGTCTGCTTGGCGGCAGATACGATATTATGAGAGAGAACAAATAAAGAAGCATTGCTTCGCAAAGAGTAGATGTCAAAGTGTTCTGATTCGCAGGGGATTTTGACGCAGAGAGGTGGTTAGAATGGAAAGACGTGTTGGTACAGTTTCCAGAGGTATTCGCGGGCCTATCATCCGCGAAGGTGATAACTTAGTTGATATCACGGTAGAGAGCGTTCTCGAGGCTGCTAAGAGCGAGAATTTCGAGCTGCGTGACCGTGACGTCATCGCATTGACCGAGTCCATCGTGGCTCGTTCCCAGGGCAACTACGTGACCGTAGACGACATCGCGGACGACGTTCGTGCGAAGCTCGGCGGCGGCACCGTGGGCGTTATTTTCCCGATTTTGTCCAGAAACCGTTTCGCGATCAACCTGAAGGGTATCGCTATGGGTTGCAAGAAGGTCGTTCTGATGCTCAGCTATCCTTCCGACGAGGTGGGCAATGCGCTCATTTCCATCGACCAGTTGGACGAGGCAGGCATCAACCCGTATTCGGACGTTCTGACGCTGGAGCGTTATCGTGAACTGTTCGGCGAGAATAAGCATGAGTTCACCGGCGTTGACTATGTTCAGTATTATTCCGACATCATCACCGAGGCAGGCGCTGAGGTCGAGATCATCTTCGCGAACCATGCGAAGACCATCCTCGATTACACCGACTGCGTTCTGACCTGTGATATTCATACACGTAAGCGCACCAAGCGCATCCTGAAGGAAGCAGGCGCGAAGGTGGTTTGCGGTCTGGACGACATCTGCACCGCACCGATCAATGGCAGCGGCTACAACGAGCGCTACGGCTTGCTCGGCTCCAATAAGTCCACCGAGACGAAGATCAAACTCTTCCCGAGAGAGTGCAAGCAGCTGGTTCTCGACATTCAGGCGCAGATCCTGAAGGCGACCGGCAAGCACGTCGAAGTCATGGTTTACGGCGACGGCGCTTTTAAGGATCCACAGGGTAAGATCTGGGAGCTGGCCGATCCGGTCGTTTCCCCGGCATTTACCGACGGACTCATCGGTACTCCGAACGAGTTGAAGCTTAAGTACCTCGCGGATAACGATTTTGCAAACCTGTCCGGCGACGCTCTTCGTGAGGCGATCTCCAAGAGCATCAAAGCGAAGGACGGCGACTTGAAGGGCAATATGGCTTCTCAGGGTACCACGCCTCGCCAGCTTACCGACCTGATCGGCTCGCTGTGCGACCTGACCTCCGGCTCCGGAGATAAGGGAACGCCGATCATCCTGATCCAGGGTTATTTCGACAACTACACCAACGAATAAAAAATGTGCCAAAAGGGCTCGTCCCTTTTGGCATTTTTTTTATTCGTTCCCCTGCCTCGGCGGTGGAACGCCACATGGCGGCCCCTCCCTGGACTGTGTCAATGGGGACGGTTCCATTTGACACATTTGGGGCGTGTTCCCAGCCTCGGGCAGTCATTGCCTCCGCAGTGTGCCAATGGTGTGCCAATGGGGACGGTTCCGTTTGACACATTTCGGTTGTGGTCCGCCGCGGCTTCATGGTTTTTGCGTGATGCCGCTCGTTCCCAGTCAGGTCGCTTCACGGTGAAAAACGTTGCCGCGAGCATCGCATTCGGATTTGATGGTACCGCTTCGACTTCGGCCGTTTTCTTGATGAAAACGACCTCAGCTAGCTCAAAATCGGCCTCGGAGTCCGATTTTGCCCATCATCCGACTGCTCTGTCGCGGCGTTTTTCATCCGCTCGCTCCAATGCCTGGTCGCGGGCGGCATCACGCTCCCCTCTGTCCGCGGCGGAGCGCCAGGTTGTGGATGTGTCAAATGGAACCGTCCCTCCTAACACGCGGTCGAGATCGTATCCTGCGGAGGCACCGCCCGCGGCTGTGCACCAAGCTGTGGATGTGTCAAATGGAACCGTCCCCAGCTGACACTCGCTCGGGCGGGGCCGCCATATGCGGAAGTGCCGAGGCAGTGGACCGCCACAGAATATGCCGCCAAAAGGGAGGAGCCCTTTTGACACAGAGGGCGGGAGAGGGAAGATTGAGGGTTAGGTGCGAGGGCTTTTCTCAAAATAGAACACCCCCGGCGGTGGTCCGCCGGGGGTGTTGTGTGGAGGCGCGTTGCCTCCCAGGTTATGGAGCATCTTGGGAAGATGCTTAAAAATGTTTATTTCAGGTTGTAGCCGACTTCGAACGCAGCCAGGTTGATGGCCACGGTCTTCGGCGGCACGGTCTTTTCGATGACTTTGAGCCATGCTTCTTTTTCGAAGTCCATGTGGGCTGCGGCCATGCCGATGATGATGGTGTTGAAGACGCGGGAGTTGCCGAGCTTCAGGGCCTCGGCGGAGGCATCGGCCGAGATGACCTTATACTTCGCGCGGAGGGTGTCCAGGATGTCAGCGGGGTACTGCGCGGCGCCGGTCACTACGGTGATCGGGTCAATGCGCTGGTCGTTGACGATCAGCACGCCGCCCTTCTTCAAAAAGTGTGCGTAGCGGAGGGCTTCCAGACGCTCAAAGGCGATGAGAACATCGGCCTGGCCTTCCTCTACGATGGGTTCTGCAACGTTGCTGCCATAGCGAACGTAGGTTACGACACTGCCGCCGCGCTGCGCCATGCCGTGTACCTCGGAGAGTTTTACGTCATAGCCCGCGTCGAGCGTGATACCGCCGAGGATACGGCTGGTGAGGAGGGTTCCCTGACCACCGACGCCGACGATCATGATATTTTTCGTTTCTTTTGTTTGTACTGCCATGTTTGCCTCCTTACAGAGCGACCTGCTCGAGTGCTCCGAACGGACAACGCTTCGCGCACAGTCCGCAGCCATTGCACATGGTCGCATCTACTTTTACAGTGCCGTCCTCTGCCTTCGTGAGAGCAGGGCAGCCGGGCTTCAGGCACAGGCCGCACTTCTTACATTTATCGGAGTGAACGACCAGCTTATGTGTGGTCTTCGTGGTCTTCAAAAGAACACAAGGAGACTTCGTGATGATGACCGAAACGCCGTCGCGGTTTACTTCTTCCTTAACGACCTTCTCGAGCGTCTGGATGTCGAAAGCATCGACCTCGACGACATGCTCGATGCCCATCGCCTTACACATATGGTAAATGCTGATGGCCGGAACTTCCTGGCCCATCAGGGTCTTACCGGTAGCGGCGTGGTCCTGGTGACCGGTCATACCGGTCGTGGAATTATCCATGATGATCACGGTACCGTTCGACTGGTTGTAAACCATGTTCATCAGGGAGTTGATTCCGGTGTGCATGAAGGTCGAGTCGCCGATCATCGCTACCCAGTTGCGGATGTAGTCGCGGCCCTTCGCCTTCTCCATGCCGTGCAGGGTGCTGATGGAAGCGCCCATGCAGACGGTGGTATCGATAACATTGAGCGGAGCTACGGCGCCGAGTGTGTAGCAGCCGATGTCGCCTGCGGCGTGGATGCCGAGCTTATTCATAACGGAGAATACGCTGCGGTGCGGGCAGCCCGGGCACAGGATGGGCGGACGTGCCGGAACGGCAGCGGGCGCCTCGATATCGAGCTCCTGATGCAGGATGGCCTTACGCAGCATGTTCGCGCTGTATTCGCCCTGCACGGTCAGGATCTCCTTACCGATGGCTTTGATGCCCCAGGACTTTACCTGCTCTTCGATCACAGGCTCCAGTTCCTCTACGACATAAAGTGTATCTACCTTCGAAGCAAAATCCTCGATCAGTTTGCGCGGCAGCGGGTGTACCAGACCCAGCTTTAATACGCTGGCATCGGGCAATGCTTCGCGGACATACTGATAGGGAATACCGCTCGTGATCACGCCGATCTTCGTGTCGCGCATCTCGACGCGGTTTACGGGCATGGTGCAGGCGTCCTGCGCCATCTGTTTCAGACGCTGCTCAACATATACATGACGGCCTTTCGCGTTTCCGGGCATCATGACGAACTTTGCGGGATTGCGGCTGTAGGGCTTATCCTCAACCTCCACACGCGGCTCCAGGGTAACGATGCCCTGCGAATGCGCGATACGGGTCGTAGTACGAACCATCATCGGAGTGTCGTACTTCTCGGAAAGCTCGAAAGCAAGCTTCGTGAAATCCTTCGCCTCCTGGCTGTCGGACGGCTCCAGAACAGGAACCATCGCAGCGCGCGCGACCATACGGCTGTCCTGCTCGTTCTGCGAGCTGTACAGACCCGGGTCGTCGGCAGCGACTAAAACCAGACCGCCGTTGATGCCGCCGTAGGAGATGGTATAGAGCGGGTCGGATGCAACATTGACCCCGACGTGCTTCATGGAAGCCATGGCACGAACACCGCTGATCGCGGCGCCGATGGCTACCTCGGTCGCAACCTTCTCATTCGGCGACCACTCGCAATAGATCTCGGGATATTTGACGATGTTTTCACTGATCTCGGTACTCGGTGTGCCGGGATACGCTGCGGAAACCTTCACACCGGCTTCGTATGCGCCGCGGGCAATGGCTTCATTTCCCAACATGATTTTCTGCTCAGACATTTACGTGAACCTCGAATTTTATAAATCGTACCGGGCCTTCCCGTGATAGATCGGGAAATGATCCGGCCGTAGCGGGAGACAAAAGCCCCCGGCATCATTCTGTAAGTATATCACAGATTTGTGCCGGGGGCAATGTTTATCCTTTATTTTCAAGCGTTTTTGCGGCTGATTCCGTAGTTTTTCACCATGGAACGGTTGATCGCGGAGCCGAGCGCATTGATCGACGCACGAATGATATCGGGGTCAATGCCTACGCCCCATACCACACCGTTATCGGTGCGGATGCCGACATACGCCATGGCCTGCGAGGAGGAACCCTTCGAGAGCGCGTGCTCCTCATAGGTCTCAAGCAGGTAAGTGATGTTGAAGAATTTCTTGAGCGCGTTCGAGACCGCATCCAGACGGCCGTTTCCGACGCCGGTAACGGTGGAGGTCGAACCGTCCTTCGTAACCGTTAAGTTCACCTCGGCGGTGATGCCGTCCTGGCCGGAAACACGCTTGAACTCGCAGTCATTGATCGCGAAGCAATCGGTCTTGTTCACGTATTCCTTGCAGAAATCTTCGTAGATCTGATCCGGTGTAAGCTCTGCATGCGCACGGTCGGAGATGCCCTTCATCATGTAGCCGACCTCTTCGCGCATCGGATCCGGGATCACAACGCCGTGGGAGTTCTTCAGGATGTAGCTGACGCCGCCCTTACCGGACTGGCTGTTGATGCGGATAACGTCGGCTTCATAGGTCCGGCCGATGTCCACCGGATCGATGGGCAGGTACGGCACGGTCCAGTGCTCGCACGCATGATCCTCGCGGTTTTTCATGCCCTTTGCGATCGCATCCTGATGGGAACCGGAAAATGCGGTGAAGACCAGGTTGCCGCCGTAAGGCGCGCGGTCCGGAACGACCATGCGGGTCAGACGCTCATATACGGCGCGGATGGCCGGAATGTCGGAGAAATCCAGACCCGGGTCTACACCGTAGGAATACATGTTCAGAGCGAGGGTGACAATGTCGACATTGCCCGTGCGCTCGCCGTTGCCGAAGAGGGTGCCTTCCACGCGGTCAGCGCCTGCCAGCATGCCGAGCTCTGCGTCGGAGATGCCCGAGCCGCGGTCGTTGTGCGGATGCAGGCTTAAAACGACGCTGTCGCGGTATTTCAGGTTCTTATGGATATATTCCACCTGACTCGCAAAAATGTGCGGCATCGCGATCTCGACGGTCGTAGGGATGTTGATGATGGCCTTGCGGTCCGGAGTCGGCTTCCAGACGTCCAAAACGGCGTTGCAGACCTCGAGCGCGTAGTCCACCTCGGTGCCCGGGAAGGACTCGGGGCTGTACTCAAAGGAGAAATCGCCCTCGGTCTCGGCGGCCAGCTTGTTCAGAAGCTCGGCACCGTCGATGGCCAGCTGCTTGATCTCTTCCTTCGATTTTTTGAACACCTGCTCACGCTGGGCCACGGAAGTCGAATTATACAAATGGATGACGGCGTGGGGCGCACCCTTTACCGCCTCAAAAGTCTTACGGATAATGTGTTCACGTGCCTGTGTAAGTACCTGTACGGTCACGTCGTCCGGGATCATGTTGCGCTCGATCAGGGCGCGCATGAAGGCGTACTCGGTGTCGGAAGCGGCAGGGAAGCCGACCTCGATCTCCTTAAAGCCGATCTTCACCAAAAGCTCGAAGAACTCCAGTTTCTCCTCCAGACTCATGGGCTCGATCAATGCCTGATTACCGTCACGCAGATCGACGCTGCACCAGATGGGCGGCTTTTTGATGTAGTCCTGATGGACCCAGTCCATGCACTCCACCGGCGGCAGAAAATACTGACGTACATACTTTTCACAATTCTTCATAAGTAACCTCCAATCTCTCTGGGTGGGGGGATGCTTTTCGTGTTATGATCCTGCGGATCGCTCCGTTGCTTCACAACTCTCTAAACAGCGGACTTTTCGTCCCTTGGATCCGATGCTGCATGATCCTACGGATTTCTCCGTGCTGCGCACTCCCGAAATCCTACAAAAATTCGACTTCCGCTCGTTTTCTTCGAAAACGGCTCCGGTCTCATTTTTGGTCGGGACTCAAGGTCCGCTCCGTCCATGCGAGCATGTCCGATCGGGACTTTTCGTCCCTTGGATCATAAAAAAAACATCCTCCATCTCTGCTGTAACTTAGAGACGAAAGACGAATCTTACGCGGTACCACTCTAATTCATGCGATATCGTTCGCATGCTCTCATTCGCGCGAGGCATATGCCTGACGCGTCACCTCTGTAACGGGAGAAACCCGGCCGATCCTACTGTTAGTTCAGATGGCAGCTCCAAGGGGAGTTCCGTAAAGTGCAGGTACCGTCTCACACCAACCGACGGCTCTCTGATACTTGCCCAGTACGTACTGGTCCTTTTCATTGCGGTTAACACGTATTTTATCAAAGAACTTCGGAAAATGCAAGAGGAAAAAACAAAAATTTTTAGAAACGCCCATAACTGTCAAAGTCTATTGAAAAAAATAACAATAAGTGTTATACTAATACAAATACATTTGAGATTCGGAAGATGGATCGATTGTATTCTTAGTGGAGAATTCGTAGGGGAGTATCTGCCATGGTACAAAAACAAAACAGGGGATATGAATTCGCTATCGCTTTGTTGGATTCGATCTTGCTTTTTATTGCTTTTTACTGTGCGTCCGCGCTTTGGCGCATTGTCATCATGAACAGTAAGTTTGAAATCGATGATAATTTCAAACAGCAGTTCATGATGCTTTTCCTTGCGTTTTGGGTTACAAAGCTGTTCTCGGCGAGTAGCGGATCAGCGATCCGAAAGAGTTTATTTGATGAGTTTTTCTCGATCATTCGGACGAACTTCATAACGCTGTTGCTCGACACACTTATCATTTTCGTCGTGAACCAGAGCACCATGGTCAGCCGTGGTACATTGGCCGTAACGATGGTCTTCAGCGTAATCATAACCTGTTTGGTGCATATGGGACTGCGGTCCTATCTGATGCGCCGCCGCGACCGCTCGAAGGCGGTAACGCAGATACTCGTTGTAACGACGCGCGAACGTGTGGAGGAAGTTATCGAACACATGGAGAAATACTGCGCGTGGAATCAGCGTATCTGCGGCATCGTTGTTGTGGATGAGGATGATGAGGAGCTGGGAAAACATTATCACGGACATGCCATCCTCGGTAACTTCAACAACATGTTTGAGGTAGCCAGCCGCCAGATCGTGGATGAGGTATTTATTTACGTTGCTTACGACACCGGTGCTTCGATGCGTAAGTATGTTGAAAGATTTGAGGAGATGGGGGTAAATGTACACCTCTATATCCAGATGCTTGAGAATTACGAAAGCACGAACAGCCGCGTTACTTATTTCGCAGGCTGCCCGGTCGTAACATTTTCCGAGAAGTTTTTCAGCTGGGGTCAATTGTTGACGAAACGTATCATCGACATTCTCGGTGCGTTGGTCGGCATGTTTTTCCTGATTCTCGCGACGATCCTGCTGTTCCTTCCGCTGAAACTCGAGTCCCGCGGCCCGCTGTTCTTTAAGCAGAAGCGCGTCGGAAAGAACGGCCGCTATTTTACCATCTACAAATTCCGCTCCATGTACATCGATGCAGAGGAGCGTAAGAAGGAACTGATGGCGCAAAACGAGATGAAAGGCGCTATGTTTAAGATGAAGAATGACCCGCGTATCACGAAGGTCGGACGCTTCATCCGCGCGACGAGTATCGACGAGCTGCCGCAGTTCTGGAATGTGCTTAAGGGCGATATGAGCCTGGTCGGCACACGTCCCCCGACGATCGAGGAGTTCCAGGAATATTCGCCGTATCATAAGCGCCGCTTGGCGCTGAAGCCCGGCCTTTCCGGCCTGTGGCAGGTCAGCGGACGCAGCGATATCTCCGACTTCGAAGACGTCGTAAAACTCGACCTCCAGTACATCGACAACTGGTCGCTGGCTCTGGATGTTAAGATCATTTTGAAAACCATTCTCGTCGTTTTTTCGAAGAGAGGTTCCCGATAGATCCGCACGAAAAATCTCACGTGACAGACCGAAGTTCACGATCCGTCACGGGAAAGGTCTCACGTCGCGATGCATTACATCGTTTTTGATTTGGAATGGAATCAAAGTCAGAATCCCGCGTCAAGCCTGCCGGAACTTCCGTTTGAGATCATCGAGATCGGTGCGGTCAAATTAGACAAAAACGGCCGTATCATTTCGCGATTCTCGGAACTGGTACGGCCGTCTGCTTATCCTTCCGTAAATCCCATCATAAAAAAGGTGACAAAACTGGATAGCGCCCAACTGAAATGCGCACCGGAGTTTCCCTCCGTCTGTGCGGATTTCCTGGAATGGTGCGGCGAGGATCCGGTTTTTTGCACGTGGGGAAGCGGGGATCTGATGGTCCTTCGTTCGAACATCGACTATCACGGAATGGAGTACGAGTTTCATTCACCGCTGACCTATTATGACGTTCAGAAGCTCTACAGCCTGCAGTTTGCGGATGGTAAGGAGCGTGTGGCGCTGGAGACTGCCGTGGAGCAGCTGGTGTTGCCGCATGCGGATGATTTCCACCGGGCGCTGCAGGATGCGTATTACACGGCCTGTGTGTGGCAGAAACTCGATTTGAAGCGCTTTGGTGCCTATCTGTCCGTCGACTATTATGCATTGCCCGCAGAGGGCGAATATTGGAATTTTGACTTCGGGACCTACACGAAGACGGTCACAGGATCGTATGAAACGAAGGCGGCCGCCATGCACGACGACGAGATCTGCCGCGTGCGCTGCAGCCGTTGCGGCGAGTACTGTGACATGCTGGTGCCGTGGTTCGCGGTATCCTCACGCTACTATCTGACATTGGCCGACTGCCCGTCCCATGGGAAGATGCAGGCGAAACTGCGTTGGAAGTCGTTGGCGGGAGGCGAAGTCTTCGCGGTGAAGACCGTTAAGGCGGCAAATAAAGAACGCGCGGAGAAGGTCCGCAAGAAGTATAAGGCATTTCTTAAAGGAGTTGCAAAAAGTGAACGAGAAGGAGATGAAAACGGAACTTCCGAAGATGGAACCGAGTGATCCGGATATTTCGTTTGATACAGAGAAGGCCGAAATCGAAGCGGCCGATATTCCCGCGGAGGAAGCGGAGAGTATCGATACCGAAGAGACAGCGGTAGCAGAAGCGGACGATGAAGACGATGAAGACGTAGTTCCGGCAACGTTTGCGACCGTGAAGGTATTTTCGAAAGAAAAGCAAAGCGGACAGATCGCACGTCGGGAGACGAAAACGGCGGGGGATGCTTCAAAAGAGGAAAGAGGATCCGCGACGGTCGGCACTGCGAAGGTATCGGCCGCACAAACGGAGAAACCGCAGACACGGAAGCGTCGTGCGATCTTTGACGGCTTTACACTGAAGATGATCGCGGTCGTGACCATGCTGATCGACCACAGCGCGGCGGTCTTCCTGAACGGCGCCTGGAAGGAAGAAGGCTTCGGGGATCCTGTGTGGGCGATCTACAACATAATGCGCCTGATCGGGCGTTTTGCGTTCCCAATCTTTTGCTTCCTGCTTGTGGAAGGCTTCTTCCATACACGCTCGCGCCTGAAATATGCGATTCGCCTTGCGATCTTCGCAGTGATCTCGGAGATCCCTTTCGATCTCGCATTGGCCGATAAAAGTCTGGACCTGCCCGACCGTATCTTGGCCTGGAATAAGCAAAATGTGTTTATTACGCTACTGATCGGGTTCCTGGTGATCTGGGGCATCGAGTGGTGGCTGCGCCCGTGGATCGAGCAAAAAAAAGCACCGAAGACCTTCGGCGAGATCAGCAAGTTTTTCTTCCCGATGCTCGGTTTTGTGATCCTCGGCGGTTTGGCCGCTGTATTCACGAATTGTGATTACGGTCTCGGCGGCATCATCGTTATCGTATTCATCTATTTCAGTCACGGCGAGCAGCATCCGGGCATGAATATGATACGAAGCAGTATCATCCTGGCATTCCTGTCGAGCCGCACGGAATTGATCGTGCTGACCGGCTATCCATTGACCGAATTCTACAGCGAACAGCGCGGCCGCAGTTGGAAGTGGTTTTTCTACGTATTCTACCCCGCCCACCTGCTGCTTCTGTTCTTACTCTATAAGCTCATATAATAAAACAGCGTGACCGGTGAAAACCTGTCACGCTGCATTTTTTATACGGTAGTTTCAAAAGAGATTTCACATTGCTCTTTTTCGATCTTATCCTCGGGGAGTCCGAAGAGACAGCCATTTGCCGCGCGGATATCCATGTGGCCGCTGCAGCGATAGAATGAGATCGAACCGGTCTTGTTATTGCTGCCGAAAGCAACTGCCGAAGAGCTCTCAGAACCGATATCGAAGGTACTGTCGATGATCGCCGTGTCGATATACGAATCCGGACCGCCGATGATGAAGACCTCTTTGCTTCGGAAAATAGACTTGAACTTCGTTCCGAAGAGGGCGACACTGCTGCCTGCCGCTGAGTAAGTCGTGATGCCGCAGACACGGTCACCGAACGAAACGATATCGACTTCGCTGTTCTTAAGGCTCGCCTCGACGCCGTGGCCTCCGATGAAGGCGCTGACGGAACACCGGGAGTCGTAGGAAACCTTTGTATTCTCGATATAGACAGATGCTTTATTCTCGCGGCAGCCGATACCCAAAGCTTCCCGGCCTGTCTGCTCGATGATCAGTTCTTTCATCCGGATCGTGATCGGGTTGCGGTCTTCGTTTAAGCCGCCGCCGATAACGACGGCATTTGCGCTGTCCATGTGCAGGCGCATGGTGTTGTTCAGGAAAAGGTTGATCTTACCATGGGAATGCGAGAGATCATGGCCGATCATATACTGGCTTTCGGATGCGGAAACCATGTTCAGCATGCCGTCGCCGACGATCGTCAGTTCCGAGTGCTCCGGAACCTTGATGCTGCCGTGGATATTGACCTCGCCCTGGATGTCCAGCGTCAGTTTGCTGTTCATTCCGAGGGTAATGCTGTCCGAATTGATCTCGGTACGCAGCATCAGGTCCTTCAAATGCATGGTGCATTCCAGATTATCCATGATGTGGATGGCGATGGAGGAGTCGATCTCGCGATTTCCGATCAGGGTGAAGTTCTTTTTCGTCACCATGATATCGGTGTAGTTCTCGAACTCGAGAGCCGCGATGGAAATCTCCATTTCATCGCGTGTAAAGAATGTCTTCTGGACGCGCTGGTTGCCACGCGTACGGTTCGCCTCGTTGATCTCCGAACGGATCGGGAACGGGATCTCCGGGATGATCTCCTTCGTCGGGCACGCGGTATAGAAGCCCTGAATCAGGTCGAAATCCATGGCGATGACAGTCGCCATTTCTTCGGGCTGTTCAACGCCTTCGGCCAACACCAGGAAATGATTTTCATGTGCGTAGTCGATGATATTTTTTGTAAAGTGCCGCTTGCGGCGGTCGTTGTGGATATTCGAGATCAGGCTGCGGTCGACCTTCACGTAGTTCGGCATGAAGTTTAAGAGTGAACTGATGTTCGAATAGCCCGTGCCGTAGTCGTCGATCGCGATCTGGTAATTCGTGCGCTTGCTGCGTTTTAAGAGCACGGCCAGCTGCGTCGGCGTCATCTCGGTCTGCTCGGTAAATTCGAGAACGACCTGGTCCATGACGTCGCCATATATCGAATAGAGCTGCTCGAAATCCGCGTCCGAAAGGATGAACGCCGGGATACAGTTAATGAACAGCTTCTTCTTTCCGAAGAGGTCGCGATGTTTCTTAAATATATCCAGCGTGTTGAACAGGGTCAGACGCTCGATATCGCCTAAGCGGCCGATGTCCTCCGCATGGTTCAGGATCGAGAGCGGGGAGATCTTGTATTTGCCGCCCGACCGCATAAGCGCTTCATAAGCGTAGATGTCGCCGGTGCGCGCGTCGATGATGGGCTGGAAAACATAGGAGAACAGGTTCTCGTTGATGAGGCGGATGACGTTGTTGCGCTCCTCCTCGTCCTTCGCGGAGATGGCGGCGTCCGCCTTTTGGGAACGCTGCATCTTCTGGTCGTTGCGCTTCTGCATGGAGCGCTGGTATTCCGCCTCATACGGCAGGTTCGCGATCACTTCGGCGCTGGTCAGCGGAGCCGTCACGCGTGCCATATGCAGGTTGATGCTGTAATCGCGATCCGAAGATGCATTATATGCATGGATCTGATAGTCCAGGTTCTTCGGAACGTCATCGAACTCTTCAGCCGAATTCAGGATGCCGGCGATAAAGAATTCGTCGCCGGTCACGCGCACGCAGAGGTCTCCCTCGCCTGCGCTTACGGTCAGGATCGCGGCCAATTTCTCCAGCATCCGGTCACCCTCGTCGTGGCCGTAGGTTTCATTGACCCCTTTCAGATTCTCGACGTCGATCGAGATGACACGAAGGAGCTTATTCGGATCGTCAAACTTTCCGGCGCGCTCCGTCATGATGCGTGTATATCCGCGCACGTTTAACAGACCGGTCAATGAATCGCGCACCTGCGTGTCCATGATCGTGTCAGAGTAGATCAGGTGCTTACGCTGGTTCTCCAAAGCACAGGTCGCCTTACGCAGCCATTTGACATAGTGTTCATTGTATACTTGGCCCGAATCCCCATAGGAGAGGACGGTGTAGCCGTAATTCAGTCCGAGAAAGTGCAGGGGCACGAAGATGTAGGCCTGCGGAGATGAGTGCGGCTCGAAGATCGCCGCCAACATCTGTTCCTTCGGGAAGTTCCGGAAGTGGTTGATATCGCCGATGCCGTCGACATACTCATACGGGACGTAGATCGTGTCCGTGTATTCCTTCGCGGGGTGCGGATTGCGCATGACGCCGTCGTTGAGGCACAGCCAGAGACTCTTAACATCTCCCAGATATTTCATGTGCGTCTGGATCGTCTGCAGGAAGTTGTCGAAGGAGTCGGCTTCCATGAGCATCTCAGACATGAAGTTATAATAGGAGTCGAAATGATCGCGGTTGAAACTGATGCCGGGACGGTAGTCGACGGCACCGGTCGCGATGCCCTTCAGATCGAGCGGGCGACATCCACAGGAGAAGCCCGGGATCAGTGAGTAAGTATCTTCGAAATCGATCGTGACCATATCGCCCTTCAGGATCTGCGCAACGAGTTTACGCGCAACATAGACCGCCATGGGCTTCTGGTTGCGCTGTACTGTCGTCAGATTGAAATAGTCCGCGATCATCGGTTCGTTCTTCGAGTAGCCGGTCACGATGACATCGTTCGGTACACCGAAGCCGCGATCCGTCAGTTTACGGATCACATGGACCGCAACGAGGTCGTTGCAGCAGATGATCGCCTGCGGCAAATGATCCTCGGTCAGTTTTGAGATCAGATCGTCATAGGAAGCGTCGTTGCCGGAGATCGTATAGACCTTCTCGTCATCGATCGGACAGCCGATATCTTCCGAAAGCGAGAGGATATATTCCTGTAGTTTTGCAGCGACCGGACGCTGTGCTTCGAGCGTTACATAAACGGCATCGGTCACGTTGTGGCGCATTACCAAGTGCTCGAGCAGCAGCTCGGCGCCGGACGAGTCCTCGATCGCATCGGAGTCAAAACCGGGGATCTCCTCATCAATGCAGATCACGGGCTTCGAAAAGTTCATCCGGAGCTGCGTGATGATCTCCTGTTTTGCTTTGAGGTCATTAAAGGACGCAGGAAAGAAAACGATACCATCGAGGAGGTCGTAATTGATCATATGGAAGATCTCATTTTCCGATTCCGTGAACTTGTGATCATCGATCGTCATCAAACTGGAAAAGATCGCCACATCGACGTTCGCTTTAAAAAATTCTTTTTGCATATAGTAGAGCGCACCTGAGAGATGGCCTCGGTCCGCCTCATGTACGATAATTCCCACCAAAGGGCGTTCTTTCTTCAAAAGGATCCCTCCTTTTTTCCCAAGAAATGGTTACATCCCTATACCCATTCATCGGTTTTTTCTGCCTTAAAACCGTTGCCGATCATACCCTTAGGGTACAATTGTCTATATTAAAACAAGTATAGCATGAGTTGGCGGAAAATGCAATGTATATCGCAAATTTAATAGACGATATCCCGGCGCGCTTTTGCTTAGCAGACCGGTGGGCTTCGAAGTTTATTTTGTCATTAAAGCCTTCCTTGACAATCGGCCGGAAAACGCGTAAAATAAAAGCACTGCCGAAGCAGTGATCGGTCCGGTATCGTGGATCGATCCGAGGGCTCGAACGCGAAAACGGAGGAAGAGAGCATGCGGAATTACCTCAGTGCCATTGGATTTAAAGGCGTCTGGTCCGCTCCGGAGTCGAAACTTTGGAGCCTTCTTTCCTCTACATCGAAAAACCCGACGCGCGATCGCCAGTTCCCGCTTCTGGACACCGGTGAGATCCGGCGCATCGCCTATCGCAGCTTCGACGGGAATACCGGCCTCGTGCAGGGCGGTTACCTCACGCACGACCGCTTTCGCCGGGTGTTTTATTTTCCGTACGTGATCGGATCCACGCTCACAAAGTGTGAGAAATGCGAGATCTATCCGCGTCACGACGGTTTTTCGGTTTTAGGCGTTTGGGATTATCCCGCTTTCGGTTGCACGGCGATCTTTCAGATGGCGAATATCTGGGATTGCATGTCGCGGCTGCCGCTTTCCGGGCGAACCCTGAAGCCCAACGGCGTAAGGTTTTCCGGCCTGGCTGCGAGTGGCATGATCCTGATCCCCATGGAGAAGAGCGAGGACGACCGAAAGTTCCAGAAGAAATACCTCGAGACCATGAAGAAGGACGAAGAAGCCTGGGCCCGTGGGGATTTTGCAGCGTCGAACCGCGTTCTGCGCCAAAACGAGATCTCCGGCCGTGCATCGATGCATATGATGGGCCGTGACGACGTTTATTCGATCGTCGATACATTCTTCCTGCCGGAAGGCTTTGAAAGCGACACCTATCAGATCCTGGGCGACATCACCGCCGCCCGCCAGGTGCAAAACGACATCTCCGGCGAGAAGGTCTGGATCCTCGACGTTTCCGTCTGCGCGACCACGATCACCGTCGCGGTCAATGTATCCGATCTTCGGGGCGAACCTGCCATCCACCGCCGCTTCCGCGGCAACATCTGGCTGCAGGGAGCTATCGAATTATAAATATGGGTCAATTGCATTGCCCCATCACATGTCTGCGTAGCTCAGTTGGATAGAGCGACCGCCTCCTAAGCCCCATGTGGACATGAACCCTTCCGAAAACGAGTCGGAGTTCGAAACTGCTATGTTACATATCTTTTTTTTTCTCGAGGCGGTAAGGTATTGTAACATTTTTGAGCATGCCGCCGGAGTTAGAAGAAATATTTGATGAAACAAAAGCCTTTCCGTTGGCTTTCGGAAGTGCGTAAAACCCAGTAAATAAGCCGATAATCACACATTTTTGTTCCGGTAGTTTAATGGATAAAATAAGGGCCTCCTAAGCTCTGGCTCCGGGTTCGATTCCCGGTCGGAACAGTTCACGAGAGTGGAAGCCGTTAGAAGTTGGTTAGAAGAACGGCTTCCTTTTTCGTTTCAAAAGTCTCATTTTCTTCTAACCGAAAGCCGTCCGGTTAGAAGAATTTCTAACCAAAGAGCCCTTTTTTCTAACCGGCCAGTTTTTCCCGAAACTTCAACTGGGGCGGTTGATCCGTCTAACCGCGGGAAAGAAGGTATTGATCACATGAAATCACGGGAAAGCGGACGGTTTTTTGCAGAAAAGCATCCGGAGAGAGGCCTGTCTTCTAACAGCGGTTAGACAAAACTTCTAACATCCGAAGGCCTTCCGTCTAATCCTATATATCCACCGCCATTTTTAGAAACTCCATATTCCTTTACATACACCGATGAAGAAAACTTCGTTTCTGTCATCGGTGTTTTTTGTTTCCGCTTATTTCAAAGCGGATCAGATCTGCGAAACGGAGGATATACTATGAACAATGAAGTTATTATGATCGACGGGGTCCGTTATCATGCGGACCGTCCGAAGGACTGCAGGAACTGCTTCTTCTTTAAGAACCGGAAGAAAGGTTGTTCGCTCGGGAAGGAGAACTGCTATTATCTGGCGCAGTCGCCGAAAGCGGTATCACCCTGCAAGACCTGTCCCTACGGCCCGTGCATCAGCTTCTGCATGCGGAAAGTCCTGGGGGAGAAAGGAGTGCCGAAAAATGCCTGACAAAGAGACCGTGATCCAGACGATCAAAAACCAGAGAAAGGAAGTCGTAGTTGTTGACCGGAACCGGTCGGTCCCGAAATGCAAACGCTGCATGTACTACCATCCGGAGTTTAAATACCGCAGGTGTTTGTATTCCGCCTGTCCTTTCGGAAAGGACGAGAAGGATATCTTCCGTGTAAAGCCGCCAAAAGGCGCTAAAAAGAAAATCCGATCCTACGCAAACGAGGGAAGAGGTCCTAAGATAGGAGGTGGCAGAATGGGTGAATGACTATATCTACGGAATGGAGGCAGAGCAATACTCCTTTATCCGTGTTCCGAAGATCCTTATGGAACACACCTATTATAAGGGGATCTCTGCCGAGGCAAAGCTCCTGTACAGCATTCTTCTGGACCGCATCAGTGTGTCCCTTAAGAATCAGTGGAAGGACAGTCTGAACCGGATCTATATCTACTATACGATCGAGGAGATCATGCGGAGCATGAACTGCGGCAGGAATAAGGCAGTCCAGCTGCTTGACGAATTGGAGAATAAGACCGGTCTGATCGAGAGAAAACGCCAGGGCCTGGGAAAACCCAATCGCATCTATGTGAAGAACTTCATCCGGCTTGTTGATAACTCCGGGCAGCGAAACTTCCTGAAGTTTGAAAATGAAACTTCAGGAAGTTTAGAAACGACACCTCTGGAAGTTTCAAATGCAAACCCTATCAATACAGATATGAATGAGACAGATAGTAATAAGACTGAGAAGATAAGAATCCTTCCTTCTTTCTTGGAAGAAGGAAACACGGAGAATGCAAAACGAAACGAAGCGAAGGGAAGCGATGAGGCGGATCCTTCAAACCGGTTGGACGAAAAGCAGTACAGGGAGTATTTTTGTGAAAAACTGGATATGGAGCTGCTGATGGAGCGATATCCGTTAGAGAGGGAAACGCTTACGGCGCTTCTGGAACTGCTCGTTGAGACCTGCGCTTCCGGAAAGGAGACGATCCGGGTCGCAGGGGATAAACGACCTGCGCAGGATGTAAGAAACCGGCTGATGCAGCTGACATCCGAGCATATCGCGTATGTGATGAACTGCCTTAACCGGAACACAACGAAGGTGCGGGACACAAAGGCTTATATGCTTACGACGCTGTATAATGCGCCGGTCTCCATGGATATGTATTATCAGCTGCTTGTTAATCATGATATGTACGGATCACAGGAAGGAGGGTGAAACAAGTGTCAGAGAAAACAGTGATCATTTCCGTAACAAACCAGAAAGGAGGCGTAGGCAAAAGCACGACCTGTGAAAACCTCGGGATCGGTCTGGCGATGGCAGGGAAACGGGTCCTTCTGGTGGATACCGATCCGCAGGCATCGCTCACGATCGCCCTCGGCTATCAGAGGCCGGATGAACTGCCGGTTACTTTATCCGATGTTCTGGAGAAGGTGATCCGCGATGAACCGCTTGAAAAAGGCGAAGGGATCCTTCATCACAGCGAAGGGATCGATCTGATGCCGGCAAACATTGCCCTGGCTGGAACCGAAGTCTCTCTGGTAAATGCGATCAGCAGGGAGACGGTTCTGAAGCAGTACCTGGAAACAGTGAAGAAAAACTATGACTTCATTCTACTTGATTGCATGCCGTCGCTCGGAATGCTGACGGTTAATGCGTTAGCCGCGTCGGATCAGCTGCTGATCCCCGTGCAGGCAAACTATCTGTCGGCGAAAGGTCTGGAACAGCTCCTGGGAACGGTCAGTAAGGTACAGAGGCAGATCAATCCGAAACTGAAGATTGAAGGGATCCTGCTTACGATGGTCGATGCGAGGACGAATGACGCGAGGCAGATCGCGCAGCTCATCCGTGAGACCTACGGAGGGAAACTGAAGGTCTACAGCACGGGAATACCGAGATCCGTTCGGGCGGCGGAAACGGCAGCGGAAGGAAAGAGCATTTACGCGTATGATCCGAAGGGAAAGGTGGCGGAGGCTTACAGGGAATTAACGAAGGAGGTGATCCGAAATGCCGAAAAGAGACGGCAACATCAGCTTGAGCAGTTACGATGACATCTTTGAAAACGATGAAAGCAGGGCGGACCGGCAACTGGAACGGGTCCGGAAGGTTAAGATCGGGGAACTGGTTCCGTTCAAAAACCACCCGTTCAAGGTCGTGGATGATGAGGCGATGCTCCGAACAACGGAAAGCATCGCGCAGTTCGGGGTGCTGACGCCTCTGATCGTCCGGCCACTTGAGGAAGGAGGGTACGAGATCGTGTCGGGACACAGAAGAGCGCATGCGGCACAGCTTGCGGGACTTACGGAGGTTCCCTGTATCATCCGGGAAATGGATGACGATACCGCGACGGTGCTTATGGTGGACTCGAATCTTCAGCGTGAACACATCCTTCCGAGTGAACGGGCGTTTGCCTACAAGATGAAACTGGAGGCAATGAAACATCAGGGAGAAAGGGCGGATTTACTGGAAGAAGCAACTTCCGCCCAAGTTGGGCGGAAGTCGGAAACGGCTGATTTGGTGGGGCAGGAAATGGGTGACAGCAGGAATCAGGTACGTCGTTATATCCGCCTCACCAACCTGATCCCGGAGCTTCTTGAACTCGTGGATACAGGAAAGATCTCTTTTACACCGGCGGTGGAACTTTCGTACCTGTCGTCAGAGGATCAGGAGACCTTCCTTAAGGCCATGGATTACGCACAGACGGCGCCTTCATTGTCTCAGGCGCAGCGCATCCGGAAAATGAGTCAGGAAGGCCGCTGTACCTATGATGCCATGTGCGAAGTCATGAACGAGGTCAAGAAAGACGATCTGGATCGCGTGACTTTCCGGAATGTGCAGCTTCGGAAGTATTTTCCGAGAGACTACACAGTGAAGCAGATGCAGGATACGATCTTCCGGCTGCTGGAACAGTGGCAGAAGAAACGGGACCGCTCGCATGAGAGATAACAATCAAATAAAAGAATGAAAAGCGCTCTCCCTGTGAGGGCGTTTTTGTTTAACTAAATCAGGAGGAATAACAATGGATAACACATTTGCAAAGAACAGCAAACACAACGCAGAAAAAAAGGAGGAACAGAGAAACATGAAACAGGGAATGACGACACGGCTTAACGCCTACAAGGAGAGGATCGGCAAACTTTGCGACCGGCTGGAGGATCTGACAGAGGCCCTCAGTGTGCTTTACGATGATGTATCGGAAGAGGCTGCAAAGCAGGGCTTTGTAAAGGTACAGAGTGCCGGAGCACAGAAGAAGGTCTCACAGATCGCCGAAGAACTCAGAAAGAAGGGCGTTCCCGGCTTTGAGCCGATGAAGGAGAAGCCTGTGGGAAACGATTTCCGGAGCCTTCTTTCGAAGATCCGGAACATGGAACAGAAAAACAGCGCGGAAGTAACGTATTACCTGGTTGTAAATGACGACCTGGTGCTTCCCATCGATGTGATCACAGAGGAGGATGACGATGAATATTGATGAATTCAGAGAACAGCTCGTGGAGCTTTTGAACGAGAGGTTTGAGGAGGTTTCCTTCAGTTCGCAGTACGTGGATAAACTGAACCATAGGTCTTACCATGGGATCACGGGCAGAAGGGAAGACAGCAATGTATGCCCTACTCTGGATATTTCCGGTTTGTTTGAGGACTATCAGGACGGGATGCCGATCGAGCAGGCAGCGGACCGTCTGGAAAGCATGTTCCGTAAGGCGTTTGAGCAGGTGCCGGTGTATGATCGGGGTATTCTGGAAAACTATGAGGACATGAAGGGAAAACTGATCCTGCAGTTGGTCCGCATCGAGGGAAATGAAACGATGCTTTCGAAGATCCCGTATGAACGGATGTCGGATCTGGCGCTGGTCTGTCGTCTGGAACTGGAACACAGCGAGAGCGGCATTGCCAGCACGGTCGTTACCGACAACCTCCTTAAGAACTACGGGATCACGAAAGAACAGCTGTTTCAGGACGCAAAGGCAAATGCACCGCTGCTTCATCCCGGGAAGCTTTCGAATCTCTCCGAGATGCTGAACGCATTCAGTCCTATGCTGGTGCATGAAGAATCCCCCCTGAATATCGCTACTACGGACGACCAGTTGAACGGAGCCTGTGTGCTGGCCTATCCCGGTTTCCTCGAGCAGGCGGCGGAAAAGATCGGAGGCAGTTTCTATGTGCTGCCTTCTTCTGTGCACGAGGTGCTTTTCGTGAAGGATGATATGGGATTTCATTCCAGGGAACTCTGTGACATGGTCAGCAGCATCAATGCTTCGGAGGTGAGCCCGGAAGACCGTCTTTCCGATATCGCGTACCACTATGACGCTAAAGACAGGATCTTTGAAAAGGCCGAAGAGTGGGAGGAACGCTCCGAAAGAGAAGTTTATGCCGAGATGGAAGCGGAAGCGATCCTGGCGGATGCCCCGGCTCCGGCAATAGAAGCGCAGACCGTTACCATGCTTCTGGTCAATCCCGGCGAGGCTCCGAAGGAAGTGCAGATCTCGAGCGAACTGAAGGATCTGCAGAAAGCCGTGAAGGGGATGATCGAAGTGACGTATCCGTTTAAGGAACCGGTCGTGATCATCTGTAACGAAGACGGAAAGATCAACGGCATGGATCTCAACCGCGCATTGACGGATGAAAACGGTGAGGTATATGACATCATCGCCGGCCCGTTCCTGGTAGCCGGGCTCGGGGAGGAGGATTTCCGTTCGCTGACGCCGGATGAAATGAAGCGCTTTGAGACGCGTTTTCACCAGCCGGAAACCTTCGTCCGGATGGGAAAGAACATCCTGCCGGTCCCGCTTCCCGATGAAACGGAACGGCAGCACAAAGACAGAGGTAAGCAGCCAAAGCATAAAGAGCGCGAACACGACGCTCTGTAATAAAACCTGAATGGGAGGAGGTGACGGATCATGCAGGATGAGATCGAGGACCGCGCCATAAACTTACTGATACGGACATCCGAACTGTCCTTGCGGACCATCGTAAAAGCCGGAAAGAAGTATATGGAGCACCGGGATAAGGTAAAAGGTCAGAAAGCATCGAAGAAGGCGGAAAAAGCCGAAAAACGGATGCTTCCCCGCAGAGGAAAGCAGTCCGTCAGCGAACTGATCGGTCAGGGACAGGGCATCGAGAATATCGATGTCTCCAGGACCGATATCAAAGGCTTTGAGGTATACGCCAGAAAGTACGGGATTGATTACGCGGTGCGGAAGGATATCTCGGAGAACCCGCCGAAGTATCTCGTGTTCTTTAAGGCGAAAGAAGCCAGCGCCATGACAGCGGCATTCAATGAGTATACCGCGAAAGTCATGCGAAAGAAGGAACGTCCGAGCGTGCGGGAAAACCTGAAGCGGATGATGGAGAAAGTAGCCGAGACCCCCAGGAAGATCCGCGAAAAGATCCAGGAACGGGGAGAGAGATGATGGATAAAAAGAAATGGGCCATGATAGTTCCGTATGTTATCTTCGGGCATCTCATGACAAACGTCGGTGAAGCCTGGCGGTTATCCGAAGGAGGGGATGCTTCCTCAAAGCTCCTTTCCTTCTTCCGCCTCCTCCCGGAGGCGTTTGCAAATCCCTTCCCCGGATTGTATCCGATCGACCTTCTGACCGGACTCTTTAGTGCGGTCTTCCTGTTCCTGATCGTGACATTTAAGCGACAGGAAGCGAAGAAGTTTCGCAGGAAAGAAGAGTACGGTTCCGCGAGATGGGGCAATGCGAAAGACATTGCCCCCTTTGTGGATCCCGTATTTCAGAACAACGTGATCCTGACGCAGACGGAGCGCCTGACCATGGCATCCAGGCCGAAAAACCCGGCGACGGCGCGAAATAAGAATGTGCTGGTCGTCGGAGGATCCGGCTCCGGAAAGACACGGTTCTTCATCAAACCGAATATCCTGCAGATGCACAGTTCCTATGTGGTGACGGATCCGAAGTCCGAGCTGACGCTCTCCTGTGCCGGAGCTCTTCTGCGGCACGGGTATCAGGTCCGGATCTTCAATACGATCAATTTCAGTAAGAGCATGCACTACAATCCTTTCGCCTATATTCACAGCGAGAAGGATATACTGAAGCTGACGACCGCATTGATCGCTAACACGAAAGGCGAGGGAAAGGAAGGTGACGAGTTCTGGACGAACGCGGAGCGCCTGCTTTACTGCGCATTGATCGGATATATCCATTACGAGGCGCCGGAGGAGGAACAGAACTTCGCGACACTGATCGAGTTCCTGGGAGCCATGGAGATCCGGGAGGATGACGAGGAATTCAAAAATCCTGTGGATCTGATGTTTGACGCACTGGAGAAGAAGGATCCGGATCACTTTGCGGTGCGCCAGTACAGAAAATTCCGCCTCGCAGCGGGAGTTATAAATTATAAGAGGTTTCTTGTACAACCTTTAAGAGGACGGCTAACGGTGGCTGCCTAAATACGGAGAAAGGAGGGATTGTATATGAAACAGAAATCTTCACAGAAGATAACGGCTCTTTACGAAAGGCTGAGCCACGATGATGAATTGCAGGGTGAATCCAACAGTATCTCAAATCAGAAAGCACTTCTTGAAGTGTTTGCCGAGAAGAACGGATTCACAGGAATAAGGCACTTTACGGATGATGGCATATCCGGAACTACTTTCGATCGCCCTGGGCTTCAGGCACTCATTTCAGAAGTTGAGCAGGGAAACATCGGCACCGTCATTGTAAAGGACAACAGCCGAATCGGCAGAAACTATATTCTGACCGGAAATTTCAGAGAACTACTGAGAAAGAACAATGTCAGATTTATCGCCGTGAATGAAGGAACGGACACCGGAACCGGTATGGAAGATGATTTCCTTCCCTTCCGTGATGTTATCAACGAATATTACGCAAAGGATATTAGCAAGAAGATAAGATCCACATTCAAGTCCAAGGGAGATTCCGGAATGCATGTTGCAAGTTCACCCCCTTAT
>JAEEGK010000482.1_pt1 | contig 100564 bp, 74 predicted proteins | sample 8958771 | NCBI WGS metagenome assembly JAEEGK01 (sample SAMN16246547, study PRJNA631951) | gut metagenome | biome: gut microbiome; feature: rumen; material: SC-attached | host: Bos | place: Iran: Karaj | collected 2018-10 | reverse complement strand
CAACGGCAGCAAGAACCTGCAGTTCCGCAACCTGTGCGGTGTGCTGAAAGTGAACCTGCAGAAGACGGGTGTGACGGTCACCTCCATTAAGCTAACTATGGACAGCCCGATTAACGGGGATTACGAGGTGAATGATCTGCTTAGCAACGAGTCCTCGCTGTCTTCTACACCCATCTCTGGGACGGGGAGCAACACCACCATACTGGTGTGCAACCAGAGTATCAACACGGCTCACGACTTCTACATCTACCTGCCTGCCGGTACCTATAGCGGGCTGACGTTGGAGATTGCGGCTTCCGACGGCACAGTGTGCACCAAAGGACCCGCCACAGGCAATGTGGTGATTGAGCGCAGCAAGTACAGCACCCTCACCCTGGGCGGCGACAATCTGGTGTTCGTTTCCCCCTATCCCGAAGGGGTGTTGCCGGGAGTGTTCACCGTTGTGAACGAAAACAATGTGACCTGCACAGTTCATTTCTCGAAGGGCAACCTACAGTATAAGCACAGCACTACTACTTGGCGTTTTGCCGAACACCAGTACGACTTTGTGGGCGATGACACCTATGGTAATGTCTACGAAAATGGTGTAAAAAGTGATAATACCCGTATTGGCGAAAATAGATACACAGGTTGGATTGACCTCTTTGGCTGGGGTACTGGAAACAACCCCACAGCTTGGTCTCCCAGAGACGACTACAGCCATTTTATAGACTGGGGTGTGAATGCCATCACGGGAGGAGGCGCGGCCAACACATGGCGTACACTCTCTGTTGTTGAGTGGGACTATATCTTTGTTAACCGTCCCAACGCTTCATCCAAACGTGGCCTTGCCACGGTAGATGAGGTGCACGGATTGGTACTTTTGCCCGACAACTGGACGATGCCTAACGGCATAACCTCGCTCAATACTACTCTGAGCGATTGGACTGATAACGAATACGATGTTTCCCAGTGGGCTCAGATGGAGGCCAGCGGTGCCGTATTCCTGCCCGCTTCTGGCCAGGGTTCAGGGCAAATAGGCGAAGTCGGCCCTTATTGGTCGTATATATCTGCCGAGGGTAATGATCATCCCCAAGATTATGAGTATACCGATAATGATGGCATTGGACTGCGCTTTGCGACCTTCAATATCGGTTTAGTCGCCACAGGTTATATAGGCTGGCCGTCCTTGAGGCTCTCGGTACGTCTTGTGAGAAATGAAAATTAAGACAGTAAAACATTGAATCCTGTTGCGGGCTTGCTGCCCCCAACGATTAGGAAGTCCTTGCCATGACGGCAGGGACTTCTTCTTGTTTCAGGGAATGGCGCGTTAGTGACTTTGAATCAAGTGTTTGCCGATTGGTGTGGAAAATAAATTTGTCTATATCAATTATTTTCCTTATCTTTGCAAATTCAAAAAGTAATACATTAATAATTAAAATATTGGATATGTCGAAGTTACTCCTTTTAGGCGATGAGGCAATTGCCCAAGCCTTTATCGATGCTGGCGGCAGTGCCATCAACAGCTATCCCGGCACCCCCTCCACTCAGATTACCGAATATGTGATTAAATCCAAAGAGGCAGCCCAGAAAGGCATCCGTGCCAACTGGTGCGCCAACGAGAAGACCGCCCTCGAGGCTTCCATCGGTGTGGCCTACGCCGGCAAACGTGCCATGACTTGCATGAAACACGTGGGTCTCAATGTTTGTGGCGACCCCTTTATGAATGCTTCCATTATCGGCACCAAGGGTGTCATCATTGTGGTGGCCGACGACCCCAGCATGTTCTCCTCGCAGGACGAGCAGGACAGCCGTTTCTATGGTCACTGGGCCATGATTCCCATGTTGGAGCCCAGCAACCAGCAGGAAGCCTACGACATGGTTTTCTTTGGCTATGAGCTGAGCGAGAAGATGGGCACCCCCATCCTCATGCGTATTCCCACCCGTTTGGCCCACAGCCGCGCCGGCGTTGAGCGCCGCGAACCGCTGCCCCAGAACCCCATCAGCTACCCCACCGACCCCAAGACATTCGTATTGCTGCCTGCCAATGCCAAAGTGCTGTACCGCGACCTGATTGACAAGCAGCCCAAGTTCGAAGAGTCCTCCGAGAAGAGCGGCTACAACCAATATATCCCCGGCACAGACAAGAGCCGCGGTATCGTTACCACTGGCATTGCCTACAACTATCTGCTGGAGAACTTCCCCGGCGGCAAGTGCCCCTATCCCGTGGTGAAGATTACGCAGTACCCCCTGCCCACCGCCATGCTCAGCAAGCTGTATGACGAGTGCGACGAGATTCTGGTGCTCGAAGACGGCCAGCCTTTCGTGGAAGAGCAGATTAAGGGCTGCCTGGGCAAAGGCAAACCTATCCATGGACGCCTCGACGAGGTGATTCGCCGCGACGGCGAGCTCAATGCCGAGAAGGTTGCCAAGGCCCTTGGCATGAATGTGCCCAATGGTCCCGCAGTGCCCGAGGTGGTTACCAACCGTCCTCCCGCCCTCTGTCAGGGTTGCCCCCACATCGACAGCTATCAGGCTCTTATAGACGTGATGAAGAAATACGAGCACGGCCGCGTGTTTGGCGACATTGGTTGCTACACCCTCGGTTTCAACATGGGTGCATTGAACACCACCGTCTGCATGGGTGCTTCTATCACTATGGCCAAGGGTGCTGCCGAAATGGGCATCTTCCCCTCGGTGGCTGTCATCGGCGACGGTACTTTCGGCCACAGCGGCATGACTGGCCTGCTGGATTGCGTCAACGAGAAGGCCAACGTCATTGTGATGATCCTCGACAACGACATCACCGCTATGACCGGTGGCCAGCCCTCCAGCGCCAACATGAAGCTGTTCAACATTTGCAAGGGTCTCGGTGTTGATCCCGACCACATCCGCCATATCGTTCCCCTGCCCAAGAACCACGACGAGTTTGTGAAGATTTTGGAAGAGGAGATTGCCTACGACGGCGTGAGCGTCATCATCCCGCAGCGTGTCTGCATCGTTGAGAACAAAAAGAGAATTGCAGCCAAAAAATAAATTGTCAGAATAAGTCCGACTTGTCCGACTAGTCTGACCAGTCTGACCAGTCCGACAAGCCGGACACAAAAAAAGAACACAACAATGAAGAAAGACATCATACTTTGTGGCGTAGGTGGCGATGGTATCGTCTCCGTAGCCAAAATCATCAGCGACGCAGCCCTCAACCTGGGCATGAATGTCAAGCAGAGCGAAATCCACGGTATGTCGCAGCGCGGCGGCTCGGTGTTCAGCCACCTCCGCATCAGCAGCGACCCCATCTTTGCCGATGTTATCCCCGAGGGCAAGGCCGATATTATCCTCAGCTCCGAGCCTATGGAGGCTCTGCGCTATCTGCCTTTCCTGGCTCCCGACGGTGTGGTTATCACCAACAGCGACCCCTTCATCAATATCAATAACTATCCCGACATTGAGAAGGTGAACGCTGAGCTGGCTAAGCTGAAGAAATGCGTTAGCTTCAACGCCAACGCTATTGCCAAGGAGCTGAACGCCCGCGGTAACATGGTGCTGCTGGGTGCCGCCGCTCCTTACCTTGAGATTGAGTTCGACGAACTGGAGAAAGCCATCAAGGCCATTTTCGGCCGCAAGGGCGACGCCGTTGTCGAGACCAACATCAAGGCTATCCGTGCCGGCAGAGATGCGAAGTAATAGTCCATTGGACTATTTCGATAGCGAAGCGGAGAAATGAACGCTTGCCGTTCATGCAATGCCTTAGTATAGCTCCGCCGATTCGAAAACGGCGGAAAATATAAGACTAAAAACTCCGTATATAATTACAAAAGGTGGCTTCACACTTGTGAGGTCACCTTTTTGTAAGAAAACCACCCATCTTTTTAGAGATAAACAATGCCAAGTGGCTTGAAGGGATAAAAATGCTTGTCTCTTTCAATAGTGGGGAATCCCGTTTGTTTGATATTGCCACTATTGTTGACAAGACTTTTAGCTGTCTGCATGATGCACTGACATGCTATTTGTTAATATGGGTGGCAATCCATTATTATTTGACCATGAATCGTAGCCTTGTTCCATAATAGACTTTTCGACACGGTTAAACAATAAAAATGTTGTTTTGCCGTTTTTTTGAAAGGCAATTAAAACAATAAATACCTATGAATAAGCAAATGTGGAGCCTCTACAAGGAATCGGATAGAGGTAAAAAAAGCATAGAGACCTTCAAGCCTGAGACTGAAAATATCTATCAGTCTATCAATGGAGTGTTTGAATTTATGTCCAAATACGAAAACTTCCAGTTGCCAGAAGACCATATTTCCGATTGGGTGTTCCTTCTATTGGCAAACATTGATGCACGAGGTTTAGCCCCTGAAAAGTGGACAAGAGAATCATACACAAATTTTATCGAAAAACTTGATATCTTGGAACCTGTCGAACACGAAGATGGAACTATAACATTTGTAGAAGGTTCAGATGGCGTTATTTTACCCAGTAACAAATATAGAAATAAGGCGGCACTGACAAATATTTTTTCCCTGGCATTATATTTCACTTACGAGGAGTTCAAACCAGTTCTATTACCGAGCCGTTTCGACATCATTCAGAGAAACTGTGACTCATTGGGAATAGAACTGCCCGATATTCCAAGAACCAATGACTATATGGGATATTGCGTTTACTACTGGGATATTTGTGTCGCATTAAACGAGTTTCAAAAGGAAAATGACTTAACGGATGGAGAATTGTGTGCTTGCGTTTATGATTACGCAATGATGCTAAATGAAGACACCATAACATCCGAACTCCCCAAACCAACTAATGTATGGTTCACTGGGGCATCAGGTAAAGAGGATTTTGCTTTATTGGATTCTTTGGGACAAGAAAAAGGAGCGAATGATAGTTGCATTTGGGCGTGTAATGAACGTACAAGAAGGGGTGATATTGTAATTGTGTATTGCACAACCCCACGGAGCTATATCCATTCGGTCTGGAGGTCAAATTCGGGTGGCATTTTTAATCCATTTGATTACTACCATTGTAGAACAACTATATGCGATGGCGTGAGTGCTCCACATATAACCAGCAAGGAATTGAAATCAGATAGTTATATGTCGCAGTTGCCTATTGTTAAGAAAAACCTTCAAGGAATAAATGGTGTTGAGCTATCTTCAAAGGATTATTCAGAACTGTTGAGAATGATAGGAGAAAGGGGAGAAGATACTTCTAAATATCCTAAATTATTCGAAGGTGGAGATATAAACTTTGGTGATATCAAACTGGAAAAAGACGTAGAAGAGAACATCTTAATTCCTATCTTGAAAAGGTTGGGCTATTCTGAATCTGACTGGTCAAGACAGTTGTCTCAAAAGGCAGGGCGTAAAGAAAAAGCCATTCCAGACTTTGTTTTCTTCCCACAGGGAGAGAAATATTTTGAAAATGCCCCAATGGTGATTGAAGCAAAATTGGATATGTCGCCTATTCAGGAAATGCAGAAGGCATTTAAGCAGGGATTATCTTATGCACGCATGCTTCGTTCTTCCATTATGGGAATTTGCGACAAAGAACGTCTTATACTATATAAAATTGACAAGAACGGTGCAGCAGACCGAAGCAATCCGATTTTTGAAAATCACTGGTCAACGATATTCAGTGATGAACAGGTTGGTGCAGAACTGAATCATTTGATAGGACGAGAAGTGATAAAAGGCTGTTTGTAAATCAATAACAAAATGGAATTGCAAGAGAGAATCGATTCCTTCATAAACAACCTGTTATCAGAAAAAGAGAAGTTAATATAGGGTCTGCCCAGCGGCCTGCTGTGGGCCAAAAACAATATGGGCGGCACCTCTGCCGGAGAGGCCAACTATCTGTATGCCTGGGGTGATACAGCATATAGGGAAGGTAGATTCACCTGGTTGACCTATAATTTCACCGAAGGCGACCGCAAACCCGAAGTGCCTTCTGTGTATGCCTGTGGACCCACCGATTTTGGCAAGCTGCTAAAATACTGTACCAATTCAGAATATGGCAAAGACGGCCTTGCCGACAATCTCACAACCCTTCAGCCCGATGACGATGCGGCCACTATTGGCTTGGATAAAGGTGCACGCATCCCTACACCCGAGGAGTGGAAAGAATTGTTCAGCAACACCACCAAACAGTGGGTTGTCCAAGACGGCGAAGGATTTGTAGGCGTGAAAGGTTTGCTTCTCACCGGCCCGAATGGCAACAGCCTATTTCTGCCCGCAGCGGGTTATTGTCGTGATGGTTGGTTGGAGTCTTTTGAGGGGCTGGGTTGCTACTGGACCAATGCTCTAGGAAAAATCGACATGAGTTTATCCAATTCGAGCGATGAAGTCTATGCAGTCATTAATTCTACGTACAGTGCCCAGTGCTTCGAATTCGACTCGGCCGATTATTCAAGCGTAAGGACCGTGCTACGTTACGAAGGACTGTCAATCCGGGCAGTCTTCCCCACAAGGTAGTAATCTATTGTCAATCGTGAGAAAAAAGGCTTCCGGGGCACGCTGCATTGCGGCAAGCCCCGGAAGCCTTTCTTGTTCAATGCCCGTCTCCTGCAGGCAAAAGAAGCAAACTAGTGTGTATCCCTGCATCGGGGCAGATCTGTTACCGTAACAGCGTCACAGTGCCGCACAGCGTGAGGTGTTCGCCGTCCAGGGTGGTATAGTTGCAGATATATGTGTATGCCGAGACGGGGCTTTCGATTCCGTGGTAGGTGCCGTTCCATCCCTCGTTGATGTCGGTGGTGTAGAAGATACGTTGTCCCCATCGGGTATAGATGGCCAATTCATAATCCTTCACCTTGATTCCATAGCCTTTGAAGATGTTGTTGGTGGGCTGGTCGGGAGTGAATACGTTGGGGAACCAGATGGTCTGAACCTTAATCGCTACCGAGGCTGTGGCACTGTCGGTGCAGTCGTCGGTGTACACCATCAGCATCACCCGCACGCTGTCGTCGGTTGTAGAGGCATAGTAATGGACAATACTATCGGTTTCGGCGGATAATGCAGAATTGAAATACCATTGCCTTTGGTGCGGTTGGGGAGTGAGGTCGATGGTGGTAAGGGTCATGTTTTCCGCGTTCAACAATTGGGGTGTGACCTCCAGGCGGGCGTCAACAATTGCCACGGGTGTCAGTATGAGGGTGTCGTATCGAGGGCAGGGAATGGAGTTGCAGATGTTGGTGGTGAGGTAGTAGGTTGTAGTGTCGCCGGGCGACAACAACAGTGGGTCTGCAAGCTGGTTGCCTGTTACCCATCCGGTTGGCAGACTGCTGTCGGCAGGGGTGGCTGTCCAGCGGTAGCACAGTGTGTCGGGCAAATGCATCAAGTATCCGCCCGGTTCGCTGCAAATCATTATTGGCTGTAGGCTTAGCTCCGGTGGCTGCAGCACCCGGACTCGCAGCACCACCATGCTGTCCAAAGAATAACTTATCCCGTTGTTCACTGAGGTGCTGAAGAGATGCAAGGTATCGGCTGAAGAAGTGGTGAAGATATGGCGATGCCAGACCAAAGGCAGGTCGGAGGAGCAAACGGTTGTGTCCAAAATGTTGATGCAGTTGAGGTGGAGTGTAACGGTGCTGTCGCAGCCGTTAAGGGCGGTGAGGTTGGATGTGTATACTCCCGGTTGGCGCAGGATGGTGCCGTTGAACATATAAGGTTCACCCAGCAGCAGTGTGTCTTGGATTGAGATGTTGTATACGGGTTTGGTTTGCAGGTATAGCACTGTTTGAAGACAATTGGCTATATGGTGGTATTCGCCTGAGTCGGTCAGTTCGCGTCCAAAAAAGTTGTAGCTGCTGCCTTGGCAGATGGAGGCGTGCACGGTGTCGTGTTGCATCGACACGGTGAAAGTTTCGCTTACAGAGTCGGTGCAGGCGCCTCCGGCCAGGAGGGCATAGAGGGTTACGGTGTGGGTGCCCTCTTCGAATTGGTGGGTGATGTCGGTCGAGGTGTAGGTGATGCTGTCGTCCACCACCCAGAGGTATTCGTCGCAGGGGAAAGAGGTGAGCTGGGTGCGGGCCTCGTCGCGAGCGACGCAGCTTTGGTTGACAAAGCGGGTGGTATAGCCACAGGAGTCCAATGGCTGCATGGAGAATGCCGCCAAGGGGTAGCGTCCGCCGGCATAGGTGGAGAGGTTGAAACTGCACACTTGGTCGGAGAGTTGGTATGAGACTTGGCAGCCGTACAGGCCTTCCTGGGTGACATGGAGCGAGCGGGAGGTGGAGAGGGTGGTGGCGGTGTCTTCCATGTTGTACCAACGGTAGGAGAAGCCTTCGGGGGCGCTGAAGGTGTTTTCTGTTCTGTTGCCGCAACTTTGGGCAAGGATGCGCTTGGTGCCAGTTTGCAGGGTGAAATAGCCATAGCCGAAGTGGCCGCCGAGTGAGCAGTCGTAGTTTGAAAGGGATACGAGGATGGTGCGGCCGTGCAGAGGTGCGAGGTCCACTCCCACCACATCCCAGTCGTGCCATAGTATCATCGAAGAGGTGGGTAAAGTGTTCCAACCGGATAAATCGCCCGAAACGAAGTTGCCAAAATAGCAGTTGCTGATGAATTCGCCGGAGGTGTCGGTGATGTTGAATATGAAGCGGGGTTGGTCACGTTCTATGTGGTTGGGGTTTTGCTCCACTATGGCGTAACGCAGTATGAGCAGGTCGTATTCGTTGGTGTCGATGTCGAGGGTGTAGAATATGGCTTCCTGCTCGGCTCCACCTACCCAGTTGCCCAATCGAACCGACGAGCAGAAGCCTTCGGGCACGGTGCGCAATTGTCCGTCGGTGCGGGGGTCGCGCTCGGAGGTGTCGTAATGTATGGTGTGTCGGGATAAGGGCGAACTGCTGCCGGAGTCGACGAGGTGTTGCGGGGAATGGCTGTTGGCGGGTGAAGAGAAGGTGCCTGTGACGCATTTTACAGACTGGATGCAGGAGAAGAAGTCGTAGTGTAGCATGCGGTATCCGGGAGGGTTGCATGAGGTGTGGAACGGGATGCTTGCATAGTCGCTTTCGCCGTAGGTGCAGAGGGCATATACCCGTGCTTCGAAATCTTCGTTTCCGGTCACATCCTGGAGTTCGACGGGAGGGGCATTCACTGTGAGCGAGGTGCCGGTGCCTTCGGCGAAGCCTGCTGGACCGTATTCTACTCTATAGACATGATGGCGGGGCATGTAGTCCCAAGTCAATATCATGTTGTTGTTGGATATGCTAGAGTATCCGATTGAGAGGTTGGATGGGACGGGGCAGGTGGTGAAGGTGGTGTTGGCGTATTCGCTTTCGCCGTGAGTGCATTGGGTGTAAACGCGTGCTTCGGTTTCGGCGGTGGTGTGCACATCGCGTATCACAGCCGAGTTGCCGTTCACCATGAGGCTGGTGCCGGTGCCTTCGGCAAAGCCGGTGGGGCCATACTCTACGCGGAAGGTGTTGTAGAACGGGCTTCCGCCCCAGAGCACACGGATGTCGTTGTCGTTGTTCCACACTGGTTCGGAGGTTACGTCGTAGGGGATAGGGCATAGGTGTTCGGAGGGGGTGAAACGATAGTAGCGGTACTGTCCGGGCCAGGAGCCGGACACTTCGGTGGGTGGGAGTGAGGAAACAGTGTGGCTGTCGGGATTGATGATGGCCAGGTGGGCGGTGTCGAACATCAGGCCTATGCTTGTGGGTGGGTTGCCTGGGTGTGTGTCCTCGCCATAAATCAGAGTGATGGAGTTGTCCGCCTCGCGCAGTTGCACCTGACACAAGTTTGCTGCCGTCAGGTTACTGTTGTATCCGGTAGTCTGTACCACAAATACCCGATGGCCTGAAGACTCGGTGTAATCGGCAGTTCTAAAGTACATAACGGGAGGGATGAGTTGATAGGGTCGGCGGGTGTAATGACACTTGTTGCCGAATATGCCGTTGATATTTTGCCCTATCATGTCGACTTGATTGGGAAAATAGCTGTATGGTCGTGGATCCTGAGAGGAAAATAAAGGTGGAAATGACACGGTACCGTCCAAATAGATGAAAAGATTCGTGTGGTTGCGGTCCCACATGAAGAATGGAAATGGGATAGAGATGTCGGTTCTGGAAGCTAATATCCAAGGAGTGTTGGCGTGGGTGTTCATATCATACCATAGTGAGGAGTCCACACCGGTGGTGAACTCATAACCGTGTATTATGGTAGACTGGGCGTGGACCCGCACGCAGCAGGAAGCCACAACCATTGTTGCTACTAACATAAAGTGGCGCAATATGTGCTTCTTGTTGTCCATTTCATAAATATAGAAGAGAAATACTTTGCAAAAATACGTTTTTTTTCTTGAATAGTATATTTTTCTTGTGGATGTTGGAGATATGTGTATCGTTGCAACCGTATGTATTACGTTTCTATGCAGGATTAGAGAAGAATTTTGATGTGGTAGTTTTTTTTGTCAACTGCTAAAAAAAGCGTAACTTTGCAATTGCATTATCTAACGAAAATAACACAGTAATGGGAACCACTTTACGCAGTATTATTGTCTGCTTGATGCTTTTGGCGGCCAGCCCGTTGTTGGCACAAAGCTGGCCGGAGAATCACGGATATGTCCAATACACTGATGACCCTGAACGCATCGACATACAGGGGCAGATTGTCGTTCCGCACAATGCCGACTCCGTCGAGCTCCTTACAGCACGTCTGCTGCACCGATACTTTAGGGACTATGTCATCATCCCTGAGCCTGCCCATTCCGACTCGCTCTATTCTTTCTTCAATCCCGGTTATGGCAATCTGCGGCCCACTATCTTTGTAGGCAAGACCCGACTGGCCGACAAGTGCCTTACCCGCAAGGACGAAATACGCGATGACGGTTTCATATTAAAGAGTGACGGAAGGGTGGCGGTTATTTATGGTTTGCGGGGCAAGGCAGTCTATTATGGGGCGGCACGCTTGCTGGAGTTGAAGGGCTACCGCATGACACACCAGCAGATTGCCGATGTCGCACCAGATATCAAGCCCGGACTCCCCATTGTCGATGAGGTGAACAACCCCTCATTCGCATATCGCGAGATATGGTACTACACCCCCCATCACAGCCAGGACTATGCCGACTGGCACGCCCTGCACCACCGCATCCGTGTCGGCGACTCGGGACAATACAATTGGGACAGCCGTTTTTCCGGTCCTCTCCGCTGGGCCGACGGCATGTATGTCCATACATTCCAAAAGCTCATTTCTCCAGCCCAATACTTTGAACGCCACCCCGAGTGGTTTTCAGAGATAGGAGGCCGACGGGTGCGCGACGGGCAGTTGTGTCTCTCCAATCCCGAAGTGCTCGACACCCTTTGCGCCAACCTTGCCAAGATGATGGAACAACAACCCGACGCACAGATATGGTCTGTCTCGAACAACGACAACTACAACGTATGCCAGTGCCGACACTGCCGCCACATGGACTCGCTCTATGGAGGTCCATCCGGGACACTCATCCATTTCATCAATCAGGTGGCGCGTCGTTTTCCGGACAAGACCATCTCTACCCTTGGCTATCAGTTCACCCGCCGTGCTCCGCAGCCGGTGGATGGCCATGTGGAACAGCCCGACAGCAATGTGAACATCATGTTTTGCTCGATAGAGTGCGGCCGTCAGGAGCCTATAGCCACAGCCCGTGCGGAGGCCTCGTTCCGCAAAGACATGGAGGAGTGGGCCGCTTTGACCGACAATATCTATATGTGGGATTATGTGGTACAGTTCCGCAACATGTGGAATCCCTTCCCGAATCTACACGTCCTGCAGCCCAATCTTAAGTATTTCCACCACCACGGTGTGCGCCTTATGTTTGAACAGGGTACGGGTGCCAACAACGTGACCTCGTGGATGGAACTGCGCGAGTATATGTTGGCGAAGCTGTTGTGGGATGTGAATGCCGACCCCGACTCGTTGCTGCACGACTTCTGCCTGCATTATTATGGTATGGCGACACAGCCGGTGGAGGAGCTTTATCGCGAAATGCACCGCTCGCTCATCGCATCAGGGCAATGGCTGGACATTTATGGATATCCTGTAGATGCCGCGCAGGGCTATCTTGCCCCATCCCAAATAGAAAAATATCAATCGCTCATAGCAGCCGCATACGACAGCCTGAGCCACTATACCTCTTCCAACAACAATTACCACTACACCTGCGGACTCTTCAACAACCAGGTGGTGCGCGACCGCATCCGTTTCCTTGAACTCTCCATCGACTATGCTGTGCTCGAGCTCACCATGTCGGGCATTCTGCCCATGGATAGCACATTCGTGTCCAAGGCTGACCGTTTTGTGACCGATGGCAAACGCTTGGGCCTCAATATCCTTCACGAAATGGGTTATACCCTCCAAGAGTACCGCGCCGACATCGATAACTATTTGTCAAAAATCACCCAGCCCAACTTGGCGCGACATTGTCCTGTGGTGCTTCGAACCCAGCCCGATGGTCAGTACTCCGCTTCAGGGCCTCAGAGTCTTACCGATGGCTGTGCAGGCATACTCAACTACAAACACTCCTGGCTGGGATTCCAGGGCGACACCATTGACGCTGTTATCGACCTGGGCCGTCGCCAGCGGCTCCATGAAATCAAGTTGGATTTCTTCTACTACCCTCTTTCGTGGATTTTCTTTCCGCGCACCATCAACTATTATATCTCTAACGACGCAAAACACTGGCAGCTGATAGACTCACTCCAGCCCGATGACCCGCAGCGACTGGCGGTGCCCGAAATACGCACCTTTGCCACCCGTCGTTTCAGCCGCCGCGCCCGCTACGTGAGGGTGCAGGCCATCCCGATGCCCACCATCCCTGCTTGGCATCGCGCCACAGGCAACGCCCCGTGGCTGTTTACCGACGAGATTATTGTGCGGTAGTTTTCTTGTATTTCATAAAAAAAACGTACCTTTGCAGCCGCTTTTTCTGTAAGAAGTATGTTGACAACGGTACACATTATAGGCATCTTGCTGACGGTTGGACTACTTTTGACCGTCAGTGTTTTTTCCGGTCGCAAGGTGAAAGACGCCAAGAGTTTCACTACGGGCGGTCGCTCGGGCTCGTGGATGGTGTGTGGCGCCATTCTCGGTACCCTGGTGGGTGGACAATCCACCATAGGCACCGCTCAGTTGGCTTTCAGTTTCGGCATCTCGGCTTGGTGGTTCACCATTGGGGCCGCACTGGGAGCATTGGTGTTGGCACTTGTATATGCCCGCCCACTTCGCAACAGCGGTTGCACCACGTTGCTCGAAATTGTGTCCCGCCAGTATGGCCGGCGTGCCGAAACAGTGGGTTCCATACTCTTCCTTATCGGCATATTTATAAGCATTATGTCGCAGGTGCTTTCCTCCTCGGCAATGGTCACTAGTCTTTTCCGTATCCCCCTCACGTGGTCTGCCGTTATCAGTGCGGTGCTCATCATGTTTTTTGTACTTTTTGGCGGTATCCGCAGTGCAGGTGCCGGTGGTATCATCAAGTTGCTGTTGCTCTATGTCACCTCGCTGGCTGCCGGAGCTATGGTGTTGCACCTTGGGCACGGATTCCGGGGCATTATGTCCAGCATCGAAGCCATTTATGCAGACCCCGTGGTGGCCGACCTTAATGGCATCACCGACGTCGAAAGCATACACCGCCGCTATGGCAACATCGTGGCACGCGGACCGCTGAAAGATATTGGCGGGTGCCTTTCGCTCATGCTTGGCGTAATCACCACCCAGACCTATGCCCAAGGAATATGGTCGGCCGCCACCACCCGCAAGGCCCGTCGGGGCGGAGTGTATTGTGCCTGCCTTATCCCCATTATCGGCGCTGCCTGTGTGATGGTGGGTATGTACATGCGAGGTCATTATGTCACTGCATCCGAATTGGCCGCCTTGCAGGCTGCCGGCGGCTCATTGCCTGAGGGTATAGGAGTTTTAGACAGCTCGCTGCAGGCGTTTCCCGATTTTGTGCTGAACCACTTGCCGGCATGGATAGGGGGCATTGCCTTGGGTGCTATGCTTGTTAATATTATGGGTTGTGCCAGTGGGCTTACCCTTGGTGCGGCCACTATTCTGGTGCGCGATGTGTATTCCAATCTGCGTGCTTTGCGCCACCGCCGCCGTGCTGCCAAGTTGGGCTTGGATGCCATAGGGGCGCTGGTTCCGCAGTCGGTGCGCCACCCGCTAATGCAAACACGCCTTTCCATTGTGGGGTTGCTTGGTTTGGCAGTGGTGGTGTCATTGTCGTTCAAAGGCACTTTCATCAACGACCTTGGTTTCCTCTCGCTGGGCTTGCGTGCCGTGGCGCTACTTTTCCCGCTTAGTTTTGCCCTTTTCCTGCCGGGCCGTATCAATCCCCGCCGTGTGGTTCCCGCCATGATAACGGGTACTGCCGTCATGCTCTTGGCGAAGTTCCTTTCCCTTCCTGGCGACCCAATTTATTACGGTCTCGGCCTTTCGGCTCTCATCCTTCTTGTTGGCAACCAGCACCGCAAGCAATGACCCTTAGTGGCAAGGACGGAAAACGCCCGCAGTCAGGGTGGACCCTTCAGCCCAAATCGGTAGCAGCACGGCGAAGCCGGAGCCGGGGTGAGCGATGTGGAGGTTGAGGGAAAGTATAAACGAGGGAGGAAAAAAGTGAGAAAGAGGTTGTTTTTTCTTGCTATTTTTAAAAAAATGTGTATCTTTGCAGCGACAAAATGTGGGGACGAGAGTTCCCTTTTTTATTGCTTATGATAGATAAATTCAAGGTGTTAGACATCGTAAAGGATGTGCTGGAGGGAACTGACAAGTACCTCATAAACATGAAAATCACCCCCGATAACCGCATTTTTGTGGATATTGACGGTGATAATGGCATCAATATTGATGATTGCATAGAGGTGAGCCGTGCGATAGAGTCGCAGTTGGACCGAGACGAGGAGGATTTCGAGTTGAATGTGAGTTCGGCAGGTGCTGATTCGCCGTTGAAGATGCCCCGCCAGTATCGGCGTCATGTGGGTAGGGAACTGAGTGTGACACCCTTTGACGGAGAGCAGGTGGAGGGGACATTGATGGAAGCCGACGACCAGCATTTTGTCATCAAAATAAAAGGGAAGAAGAAAGAGAGTGCGCGCGAGGTATCGTTTGCCTACGAGGATGTGAAGACGGCCAAGGTGGTGGTGAAGATCTGACCCTTGAGGGTGACGTGAACATGGAGGAAAGTCAAGAATAGTAACATTATCAACATATAGTTAAATGAAGAGTCAAACTAAGACGCTAGACCTGATTGATTCCTTTTCGGAATTCAAAGAATTTAAGAACATTGACCGCGAGACGTTGATGCACATTCTGGAAGAGGTGTTCCATGCCGCTTTGGCCAAACGCTACGGCACGGAGGATAACTTCGATATTATTGTGAATATCGACAAAGGAGACTTGGAGATATTCCGCAACCGCACTATTGTTGAGGACGGAAATGTACAGGACGAGAATACGGAAATAGCGTATAGCGATGCCATCAAGATAGAGTCGGATTTTGAGGTGGGAGAGGAGCTTTCCGAGCCAATCTATATGTCGGATTTCGGACGTAGAGAGATTCTTGCTATCCGGCAGAACCTGGTGAGCAAGATTCAGGATTATGAAAAGTCGCTGATATTCCAGAAGTATAAGGAGAAAGTGGGTGAGGTGATTGTGGGTGAGGTGTACCAGCCGTGGAACAAGGAGATTCTGATTCTTGATGAAGAGAAGATAGAATTGGTGCTGCCGAAGGCAGAGCAGATACCGAGCGACCGGTTCCGCAAGGGCGACACGGTGAGAGCCGTGGTGCTGAAGGTGGAGATGAGAAACAACAATCCTGTGATTGTGCTTTCGCGTACATCGCCCATCTTCCTGGAGCGTCTGCTTGAGGCTGAGGTGCCCGAGATATACGACGGTTTGATAACGATACGTAACATTGTGCGTATACCCGGTGAGAGGGCTAAGATTGCTGTGGAGTCGTATGACGACCGCATCGACCCTGTGGGATCGTGCGTGGGTATCAAGGGTGCTCGTATCCATGGTATTGTGAGAGAGCTTCGCAACGAGAATATCGATGTGTTGAATTATACTCCCCGTTTGGATATTATGATTCAGCGTGCACTGGCACCGGCCAAGATATCGTCGCTGAAGATTGACGAGGAGACCAAGAAGGTGGATGTGTATATGGATCCCGACCAGGTGTCGTTGGCAATTGGTAAGGGCGGTTGCAATATCAAGCTTGCAAGTAAACTGGTGGGATATGACATTGACGTGTACCGTACCGGCGACGAGGACACCGACGATGTGGATTTGAGAGATTTCTCGGACGAAATTGACCAGTGGGTAATCGATGTGCTGATTAACATTGGTTGTGACACCGCCAAGAGTGTATTGGCATTGAGCAAGGAGGATTTGCTTGCGCGCACCGATTTGGAAGAGGAGACTGTGGACTATGTAATCAATGTGCTGCGCTCGGAGTTCGAAGAAGAGGAGAAGGAATAGCATCCGTAGCCCGGATGTCGGCCAGCAGACGGCCGCTAAGAGGCCACATTGTTAGGTGGCAAAAAAGAAACAGAGTTTTAACTAAAAAAAAGGAGTGAAATATGGCAGAAGAACACAAAGGAATTAGACTAAAGAAGGCGGCGACAGAGTTGAATGTGGGAATCTCGACATTGGTGGAGTTCTTGGCAAGGAAGGGCCACGTGGTTGAGACTAACCCGAACACGCGCCTTACTGCTGACCAGTACGAGCTGGTGGCAGCCGCGTTCCAGGCCGAGAGAGCCGTGAAGGAACAGGCTGACCGTATCGAGATTACGCCCAGCGGTAACAATGTGACCATTGAGGTCAGTATGGATGATAAGAATGATGAGAACGAGGAGGTTATCATAAAGAACTATACCTCTTCATCTGTCGACACCAAGGGTGGCAAACAGTCCGTTGATACTGCCAACACTCCCGACGAGCCTGATGTACCTGAGGAGAACAGACAGAACGATGAGCAGGAGACTGCACCGGAGCCTGAGCACACAGAACCGGAACAGCCCGAGCCCTCTGAACCCGAAGAGGAAGTGAAAGCTCCCCAGCCCGAATTGGCACCCGAACCCGAGGCAGAACCTGCAGAGCCGGAACCCGTTGAGGAAACAGGTGAGGAACCTCAGGAGAAGGAGAGCGAACCAGAGGCTGAACCAATCGTTGTGCCCACCAAAATGGGTGATATCCGAATCGTGACGAAGATTGATTTGGCTTCTATCAATACCAAGACCCGCCCCGATAAAAAGAAGAAGGGCAAGGGTGCGGGTAAGAGCCAGCCTTCTGCTGAGAGCAAGCCGGCATCCACTTCGCAGCAGTCCGCAAAGGCTGCACCCGTAGAGGTGCCTCAAGAGGATATTCCGGAGGTTACCACTCCAGAGCCCGTGAAGAATGAACCTACAAAGCAGGAACCCGAATTTATTGAGACAAAGTATACAAAACTTGAAGGTCCCAAGCTGGTTGGCACCGTGGATTTAAGCCAGTTTGAGAAAGCAAAGCCCTCATCGGCCGAGAAGAAGAAACGGAAACGTATCAAGAATAAAGGCGTAAAAGTGAGCGACACCACCGGTCAGACCGATGTTGCCGGTACTGCATTGTCCAATAACAAGAACAACAAGAAGGCCAAGCCCGCCCCGGCTACTGACACTAAGAGCGAGAAGACCGAGCGTCAGGAGAAGAAAAAGAAGAAAGAGAAGAAAGCGGCCAAGGTTGAGATTGACGACCAGGAGATTGAAAAGCAGATTCGTGACACTTTGGCCAGACTCAGCCCTCTGGGTAAATCGAAGACTTCTAAACACAATCGCGAGAAACGCCAGAAGGTGCATCAACGCATCGAGGAGGAGCAGCTGAACGAGATGGAGAGCCAGAAGATATTGCAGGTGACAGAATTTGTCACTGCAAACGAGTTGGCTACCATGATGAATGTTCCTGTCACCCAAATTATCAGCACATGCATGCAGGTGGGTATCTTTGTGAGTATCAATCAGCGCCTCGATGCTGAAACTATCAAATTGATTGCCGATGAGTTTGGCTTCGAGATTAATTTTGCCAGTGCCGATGTACTTGACGAGTTGAACAAGATTGAAGAGGAAGACCGTCCCGAGGATTTGGTTCCCCGCAACCCCATTATTACCGTCATGGGTCATGTGGACCACGGTAAAACCTCGTTGCTTGACTATATCCGCAAAACTAATGTTATTGCCGGTGAGGCGGGTGGTATTACCCAGCACATCGGTGCTTATGAGGTGACCACTGCCGAGGGAAGGAAGATTACCTTCCTCGACACCCCTGGCCACGAGGCATTCACGGCTATGCGTGCCCGCGGTGCCAAAGTGACCGACATTGCCATTATTGTTATCGCTGCCGATGACAAGATTATGCCCCAGACAGTTGAGGCTATTAACCATGCCCAGGCAGCGGGTGTTCCCATCGTATTTGCCATTAACAAGATTGATAAGCCGGGTGCAGACCCTGATCGCATCAAGACAGAACTGGCTAACATGAACCTCCTGGTGGAGGAGTGGGGTGGTAAATACCAAAGCCAAGATATTTCCGCCAAGAAAGGTATCAATGTGGAGGAATTGCTCGAAAAGGTTATCCTGCAGGCTGATATCATGGAGCTAAAAGGCAATCCGAAGAAACGTGCCAAGGGTACCGTGTTGGAGAGTTCTCTCGACAAGGGGCGCGGCTATGTGGCCAAGCTGCTCGTAGAGAATGGCACTATCCGTAAGGGTGATCCCATTGTAGCAGGAGCAGTGAGCGGCCGCGTGAGAGCCATGTACAATGAGCGTAACCAAGAGGTAATGTCGGCAGGTCCTTCGCAGCCCGTGCTTCTGTTGGGTTTGACTGGTGCATGCCAGGCTGGTGACACTTTCAACGTTACAGAGAACGAGAAGGAGGCAAAGGATATTGCTGCAAAACGTACACAGTTGCAGCGCGAACAGGGATTGCGCACCCAGACCCACCTTACGCTCGACGAGATTGGTCGCCGCATCGCATTGGGCAATTTCAAAGAACTCAATATTATTGTCAAAGGTGATGTGGACGGCTCCGTTGAGGCATTGTCCGACTCGCTGCTTAAATTGTCTACCGACGAGGTGCAGGTGAATGTGATTCACAAGGCTGTGGGTCAGATTACAGAGACCGATGTCATGTTGGCAGAATCTTCCGATGCCATTATTATAGGTTTCCAGGTTCGTCCTTCGGTTGGTGCACGCAAGATGGCCGAAACCGACCATATCGATATCCGCCTGTATAGTATTATTTATGATGCTATCAACGAATTGAAGGATGCTATCGAAGGTATGCTTTCTCCCGAGACTCAGGAAAAGATTGTTGCCAATCTCGAGATTCGGGAAACTTTCAAGATCAGCAAGGTGGGTACTATTGCTGGATGTATGTGTCTCGATGGCAAGATTGGACGCAACCATAATGTCCGTATCATCCGCGACGGTATTGTTGTCTATACCGGTAAACTTGCATCACTGAAACGATTCAAGGATGATGTGAAAGAGGTTGTTAGTGGTCAGGATTGCGGCTTGAATATCGAAGGATTCAATGATATCAAGGTAGGCGATATTGTCGAGGCATACGAGATTATCGAGATAAAACGTAAACTTTAATATACCCTTTTGGACTCACACATCTGTGAGTCCCAAGGTTGTTGCTCTGATAGTTCAATGGATAGAATAACTCTCTCCTAAAGAGTAGATCCGGGTTCGATTCCCGGTCGGAGTACAAGTTTCATGATTCCATCCTTCCGGCGCAATTGCTGGGGGGATTTTTTTATTTCCATCAGCTGCGTTATGTTTACAGTCATGCTCTATTACCTTTTGCGAGTTGTTCTCACGCATATCCGTTTGCTTGAAATGAAAATAGCGGAACCCCTTTCGTTGAGTTCCGCTATACTTAAGCGTCTTTTGTAGCACTATGTCAGTCTTCAACAATTACGCCGCTCACACACCAGTGGCTGAAGCTGCCTGCCTGTGGCTCACCTTGGGGAATGGCCACGGTGAGGGTGTGGCTGCCGGTGGGATTGAGCCTTTGACGACGGAAGTAGTCGGTGAGGTCGAAGTATACAGGTTGTGTGGCGGTGCCAGGACACCAGCCGCTGCGCGAGAAATCGTTGCTGGACATGCCGTTCCAGAAATTTCCGCTCACGGGATTCCATTCGCGGTAGCGTCCGCAGTCGCTGCGCCATGGGGTGAACGTGAATGCGGGCTTGCCGTCAATAAGGAGGATGTGGGTTTTGGGGTTGAACTCGTCACCGCCGTCCCAGCCTCCGTGGCCGGTGGCGATATAGCGCAGTCGGATACGGCGTGTAGTGTCAGTAATGCTGAAACGGACTTTTAGGCTGTCGGTAGCAAACAGTTTACCATAGTTCTGCCCGGCCATCTCCAGCACGTTGCAGGTGTTGAATAGGGGGCTGATTCGTGTGCGATGGGCGCTGTCGATTTCGGCAGTCGGGGCACCTGGGTAGGACTTGATGTCGAGGGTGACGGTGTGTCCGCCCTTGTCATAGTTGCCAATCCATACGCCAATCCACACTTCGCCCTGCAGCAGCTGGGCCAGGTCGGTCACCTCTTGTTTGTAATAGGCCTCATCCTCCCATTCAAGACCGTCTATCTGCACCCGGTCGTTGAACTGTCCCACGCCAAAGGGGGTAAAGAAACGCATCAGCTCCACAGGGGGCTCGTATACCGAGGATGAGATAAGGTATTGGTGCATCTTGCTGATGCCAGGGAGAATGCCCTGGTAGTGCTCACCGTCGCGACCCACAAAGAGGGGAAGGCTGTCAGGGTGGTTATTGATGCCGTCAAAGAAGTTGGGCTTTAGATTAATGTGTGCTCCTGGGATTACAAATACCGACCCCGTGCGGTCGTAGGCGTCGCCATTGCTGCGCTGGTGCAGTTCGATGAAAGTCTGGTAGTGGCTGGGCAGCTCCGGCAGTTTGACACGCTTGAGCACAAGGGTGCCTCCGGCGTAATGTAATACACTGTCGAATGGGGTATTCTCGCGGTAGTTGCCGTCAATATGGTCGTTCTTGCCGCACCAGCAGAGTTGCACACTGTCGAACACGCGGGTAGTGATGACCATCTTTTGACGCTTGATATTGGATAGTTCACGGCCAGAAACCAAAGGAACACGTTTATCCAAATAGAATTTACTGCTGTGTACCTTTTCTGTGCGTACCAGTTGCATGTGGCACTGGCCGTTGCGCCAAAAACTGACCAGCAGACCGGGAAATCGTCCATAGTAGGGTACAGGCGAAAGACTGCGGGCTTCTTTGCTCCGAGTATTGGCACCCCCGTGCCAAATGGTTTTGAATGGCTGCACATAAAACTCCAGCTTGTTGCTGTTGATAGTGCAGGTGTAGCGGGTGAGGCCTCCCACTTGGTCGGTATCGAACTGGATGTCCTTGCGGCTGTAGAGAGCCACGGTGCGGTAATGTTCCCTTTTGTCGCCATCGAATATGGTGGTGAGGTAGGAGATAGAGTCGGAGGCTTCGTCGACGAAAATATCCTCTACCGAGTAGCCCTGTATGTACGGGCCTTTGCTCCAACCGCCAGGGCGGTATTCGTCGGGCAGACGCTCACCGGACATAACAAGGTATTGCCAACTGCCGTGTATTTCAATCTGTGTGTATTGTGTGTCAATCTTCTCGCCGTAATCGTAGGTTGCGTATACAAAATGGTTTGCGTTTTTCACCACCTTGACAGGTTGGGTCTGGGCCGAAAGGCTTGCCATTGCCGTTACAAGGAGCAACCAGGCGGTAAGTCTCTTTTTCATGGTATGTCTGTGTTTAGTCGGTTGTGGTATTTTCGTTCTCCTGCTCGTCGGGGAGGTCTATTACCTTGAAGCGCGACTGTCGCTGGTGCCAGCGGTCGAGGGCCAGTTGTCTGAGGTCGGCCACATCGTCGCGTTCATCCATAATCTCAAGTCCCACAATGGTCTCTATTATGTCCTCGAGGGTGATAATGCCTTGGAAGCTGCCGTACTCGTCTATGACGCAGGCAATATGGCGCTTGTTGCGGAGCATGGAGTCCCATATCTCGGACACGGGCATCTCCTCCTTATACATCACAATGTCCCTCTTTATTTCCCCAAGGGTCATATTGAACTTGTCCTCGGTGAGGAGCTCCAGTGCCTCACTTCGCAGCACGTATCCTGTGATATACTCGTCGCTGTCGCTGTATACGGGTATTCGCGAGAAGTGGCTGTATGTCTTGTCGCGATAGAACTCCTTGAGGGTCATCTGTTCCGGTGCTATGGCGGCAACGGTGGTGGGGGTCATCACATCCTCGGCCTTCACATCGTCCAGCTTGATAACGTTTTGGATAATCTTATTCTCGTCTTCGTCAATAACCTCTTCGTCCTCAGCCATATCTGCCATGGCCGCCACCTCTTCGCGGCTCACGGCTGCCTCCTCGTCATCATCGTCCCCAATGGTCTTTGATAGTTTCTCCACCAGCCATACAATCGGAAACAGCAGAATGATTATCAGTCGCAGGGCACGAGTAGTGAACCCCATCAGTTTTTTCCAGTGGCGTGTACCGATGGTTTTGGGAATTATCTCCGAGAATACCAGAATCAAGATTGTGGTGATGGCGGACACCAGTCCGAACCACCGGCTTCCGAACACTTCGGTGGCCTGTGCACCCACTCCGGCAGCGCCTATGGTGTTGGCAATGGTGTTCAGCGACAGTATGGCCGCTATGGGCCGTGCATTGTCGGTCTTGTATCGCTTGAAGCGGGTGGCGGGTTTATAGCCCTCGTCCTCTCGCATGTTGACATACGACAGCGGCGTGGACATGAGCGTGGCCTCCAATATCGAACAGATGAACGATATGGACATCGCGCCCAAAAGGAATATCAGTAGGAGGGTCATCTTTTCTTTTGATTATTGTTTTTTGTGTTATTAATCTATTTTACTGTTATTTCGTCTATCATTAGCCACGCTGGGTACCCCTTGTGGCTGTGCCATTGGGGCAACGAGGGTTTGCAGTGTAGCCTTATTCTTACATAGCGCACATCTCCCGCCTCCGCAGGGTGGAAGATACCGCTTGCTTTCTCGTAATTCCGTTTCATCAGCAGCCTGCGGCTTTCTTTCTGTTCATTGGCAATGGGTCTTATAGCGGTCATGGGTTGCCATTCCGAGTATTTTGTGCCGTTTCTCGACCATTGCACCTCAACGCGTTCCGGTTGCAGCACCCAGTCGTTGGCACTGTGGCATAGGCCTATCGACACTTGGTCCAAGTCAGCAGGCTCGTTCAGCTCGATGGTAATGTCCACACTGTCGCGGCCGTAGAAACCAATCCAGCTCTCGTCATAGTTTCCCGCAATGCCAAGTCTGCCGTCGTGCAACACATCGGGGAATCCGTTGTCATATTGTTCGCTGGGGCGGTTGGCGGGTTCCAGTGTGTCGCCGTATGTCTTCACCGATACCGTCTTCACCATGTTCAGCTGCTTGTCTGGCACACTCTGCCGCAATTCGGGCGGGGTGTCGAAATAATATCCGCAGTACTTCCATAGATTCACACTGTCCGATGCCAACGACGGCACTGCCACCAGCCGGAACCGCTGCACACTGTCGCCGCTTATTTTGTATCGTTCTCTCACTCCCGGCCCGCATGTGGCTGTTCCCAGGCCTGCCTGTCGGGCATCGATATTCACAATGTAGTGGTCGGCTTTGTTCAAATCTTTTATCCTGTGTGCCGAGGCAACGGTGCTGTCGTCATATTGTCTCATACCGAAGTTTATCTGTTTCTCTTCGGCTGTACAGAAACTCAGTTTCCTGTCTCCCAGGGCAAACGATGTCCAGTAGGCGGTGCGGTTGCCGCTTTCCTGAGGCACCACATGCATCTCGCCGCATACCTCTTCGGGCCGTGCCTTGTTGAATCCTTTCCATTGCGACTGGCAGCGGTCGGGATATGTCTCGTAGAAATTGCCCCACCATTGCACTTCGCTACACGAGCTGTCTATGCCCAGTTCAATGCCCAGTCGCGGCAGCGTGCGGAAATTGCCCCGAGGCTGCAGCATAAAACTCATCTGCATACGTCCTTCCGCATCCACCTCTACTATCTCGCGCAGGGTCATCGTGCTTCCCTCCGCACTGGTCAGCTCCATCAGCAGGTCGGCCTCACCCATCCGGTCGGGCTCGCCCACATTGGTCACATTGCAGCTTATCAGCTCCGCCTGCATGTGGTCCAGTCCTTCCCAGGCTCGGGCTCCATAGGGGTCCACCCTGTCGTTCAGGGTAGGTGGGCGCCAGAAATTCCATCGTATCGGGCGGCGTAGCAGTTCGGTCCCTTTATATTTGTAACTTGTTATATATCCGTTGTTGGCATCTATAAGTACGGAAAACACATCCTCCCGTCCCATGGCCACCTGATTCAGTCTTTTGTTGTGTCCGCAGAAAAACTCGTGGTCATCCAGTTCGGGCATCTCTATCGAGTCGGTCGGTGACTCTATCCCCTTCATCTCAAATTCATCATAGCTGTTTTCCGACAATATCCACATCATATCGGGGTCGTAGGGGTCATCCACTTCGTAATTGTCGCCTCTGAAATTGAACCGGATAAAGAACCGTTCGCCGGGCAGTGGGGTCAACTCCGGCAGGTCAAACTGCAGCCTGCAACTCTCTCCGGCGGCCAGCTGTGGGTAAATGGCATCGCTGTAAATGCTGTCGCGCAGTGTGGAGAATACCTTGTATTGGCATATAAAGTCGTTGGCATCCCTGAAATTGAAGTTGTTGTGCAACATGTAGTATTCTTCGCCCGTGGCCGATACATGCTGGGTCACGTTCAGGTTCTGATACACCTTTTGCAGCTCTGTGGCATGGGCGTGGGGAGTGCGCAAGCTGCTCACCACACCGTTGGCACAAAAAGCATCGTCGTCCTTCACGCCGGGCAGGCTCCCCAAGTCGCCGCCCACTGCGTACCACGTCAGGGTCGAGGTGTCGCCCGTGGCGGTGTCCACCGTCATCCTTTTCTGCACAAAACTCTGGTCCACCCAGTCCCACACAAATCCCCCTTGCAGTTGCGGATATTTGTTTATCGTATCCCAATAGTCCTTCAGCCCGCCCATGCTGTTGCCCATCGCGTGGCAATACTCGGCCATGATATATGGGCGTCGGCGGTTGTCCTGCAAGTCCTCTTCGGCTGGGACGGGCGTACTCTTCCTGTCGGTGCGCTCAAAACTGTCTCCCACCTTGCGCCATTCGCGGCAATAGTCCGAAAGGTAGTCCACACTCGGGTACATCACCTCCACTATATCGGTGTTCCAGTCGTTTTCGGCTCTCTCGTATGTCACCGGGCGGGTGCTGTCATTCCGTTTTAGGAAACGGTAAGTGCGTTCGGTTGCTATACCGTTGCCGCATTCGTTGCCCAGCGACCATGCTATCACCGACGCGTAGTTGCGGTCGCGGTGAAGCATATTGTTCACTCTGTACTGCATGGGGTTGCACCATTCTGCCTTCTTGGCCAAACTGCCCTCGCCATAACCCTGGGCATGCGATTCGATATTCGCCTCGTCCCACACATACAGGCCATACCGGTCGCACAGCTCATACCAGTATTCGTCGTTGGGATAGTGGCTGGTGCGCACGGCATTGATGTTCATGTGTTTCATCAACATGATGTCGTATTCCATCTCGGCCCGGGTCACATACTGTCCGGTGTAGGGGCTATGCTCATGGCGGTTCACTCCCTTGATGGTGATAGGCGTACCGTTCACGCACAGTTGCTGGGTGCTCATCACGGTGTCCTCGGTGCGGTATTCCACTTCGCGTATGGCCACATTGCGGAATCCCACCTTGCACCCCAGAGTCTCGGTCAGCACCGCGCCGGTACCCCGCAGCCGCATAATGAGGGTATAGAGATAAGGCGTTTCGGCCGTCCAGGGATGCACCTGCGGCAACGTCAGCTCATTCTCGGTAAAAAGCACATACCACACCTTCGACTCCAGAGTCTTTTGGCATTGCATCACCTTGTTTCCCTCTGCGTCCTGCAGCTCAATCTCCACATTGGTACGGTTGGTCAGCGGACCCGAGAGGTCAATAGTCAGCTCCATTTTTCCCTTCCCGCTCCGTTCGTCGATGCTGGCCACCAGTTTATAGTCCTTCACATAGGTTCGCGGAGTGGAGTAGAGGCACACATCGCGTGTGATGCCGCTCATACGCCACATATCCTGGCATTCCAGATAACTGCCGTCGCTGAAGCGTATCACCTCTACCGCCAACCGGTTCTGTCCGGGGTGTACATACTTGGTGATATCCCATTCGGCGGGGGTTTTCGAGTCCTCCGAGTATCCCACCTTCTCGCCGTTTACATAGAGGTACATAGCCGAGCGCACCGCCCCGAACTTGATGAATATGCGTCGGCTCCGCCAGCTTTCGGGCACTTGGAAGTCGTGCACGTAGCACCCCGTGGGATTGAAATCTTCGGGCACGTAAGGCGGATTGGACGGGAACTCGTTGTTCATGTTGGTGTATACGGGAATGCCGAACCCTTGCAGCTCAATGTTGCCGGGCACCTGTATGTCGTCCCATCCGCTCACATCATATCCGTTCTGAAAAAAGTTCTGGGGGCATAGCTGAGGGTTATCCACCGCCTTGAATTTCCATGTCCCGTTGAGGCTGCGGTAGTACGGCGACTCATAGTATTTGAGATAGGCAATATCTTCCTCGTCGGCATAGGGTATAATGTTGGTGTGGGGTGGCACCTTGTTGACGCTGTACACACGAACATCATTCCATTCCGACTGAGCACAAACATTATTTGCTTCCACTGCAAATATGCAGATTAGCAATGCTATAGTATAGAATAATGATTTTCTCATATATATAAATAAATTGCAAAGATACTAATAATTTTTGACATATTGCAATTATGCCCCTTTCGTGCCCCTATTGCCGCCTCAGCAGCTTATTGTTAACAAGTGTCTTCGTCCCACCCACCTCCCTTATCAATCAACTCGCAAGTCACTCTATGCCCGGTTTGTCTTCACCCAGTAGATTAATAAGAGCTTAATAAGAGCTGGGGAAGGGGTGAATGGTTATCGGAGCTGGGTGGCGGGTGGAAGGGAAGGGGTGGGGAGGAGGACGGGATTGCCTTCGGGAGGTGGGCGGAAGCGGGGCGAGGGCAGAGCGGAGTCAGAGCGACCGAAGAGCGAAGGATGAGCGAAGGATGAGCGAAGGCAGGGCGAACGGAGGGGGAAGTGTTGAGGATGGTGTGGGGATAGAAATGGGGGCGAAATGGGGCGGATTGTGGTTGAATGGAAAAAAATGTGTATTTTTGCAAAATAATACCGACAGTTGAACCCTTAGATAACATGCAGTTTGTTCCGAGGATAAAGCATAGGTGTATTTTGAATGATATGCGGCTGGATTTCAGATGGAAAGCGGTTGGTTTAAAGATGGAAGGCAGTTGCATTCAGGATGATGGTGGGTTGGAGATTGGGTGAAAGGTGTGGTTGGTTTTGAGATGACATTTGGACGGAAAAGAGTTGGCAATTGTGTGGTGAGGCTGGATGGAATTGTGGTTTGGAACTGGATGGAGAGGGGCGGAAGGCTGTGGGTGTTTGAATAAAAAATGATGTTGATTATGCTAGGACTTGTATTGCGCACTACGGGCAGCTGGTATAAGGTGCTGCCGAAAGAGAATGACAGAGACATGCTGGTGGACTGCCGGTTGCGGGGCAATTACCGTTTGCGCGGTAATAAGCAGACCAATCCCGTGGCTGTGGGCGACTGGGTGGAATATGCTATGCAGGAGGACGGTACGGGGGTGATTTCGGAGGTGCAGGACCGCCGCAACTATATTGTGCGCCGGGCTACCAAACTGAGCAAGCAAACCCATGTCATTGCCGCCAATATCGACTGTTTGTGCGTTGTGGCCACATTGGCGTTTCCGCGTACGTCGACGGGCTTTATAGACCGCTTGCTGGTCACCGCCGAGGCCTACCACATACCGGCTTGCATAGTGTTCAACAAGGTGGACCTCTATGACGAGGGTTTGAGGGAGATGCACAACGAGTTGAAGTCCATTTACGAGCAGGCGGGATATAAAGTGTATGCGGTCAGCGCGTTGGAGGGCGAAGGATTGGAGGAGGTGAGACAGTTGATTGGCGGGCGTACGGTGCTGTTCAGCGGGCACTCGGGAGTGGGCAAGTCGGCCTTGCTGAATGCCTTGGTTCCGCAGTTGGAGCTGAGGGTGGGCGAGGTGAGCGACTGGAGCATGAAGGGCAAGCATACCACTACGTTTGCCGAGATGTATGTGGTGGATGTGACTGGAGCCGACGGCGCCACCCGGACAGCGCATATCATTGACACCCCGGGCATAAAGGAGTTCGGAATGGTGGATTTCAAACCGGAAGAATTGTCGCACTTTTTCCCCGAGATGCGCGAGGTGCTGCACGGGTGCTATTTTGCCAACTGCACCCACCGCCACGAACCCCGCTGCGCGGTGAAGGAGGCTGTGGATGCGGGGAGCGTGAGCGCGGAACGGTATAACAATTATCTGGGTATATTCGAGCAGGTGAAGGATGAGAATGCCACGAATTAGGGCATCCGGCCATTGGTTGGACGCAATGGGTGCGCTATGAAGGATACGGGCTATAGATGGAGAACATTTTTTTGATTTAAAGCACAATAGAATGAAGAAATTAATGGTATTGATGGCTGTGGGCATGATGTGCCTGACGGCTTGTGGTCAGGGCCCGAAAGGGAACAAAGGAAACTCGCGCCATGAGGGCGGAATGGGGATGGACAAAGAGGCCGACAGCGCGTTTGTGGCACTGAGGGACGAGACTGTGGCGAAGTTCAAGCAACTTGTGTTTGAAGACCCTGTGACCGGCAAACAGATGGAGTACAACCTGTTTGTTCCCGACTGCTATGACGGGAAGACGGCGTTGCCGTTGGTGCTCTTTATGGCAGATGCAAGCACGGCTGGCAAGGAGGTTACGGCACCGCTCACCCAGGGTTATGGCGCCTTGGTGTTTGCCTCGGAGCGGGACCAGCGGGTGCATCCCTCGTTTGTGCTGGTGCCGCAATATAGCGATTGGGCGGTGCAGGACGATTGGAGCACCACCGACGAGGTGGAGATGACCCTGAGACTGCTCAAGGCAGTGGTGGGGGAATATGGTGTTGACGAGAAGCGATTATACACCACAGGACAGTCGATGGGCGGCATGATGTCGTTCTATTTCAATATAGTACACCCCGAACTTTTTGCGGCATCGCTTTTTGTGAGCAGCCAGTGGGACACCTCGAAAATGAAAGATTTCGGCAACAAGCGGTTTTTCTATATTGTGGCCGGCGGCGACAAGAAGGCCTATGGCGGGATGTGCGGGTTGGCAGAGGTGCTGAGCAAGGCGGGAGCCAAGGTGGATTCGGCCACATGGAGCGCCAAACTGCCTGCGGCCGAGCAGGAACGGCTGGCCGAAGAACTGATATGGCGCGGCGGACATATCAACTTCATAAAATGGGAGACGGGCAGTGTGCTGCCGGAGAGCGGACGGGCGATGGAACACATGGCCTCGTTCGACTATGGGTATAAACTGGTTGCCGTACGAGACTGGCTGTTTAGGCAAAGCAAATAGTTGAGGATATGTGGTTTGTGGCGGTGCATGTGCGATGAAAACGAGTCTCTATCTTAAAGGATAAAGACACTTGCCTGGTGTCGAGAAGCTGCGCGAGATACTTTTTTCAGTGAAATAAAATATTATTGTTCTTTTTTCGTTATGAAAAGAAGTGTTGCGGAGGCTGGAGCGGGGAAACGGTAGTGGGAGGCTGACGCAATGATTTGTATGTAAGGAAGAAACATGTAATGAAACAATATTTGGATTTATTGCAGCATGTGCTGGATAACGGGGTAGAGAAAGAAGACCGCACAGGGACGGGCACAATCAGTGTGTTTGGCTATCAGATGCGGTTCCATCTTGACGACGGCTTCCCGTTGCTCACAACCAAAAAGCTGCATTTGCGGTCTATAATATACGAGTTGCTGTGGTTTCTGCGGGGCGAAACGAATGTGAAGTACCTGCACGACCACAAGGTGAGCATTTGGGACGAATGGGCGGGGCCGGACGGAGAGCTGGGTCCCATATACGGACACCAGTGGCGTTCGTGGGGATGTGCCGACGGCCGCCATGTGGACCAGATAAGCAATCTGATAAACGAGATAAAAAGCAACCCTGACTCGCGACGCCTGCTGGTGTCGGCGTGGAATGTGGGCGAGTTGGAGCAGATGCATCTGCCTCCTTGCCACATATTGTTCCAGTTCTATGTGTCGGAGGGACGTTTGAGCTGCCAGCTCTATCAGCGGTCGGCCGACATATTTCTGGGGGTGCCATTCAATATTGCATCGTATGCATTGTTTACCATGATGATAGCGCAGACGTGCGGATTGAAGTATGGCGACTTTGTGCACACGCTGGGCGACGCACATATCTACAAAAACCACATAGAGCAGTGCCGCCTTCAGCTCACACGCAACCCGAGACCGCTACCCACCATGCATATCAATCCCGAGAAACGGGACATCTTCGGCTTCGACTATGAGGATTTTGTATTGGAGGGCTATGACCCCCATCCGCATATCAAGGGCGAGGTGAGCGTTTGAAAAAAACAATTTAAAAAAGAAGAAATAATAGTTAGAGATTTGGACAAAAACACATATTGCATCATTATGGCCGGAGGCTATGGAAGCCGTTTCTGGCCTATCTGCAGGGACGACAACCCGAAGCAGTTTATAGACATACTGGGCAACGGCCAGTCGATGTTGCAGACCACATTCGAGCGGTATGAGCGTATCTGCCCCCGTGAGAATATCATTATAGTTACGGCCAAAGCCTATGCTGAAAGGGTGAGGGAACAGATAAAGGGTTTGCTGCCCTATCAGGTGCTGAGTGAGCCCACCCGACGCAACACGGCTCCCTGCATAGCCTACGCCGCATCGGTGATTGGCGAGATGAATCCCAACGCCAACGTGATAGTGACCCCGTCGGACCACGCGGTATTCGGCCGGGCCAAGTTTGAGCACGACATGGAGCAGGCGCTGGCTATCACGGCCAAGAACGACTATATTGTCACTATCGGGGTGCCTCCCACCAACCCCAATGTGAAATACGGCTATATACAGTTTGCCGAGGAGTCGGCGCTGCCGGAGGTGCCAGATTTGCACAAGGTGATTACTTTCACCGAGAAACCACCGCTGGAGATGGCCAAAGAGTTTATCAAGACGGGAGAGTTCTTCTGGAATTCGGGACTCTTTGTGTGGCGGCTGCCCACACTGCGCAAGGCTTTCAAGGATCACTTGCCCTATATAGAGAACAGTTTCTTTGAGTTGAAGGCCGAGACACCGGCTGCCGAGGTGGACCGGGTGTATTCGCAGAGCGTGGCCATATCGGTTGATTTCGGCATTATGGAGCATGCCGAGAATGTGTATGTGCTGCAGGCTTCTTTCGGATGGTCGGATGTGGAGACATGGGATTCGCTGTTCGACAACTGTCTGGTGGACATAAACAACAACGGCATAGTTTCGGGACAGGTGTTTGCCTACGATGTGCGCAACACATTGGTGCATGTGCCTGCCGACCAGACAGTGGTACTTCAGGGGCTGGACGGCTACATTGTGGCCAGCGACGGCAAGACCCTCATGGTGTGCTCGCGCAGCAAGGAGGACAATATATTGAAATATGCATCGGATGTGGAGTTGGCCAAGATGAAGGGCTACCACGAGACGGTGGCCAAGTTGAACGAAGAGAAAATATAAAAAGTATAACTATATGAAACGTATTGAAATTGTACATTTGTTTGACGGCAGTGTGGAACAGTTGATAGACAGCACTGTCAATGTGAAAGGCTGGGTGCGTACCAAACGCGGAAACAAGAATGTGGCTTTCATTGCACTGAACGACGGTTCGACCATTAATAATATCCAGATTGTTGTGGATCTGGCAAAATTCGACGAGGAATTGCTGCGCCGCATCACCACGGGAGCATGCATCAGTGTGGACGGCAAACTGGTGAAGTCGCAGGGAGCCGGACAGGCCGTTGAGGTGCAGGCTGAAAATATTGTGCTTTATGGCGAAGCCGACCCGGAGAGCTACCCCTTGCAGAAGAAGGGCCATTCGATGGAGTTTCTGCGTGAGATAGGTCATCTGCGTCCCCGCACCAATACGTTCGGGGCTATATGCCGTATCCGCCACAATATGGCCTACGCCATACACACTTTCTTCCACGAGAGAGGTTTCTTCTATTTCCACACACCGCTGATTACCGCTTCCGACTGCGAAGGGGCCGGCGAGATGTTCCAGGTGACCACCCTCGACATGAAGAACCCTCCGCACAAGGAGGATGGCAGCATTGACTATGAGCAGGACTTTTTCGGCAAACAGACCGCCCTCACCGTTAGCGGACAACTGGAAGGCGAGCTGGGTGCCACGGCTTTGGGAAAGATTTATACTTTCGGTCCCACCTTCCGCGCCGAGAACAGCAACACTCCGCGCCACTTGGCCGAGTTCTGGATGATTGAGCCGGAGATGGCTTTCTATGATATTGACGACCTCACGGCTCTCGAAGAGGAATTTATCAAATATTGTGTCAGCTGGGCTCTGGAACACTGCAAGGACGACCTCCAGTTCCTCAACAACATGATAGACAAGGGACTTATTGAGCGCCTGCAGGGAGTGGTGAATACCGACTTTGTGCGCCTGCCCTATACCGAGGGTATCCGCATATTGGAAGAGGCTGTGAAGAAAGGCCATAAGTTTGAGTTCCCGGTGTATTGGGGTGTCGACCTGGCCAGCGAGCATGAACGCTATCTGGTGGAAGAGCACTTCAAGAAACCGGTTATCATGATTGACTATCCCAAGGAGATTAAGGCTTTCTATATGAAGCAGAACGACGACGGCAAGACCGTGCAGGGCACCGATGTGCTTTTCCCGCAGATTGGCGAGATTATCGGTGGCTCGGTTCGCGAAGAGAGTTACGACAAGCTGCTGGCTTCTATCAACGAGCGTAACATTCCTATGAAGGATATGTGGTGGTATCTCGATACCCGCCGCTATGGCACTTGCCCGCACGCCGGCTTTGGCCTTGGCTTTGAACGCTTGATGCTTTTCGTTACCGGAATGGCCAACATCCGCGACGTCATCCCCTTCCCCCGCACACCCAAGACCGCAGAATTTTAAACGGAGTACCTCCGCAGGTGTTAGAACTGCTCACTCCACTGAGCAGAAAATACAAAAAACTGCGCACTCAAGTGCGCAGTTTTTGTTTTTGTCTAGAGAGGAGGCCAGTAAATTACACCTTTTCCGGTGCTATGCCAGCATCCTCCGTATCCACAACCGGAAGAACCTGTCGTTGACACGGAATTGCTTTGCATCCTCAACGACGTAGTCATCCGAGAGGAGTCTCTTGATTGCCGACTGTACCGAACTGGCAGAAGGCAGTTTATGGCGTTTGATAAAGTCGGCTGACGTTATTTGTTTGGCAACACCTTCCTCTGCGATGGCATACAACAACATCTTCTGCTTGATTGTCATTCGTGATAGTTGTTCTCTGTAATAATAGTCGTTGCCTGCAAGAATATCGCTGATGGCAGTCTCCAGAGTTTTTTGAAGGCATGTGCCTCCTTTCGGAGTGTTGGCAAAGGCTTCGTTCATTGTCTTCTGCACGTAATAAGTGTGTCCCTCATACATATCAAACACATCTTTGGCGACCTCTGCATCCAGTGACCTTCCCTTCTCTTGGAACTTCTGACACATGAATTCAACATACACATCCCTGTCTATAGCCCCTAGGTTCATGATGTCTGCACTCTTATAGAATGGGTGGTTTCTGCTGTTGAACATCTGCTCCAGCATGTGACGCTCGCTACCAGCGAACACAAAACGGCAATTGTCTATCCGTTGAATATGGCCTCTGAGCAGAGCCTCGATGTTCTTCTCTGGATATTTCGCCACTTGTTGGAACTCGTCGATGGCAACGATACACGGCTTATCCGCCTGCTGCAGATAGCCGAAGATCTCTTCAAGCGTATATTCAGGCCGTTCAATATCACCAAGACCCACGCTGAATGTTGGAAGTCCTGTGTTAGCGTCAAACCCCATCTTGCCTGCAATGCTGCGCAGAGCCTTGACAAAGCTCTGAACCATCTTCTTACCACGTGGCACCGTCTGTTCATACACTGTCCGTCCCAGCTCATGCACCAACTCTTGCAGGCAGGTGGTGTGAAGGATATCCACGAAAAAAGTGTAGTAATTATCGTGCAGCACAGGCTGGTCAAAGCAATACTGAATCAGTCCCGTTTTGCCCATACGTCGGTCAGACTTCAGCACCACATTGTTTCCGTTTGTCAGCAGTTTAATCATCCGTTCCGACTCAGCCTTGCGGTCGCAGAAATACTCAGGACGGATACGCCCGGACACTACAAAAGGATTCTCTTCCATAATCATCGATGTAATCTTTAGTTTCTGGCTGCAAAGATACGAATAATTTTCGACATTATGCAAATTGCATTATGCAAATCGCATAATGCAATTTGCATAATTGAGCAAAGTACACTGAATTAATGGAATAGTAGCGTATCTTCGATACGCGAGAGGGGGGTATAAGATACCCCACACTGCGCTTCCTTCGGTCGCTTAGTGTGGGGTTAATAGGATTTCGTGCTTTCAGCACGGGCTGTCGGTTACCATAAGAACAGGGAATTACAGAACAATTGTTTTGCCTATAATTCAGTTACTACAGAATAAAGAAATACATAGTAACGGATGTAATCAAATAAAATGCAAACCCGGAAGTCTTAAAGAATCGTGAATGCAACCAAGGATGTACAAATAATAACTAATACAATGATGGATAGGCATCCTGTGCCTGATTGCGAATTAGAACGCATTCCATTGTCAAGTGGTTTTATGTCGAGTAATTCTTCTGTTAATTCCATTTCCTCCTTAATTTCGGCAGCATTCCACCCCAAGGCACTGCAAAAAGATTTAAAGTCTTTTAAGGCATCTCTTCGCTTGCTTTGGAGTACTGGTGCATATGTATTACATATTACCCAATGTCTCACCTCAGGATCAGAGATTGGTTTAAGATGAGCCACAACCTGGGCAAAGTTTTTTGGCATGGGGAACCGTTCTATCTCCTCTTTTGATAGTCCTAAAACGTTAAGTTTCATTTCACCATCGATTTCGGTCATGTCATCAATACCTTTGTATCCTTCGAAGACCATTACTGCTGCCATAATGTAGCATCTAGTTTCTTTGCTCTGTTTGCAGAGCACTTCTTTCATGTCCATAATATTTTATTAATGATAATTTGTTACTATTTCTATATCAAAAGTTTTTCGTGTACCTATTGAAATGTTACCAAATTCGCCTCCTCTTTTTTGATGCATCCATACATATAGAGGTTCTTCATTATAGGTTTTGTCAAGTTGGGCCCACATATAGTATGCTGACTCTTTTTCTACATGCGTACCATTGAGATTTATTGACAATCCTAATTTGTTTAGGTAATATACATATAAATCGTTCAAACAGGTTAGAAATTCTGCATAAGATACCTCAAGCTTATACAATCGTCTAAACTGGACAAACTCTCGTTTAGATAATTTCCATATAGAGTTCTTGCAAGATACGTTTAATTTGATTTGTTGCATATTGATTGTATTATTTAGAAGTCATTCATCATTTTCATTGTATCAAAACAGTTAGATTGTTTCCAATTGACTGATATCGGACACATCATAATATTGCTTCCTTTTGATATTCTAAAAAGGATTATCTTGTATGTTGCTTAATAAATACCCTCGATTATCTGGCAAGCTTGGTAAAGCGTCTACAAATGGTCGATTGTAATAGTATTAATTAGTCCTCCTTTTTCCACAATGAGATGTAGCGTAAGCCAACAATTACAGCGGGTATCAGTAATGCGTATACACAGAATTCACCAAAATCATAATAATCTAAATCCCACTCGAACTCGCCATGACGAAAAGGGAAAAAGTGGTTAGTTCCATCAGATTCACCGATAAAAATAAAACTAAAATTAAGAATAAACCAAATTGCATAAATAGCAATCCACATTTTTGTTTTGTTTGACATAATAATTTATTTATTTGCCTCAAGTCTCCAACAGGCAGCATAAAAAAAGGCATGAGACTTATGTGCTCATGTCCGTCTTATCTGAGGTATCGCCAAACACCTTTACGGGAACGGGGGTTAAAGAACATATCTCACGCCTGAGGATATGCCGTTGGCGTGAGAGCCAATTGCATACACAACAAGCGAAAGCAAAAATGCTCAATCCTCCCGTATGAATTTTGGCGAATTCCAGATAAAGGACAATATCGCAATGCTTTTCTTGCAAAACAGCTTACTTTTCTCTTGTAAGCGGTTGCAAAAATACATATTTTTTTCGATATAGCATGTTTTTTTTTGGTGGATGTTTATTTTATTGGAGCGGTGGCGATAGTTTTTGCCTGCTATGTCGTTTTTTTTGTTTATCTTTGCATTGCATTCTTTAGCTATGGGCGAAAGCCTTAGAGCTTAATAATAAAGTAGTTTTTGACAGCCACGATGTTCGACGACACCTATCGTACCATTAAAGGCCCTGCTGAGGGGCTTTACAAGGAGAAGGGCAGCAAGTTTCTTGCCTTCGCTTTCCCTGTGCGCAGCACCGACGAGGTGAAGCAGCACTTGGAGGCACTACGCAAAGAGTACTTCGATGCCCGGCACCATTGTTATGCCTATATCTTGGGAGCCACGAAGGACGTTTACCGAGTAAACGACGACGGAGAGCCCTCGGGCACTGGTGGCCGTCCTATACATGGGCAGTTGCTCTCGGCCGACCTGACCGACACGCTCATTGTGGTGGTGCGCTACTTTGGCGGGGTGTTATTGGGTGCTTCGGGACTGGCCAACGCATACAAGACGGCGGCCCGCGACGCGATAGAGCATGCTGAGATAGTGGAGAAGACTATCGATGTGCGGTACCGCCTGCAATTCGAGTATGTGCTGATGAACGACGTGATGCGGATAGTGAAAGAGTTCGGTCTTACTCCAATGAACCAAGACTACAACCTTGATTGCAGATTGGAATTGTCTGTACGCCAATCACAGAGTGTCAGACTATATGATGCACTGGCGAAACTGAGGGCTGTGACCATAGAGACACTGTAGGCTGAGAGGTTGGAAAAATAAGGATTGTGTATTTCGAGAAAAAATAGTATCTTTGCAACGCTTTTTCTGTATATTGATATGAGCAAACTGCTTGAACAACTGAACGAACACCAACGGGAGGCCGCTGAGTGCACCGAGGGACCGGTGATGATAATAGCCGGGGCCGGAAGTGGCAAGACGCGTACCTTGACCTATAGAATAGCCCACCTGATGGAACTTGGGGTGGACCCATTTAGTATTTTGGCCCTCACTTTCACCAATAAGGCCGCCGCCGAGATGAAAGAGAGAATTATGAAACTGGTTGGGAGCGAGGCCCGCAACTTGTGGATGGGTACGTTCCATTCCGTGTTTGCAAGGATATTGCGCTCTGAGGCCACCAAACTGGGATATATCAACACCTTTACCATATATGACAATGACGACAGTAAATCGGCAATCAAACAGATAGTGAAGGCACAGAATCTGGATCCCAAAACCTACAGCCCGGGGTTTGTGCTGAGCCGCATATCGATGGCCAAGAGCAACCTGCTCTCGCCCGAGGATTATGCCAACAACGCTGAGATACAACAGACAGACAAGGATGCCCGCCGACCCATGATAGGCGAGATTTACCGGCTGTACAATCACAGGCTGCGCAATGCTATGGCAATGGATTTTGACGACTTGCTCTTCAATATGAATATCCTTCTGCGCGATTTCCCCGATGTGTTGCTGAAATATCAGAACCGTTTCAGATATATCATGGTGGACGAGTATCAGGACACAAACTACTCGCAGTACCTAATTGTGAAGAAGCTGGCTGCCCGTTTCCAGAATATATGCGTGGTGGGAGATGATGCTCAAAGTATCTATGCTTTCCGCGGTGCCAACATCCAGAATATATTTAACTTCCGCCATGACTATCCTAATCTGCACCTCTTCAAGCTGGAGCAGAACTACCGTTCGACAAAGATGATAGTGAATGCTGCCAATTCGATTATAGCCAACAATGTGGAGCAGATAGAGAAAGAGATTTGGACAGACAATGCCGAGGGGGGACGTATCACGCTGTTGCGAGCGGCAGACGAACGGGAAGAGGGGCGGCTGGTGGCCGACTCGATACAGCAGGCACGTCTGAACGACGATTTGGACTATAAGTCGTTTGCCATATTGTACCGCACCAATGTGCAGTCGCGCGCTATGGAAGAGGCTTTGCGGAGGGCGGAGGTGCCATACAGGATATATCAGGGATTATCGTTCTATGGCCGAAAGGAGATTAAGGATGTGCTGGCCTATATGCGCTTGGTGGTGAACAACTACGACGACGAGTCGTTGCTGCGCATTATCAACTATCCGGCAAGAGGAATAGGGCAGACCACGATGGACAAGGTAAGGGTGGCCGCTGCTGACAACGATATAGCTGTATGGACTGTGCTGGAGAACCTGCCGAGGTTTGGATTGGGGCTGAACAGCGGGGTGCTGCAGAAGGTGAATGAGTTTGTAATGATGATAAAGCGATTCACATCGCTGCTGCCCAACACCAGTGCCTACGATTTGGCGAAACAGATAGTTTATGGGTCGGGGATTGTCACTTTGCTGCGTAATGACGATGACCCTGATAACCCCAACCGAATAGAGAATATCGAGGAGCTGTTGAACGGTGTGAATGAGTTTTGCGAGAAAGAGGATCAGTTTGCAGAAGAGGAGGGTGAGACGGAAGTAGAACTGTCAGGCCTCCGAACACTGGATCAGTTTCTCCAACAGGTGTTGTTGCTCACATCGGAGGATAAGGGCGAGGATAAGGATGCCGACAAGGTGCAGATGATGACCATCCATGCTGCCAAGGGATTGGAGTTTCCATACGTATATGTGGTGGGCATGGAGGAGAATTTGTTCCCCTCGGCCATGTCCATATCGTCGCGGCAGGAATTGGAAGAGGAGCGCCGGCTGTTTTATGTGGCCGTGACTCGGGCGGAGAAGCAGCTAACGCTGTCGTATGCTTTGACGCGGTATCAGTATGGCAGTCCATCATGTCAGGAGCTGAGCCGTTTTGTGGAAGAAATCGACAGAAGGTATATTGAAATACCGCAGAAGAAAAGTGCTTTCCCCAAAGTGGGCGAGCTGCCCAAGGCATTCCAGTCGGTGAAAGGAGTGAAGTGGTCGCCCGAGGCCGAGAAGGGATTTAAACGGAAGGAATCAGTGCAGCCCCAAGCTCCCAGGCGGCTGAAACCGGTGTCGAGCCCCAAGGGGCCTACGGTGCCCAATAATGCGGCAGAAATAATGGCAATACAGGTAGGCATGAAGGTGAGCCATGCGAAATTCGGTATTGGCAAAGTATTGTCGGTGGAAGGCAGCGGCACAGACCGGAAGGCCGTAATATTCTTCGAAAATCTGGGACAGAAGACCATGATGCTGCAGTATGCCAAACTGACGGTGGTGGAGTGAGGAGCTAGAGAGCGTAATGTTTAATTTTTAATACACAAAAAGCAGATGCGTGTAGTGTTGCAACGTTGCAAAGAGGCCTCTGTTACTATTGCTGGAGAATTGAAGAGCGCAATAGGGGAGGGGATGTTGATATTGCTTGGCATAGAAGATGCCGACAGGGATGAAGATATAGACTGGTTGTGCAAAAAGATAGTCTCATTGCGTATTTTTGATGATGCCAACGGGGTGATGAACATTCCCATCACCGAAGTGGCAGGGGGTGGCATATTGTTGGTGAGCCAGTTCACGCTGATGGCCAGCACGCGTAAGGGCAACCGACCCAGTTACATCCGGGCCTCGAAACCCGATTTCGCAGTGCCCATGTACGAGAAGTTCATTGCCCGATTGACGGAGATGTTTGGCAAGGAGGTGAAAACAGGAGAGTTCGGAGCCAATATGCAGGTGGCTCTGGTGAACGATGGTCCAGTAACCATTGTGATGGACTCCCACTTGCGCGAGAGTTTCTAAGAATATCAGTCGATTTCCCTTCCAAATGGCGTGAAGGCGATGCCGGCCAATTTGAAATGCTGTCGGCCAAAGGGGATACCGATAATGGTGATATAGAACAGCACGCCCAATAATAAATGGGAAAGAGCGAGCCAGAGTCCGCCGATAAAGAACCAAAGTACATTCATGAATGTGTTGAGGCAGCCGGAGGTTTGCCCGGTTTTGCGGACATTGTGGCCGAAAGGCCATAGGGCTAAGACACCCAGTTTGAAGATTTGTAGTCCGAAGGGGATTCCGATAATGGTGATACAAAGGGCCAGGCCCGAGGTGAAGTAGCCTAACGCCAGTTCCAGACCTCCAAAGAGTACCCAGATGATGTTTCCAATGGTTTTCATGATAATGGTGTGATTATGTTATGCTATGATACAACGGTCTTTGCCCCGGAAGTCTTGCAGTAGGCGGGAAGAGAAGCCAATGGTGTTAAGCAGATGACATGTTTGGTGGGAGAGAAATTCGTTTATCTCTAATGCCAGAATTCCGTTCGGGGCAAGATGATGAATGGCCCAATGACCTATGTGACGGTAGAAGACCAGAGGGTCTTCGTCGGGCACAAACAGGGCACAGGAAGGTTCGTATTCGGTGACGTTGGCCGACATTTGGCCACGCTCAGATTGCCTTACATAGGGCGGGTTGCTGATGATAAGGTCGAATGAGCCAGAGAGTGAGTCCATGGATTTCTCGGAGAGAACATCGATTGGAAGGAACTCTATCTCGGTATGATTGGAAGTGGCGTTTTTTCGGGCCATTTCCAGTGCCGGGTGGGATAGGTCTATGGCGGTGACTTGGCTTTTAGGAAGGAGGTGTTTTAGTGCAATGGCGATGCATCCGCTTCCTGTGCATAGGTCAATTATTTTTAAAGGAGAGGCAGTTTGAGGCTGGTGAGAGATTAGTTCCACCACTTGAGATACAATCTCCTCGGTTTCGGGTCGGGGAATAAGCACATCGGGTGATACCTCGATACGTAATCCACAAAATGCAGTATGACCGATAATGTGTTGTATGGGGCGGAAGTGTTTGAGGTCTTCCAGTGCCCAGTGCATTTTCAGCAAGTCGGATTGGTTGATGGTGGCGTCTCTGTTCAGAAGAAAATGAGCCTTATCCCAACCAAGGTATTCTTCGAACAGGATTCCCACAAACATGCCTATTTCCCCGTCGGGATAGCAATCGCGCAGATCCGTGTGGAAAAAACGCTCTATGTCGCGTACACGGTTGGAAGGGAAACGCATGTGGGTGGTGTTCATGGGTGTGTATCAGCTATTTTCAGTTCTGTTTGCCTGGGCTTTTTCTTGTTTTATTTTACGATATGCCTTGATGAAGGTGATGAAACCGAAAGTAGATGTGATGAGGAAAATGCCACTGATAAACAGCCATTGGTAGTTGCCGCCGATTATGCCAAGGGGTATGTATATGGCATCGCAAATCAGGTAACAAATCCATGCATTGATATCCTTACGCACCATGAGGAAGGTGGCTACGGCTTGCAAGGATGTGATAGCGCAGTCGAGCACGGGAAGGTTGGATTTCAGCACCTGGGCATCGAAATAGTAAACGGCAGCGGTGAGCCCGACCACCACCATCAATGGCCATAAGGGATTGCCCCAACAGATGGTTCGTTTGTTGTCTTCCTCTTTCTTTTTCCAGATGAAGACTCCTCCTATTGATGCTGCAATGCTGTAGACTTGAAAAGCCAGACTCATGTATAACCGGTCGGAGAGGAAATTATAGCATAGGATAAGTCCAGTCACAATGCCGAGTATCCACGTCCAGCGATTGCCTCTTGCGGCAAGATATACTGTGGCAATTTGAGCCACAACGATGACGACGGTAAGAATGGAATGAAGTATGGTTTGTAAATCCATAGTATTTGTTTGTTGAGTTATTGTATTTTTGTTATTTCCTTCCAAAATCAGCGGGGATTTCACCCCAATGGTCGGTGTCCCATTTGCGTATTTCGGTGGTGTATGTGTTGTTTTGTAGCCAGGCCTCTGCACGTCGAATCATGTTCCACAATTCCACCGTTTGTGGTGTCAGAGCCAACTTGGTGCGGCATTCCTTATGTCGCACCCAATTGATGGCGTTTACCGAATCGGAATAGATAATCTGTTTCAGATGGTGCTTTTTTAGGTAAGCCAAGCCATGCACTATGGCCAGAAATTCGCCTATGTTGTTCGTGCCGACAGGAGCTTTGAAGTGGAATAATCTTGACCTGGTGGCCACATAAACCCCTTGATACTCCATCACGCCCGGATTTCCGCTGCAGGCTGCATCTACAGCCAGGCTGTCCAGCACAGGTCCTTCTACCTCTCCTTTCCTCACTATGGTCATTCCGTTTTCATCTACTCCCACCATGCATTCCCGCACTGTTTTTTTCCCTTTCACCTCATCATATGGGCGGACGAAGGCCTGTTGCGCCTCCTCAAGTGATTCGAACGACTTGTATTTTGCGTCCGAAACGCCCGCCACTTGTTTTTGACAGTCGGCCCAGTTTTCGTATATGCCCGGCTCATTGCCTTGCCACACAACGTAGTATTTTTGTTTCTTTGCCATAATTGGGAGTGCAAAGGTACAACTTTTTCGCCAAATATCTTATTTTTTTGTTGATTAGACTATAATTTTTGAACATTCGTCTGTACTAAAGGTGCTTTTCAGGTTTCATCCTTTTTCTCTGTCGGTCTCTTTTGTATAATAAAAAAACGGCCCCGAATTTCTTCGCGGCCGTTTTCTATATTCGATAGGTGCTATTAGGCACCAAGTTCGAGACGTTTGAAACCAGTGCAGGCAAGCTCCTTGTCGGTGCTTTCAATGAACTGGCGGACAGTCATCTTGCTCTCCATGATGTATTCCTGTTCTACCAGGGTGTTTTCTTTGAAGAACTTGTTCAGACGGCCCATAGCAATCTGCTCGATTTGTTTCTCGTTGAGAGTGGCAGCTTTCTTGGCTCCCTCTTCCTCTTTGATTTTCTTGGCCATTTCTACCTGCTCCTCGGTGATCCATCCTTTGGCGCAGTTGGAAGCCATGTGTTCCTCGCTGTCGACGTGGGCGGGGTTGATGCCAGCCTTTTTCAGGGCGGCGTCAACAGCCTTGCCAATCAGTTCCTCGCGGGTCTTCTCGGCGGCGACAGCAAGCTCTTTGTCTTTGGTCTCCTGGGGGATGCTGTTGGCATCGAGAGCCAGGGGGCGCATAGCGACAACCTGCATGGCGATGTTGTGACCAACCTCGTCGTAGCCAGGCTTGGACATACCGATGACGGAGGCCATACGGTTACCCGGGTGGATGTAAGCATAGACGGCGGGAGCTTCGATGGTCTCGAAGTGTGCCAGCTCTATCTTCTCACCGATTTTGGCAATCTGGTCGGTAATGCAATCGCTCACTTTGCGGCCTTCCAGCTCCATGTCGAGCACCTGCTCCTTGCTGGTGAGGTGTTTAGCCATGGCGTTGTCGAGGATGCTGGTGGTGAAAGCGATAAAGTCAGCGTTGGTAGCGACGAAATCGGTCTCGCAGCTCAGCATGATAACGGCACCGTAGTTGCCGTTGCTCTTTGCAAGTACGCAACCTTCGTTGGCGTCGCGGTCGGCACGTTTGGCGGCCATTTTCTGACCCTTCTGACGCAGGAAGTCGATAGCTTTTTCGAAATCACCATCGCATTCAACGAGGGCTTTTTTGCAGTCCATCATGCCAACGCCGGTCAACTGGCGCAGCTCATTAACCTGTTTTGCTGTTATATTTGCCATAATATTTGTTCCTTGTTGTTTGTTAATAGTTGGGGTACCGGAGTACCCCAACAAATCTCTTTTTTATTCAGCTTTGGGCTCTTCAGCCTTTGCAGCCTTGGGGGCTTCGGTGCGGGGACGACGCGGACGGGTCTTCTTCTCGACAGGAGCCTCTTCGGTTCTCTCCTCACCCTCTTCCTCTGTGTTATTTTGGGCGTCTTTATCGAGCATACGCTCGTTCAGACCATCCTGGATAGCCTCTGTCATGTGTTTCAGAATGGCAGCTATCGACTTGGATGCATCATCGTTAGCGGGAATCGGGAAGTCAATAAGGTCGGGGTTGCAGTTGGTGTCAACCAATGCAAAGGTCGGGATGTTCAGACGGCGTGCCTCGGCCACGGCAATGTGCTCCTTGTTGATGTCGATGACAAACAAGGCACTGGGCAGACGGGTCAGGTCGGCAATACTACCAAGGTTCTTGTCCAATTTGGCACGTTCACGCTGCACCTGCAAACGCTCACGCTTGCTGATGTTGTTGAAATCCTTGTCGTGCATCAGCTGGTCCAAGCTGTTCATTTTCTTCACGGCCTTACGGATGGTGGAGAAGTTGGTGAGCATACCGCCGGGCCAACGCTCGGTCACGAAAGGCATGTCAACACTCTTGGCCATCTCAGAGACGATGTCTTTGGCCTGTTTCTTGGTAGCGACAAACAAAACCTTCTTGCCGCTCTTGGCTATCTGTTTCAGAGCTGCAGCTGCCTCGTCAGCCTTGACGATGGTCTTCTGCAAATCTATTACGTGAATACCGTTGTGCTCCTTGAAAATATAGGGAGCCATTTTGGGATTCCATTTTCTCTTGAGGTGGCCAAAGTGACAGCCAGCTTCAAGCAATTCTTCGAATTTTAATTCTGTCATTTTTCTTTTTTGTTTACTTTCCTTGATTTCACCAATTGCCGGGTAGTCCTTTCTGTGTGCCGGGTTTTCCGGCTTTTGCCTTAGGCAGCCGGACTGGCAACCCGACGGAGTCTCCCTGCAATTTGGATTCTAAACTTTATTATTATGCTTTCATGCCCTACGATGCAGGAGCCATAGCCCCTCCATCTGTTCGCACTGTTAACGCTTGCTGAACTGGAAGCGCTTACGGGCTTTGGGCTGACCGGGTTTCTTACGCTCAACCATACGGGGGTCACGCATCAGGAATCCTTCCTTCTTCAGGGCAGGACGGTCCTCGATGTTGTTCTCGCAGAGTGCACGGGCTATTGCCATGCGCAGTGCCTGAGCCTGTCCGGTGATTCCACCGCCGTCAAGGTTAGCTTTGATGTCCCACTTGCCTTCTGCATTGGCAACCTGCATGGGCTGGTTTACTATGTACTGCAGCGGACCTGTGGGGAAATACTCTTTATAATCTCTGTTGTTCACAACAATCTTGCCCGTGCCGGGAGTCATGTAGATACGAGCTACCGAGCATTTTCTTCTACCTATTGTGTTGATTACTTCCATTTCTCTTTATTATCTTACGTCGTTAATATTGATTGCTTTGGGGTTCTGACCCTGGTGGGGGTGCTCAGGACCGGCATAGATATAAAGGTTGCGGTACAGAGCGTCTCCAAGACGGTTCTTAGGAAGCATTCCGCGGATGGCGTGCTCCAACACGCGCTCCGGATGGCTGGCAAGCACCTTGGCAGGGGTGGTCTCGCGTTGGCCTCCCGGATATCCGGTATAGCGTTGGTAAATCTTGTCGGTCATCTTCTTGCCGGTGAAAACTATTTTCTCGGCATTGATGATGATCACGTTGTCGCCGCAATCAACATGCGGTGTGAAGCACGGTTTGGTCTTGCCACGCAGTATGTTGGCTACGCGGGTGGCCAAACGGCCTACGGTCTGGTTCTCGGCATCAACAAGCACCCATTCCTTCTGGACGGTGTTTTTGTTGGCGGAGATTGTTTTGTAACTTAATGTATTCATACTATGTTTAACGATGATGATTTCTATTGCTTTTTTTGTTAATATCTCCTCCGATTGAGTCGCTTTTTGCCCTTTGACGGATATTGGGGCTTTCTGCTCATCAACCTGATGCAGAATGCTTTGAACGGGTAAATCAAGCATTTTGCACCATTTTTGGAGATTGCAAAGTTACGAACATTTTTTCAACCGACAAAATATTTTTTCTACTTTCTGTCTAAAAAGCTTTCAATTTGTGTCGGCAGGCAACAAAGAAATGCCGTTTTCCGTCCACCCACCGTTGTGGCCACCACATACAACTCTCCCCCTTCCTGCAACCCCAGTTGACGTTGCAGGGCTGCGGCTTCTACGGGATAGTTGCGAGTCACTACGTGTGCTTTCCCTTCGGGTATGGCTTTTGTCACTTCTTTACGGCTCACCTTCAATTCTCTCAATACATAGAATGTCCGTCCGCAAAATGGTTGGCAGCAGTGGTCTGAGGTATATAGGTGCGTGTTTCTTGCCAGTTTCTCTATCCCCATCCGTTGGCCTATCAGGTTGAACGCCCCACATTTCATCAATGCAGCGTCGGGTTCATACAGATATTGCCCAATAGTGGTGCAGTATTGTGGCTGGGCATTGGCCTCTTCGCTCGGGGTGAAACTCCATTCGTCGCATCCGTCTCCCCCTTTCATTATGCAGTGTATCATGGTTTCACCCTCATGCGCCCCACACACAAACACAACCTCCTTGCATTCGCCTTTCACCGACACTATGTATACCGCTGCCACTTCTCCCAGTTGCCCTAAGGCCATCTTCAGGTCTATCATCGGCGATGCTTTCACCATTACCCACTGGCCTTTCGACCTCAGTAGTTGAAGGTTCTCCAGTATGTTGGGTTCACAGTCCTCGAATGCCGACACTTTCCTGCCTTGAGCGCTGCGCCGTGCGGGATCTATGTATATGATGTCGTACATCCGCTTTTCTAAGGCAAGCCATTCTATACTGTTGCCTTCGTGTACTTCAATGTTGTCCAACCCCAACGAGTTGGCGTTGTGCTCCATCATGCGGCACAAGTCAGCGTTGCGCTCCACATACGCAACTTCTGTTTCCATCCCTCCGTTTCCTTGCTGCATTTGGGCAAAGGCGATACTGTCAATCCCCATCCCGCCCGTTAGGTCGGCGATGGCTATGCGTTCTTTCCCCCTGCATAGTTCTTCAGCCACTTTCGCCTTGTGCTTTGCGGTCCATTCCGACGAACTCTGTTCGCGGTTCAGCCTTGGGGGATACTCAAATTCTATGCACTTCAGCAGTGAGGGCCATTTCTCCACCGCGGTGCGCAGACCTTCTATCTGCTGCACCGCTGCCCCCATATCTATAGACGGATACCTCGCAGCCGATAGCAGAAGCCGCGAGGTATCGTCCTTAAGATGGGCGTTTACAAAATCAATAAACTCCCTGGTCATGCAGTTTCTTCAGACGTTCCACCACCATCGGGCGGTCTTCCTTGTAGGTGACGCCGAACCACTGGGCGGTGGTCTTCAGAACAGTCATCGTAGCGTAGCCGCTGTGGATGAAGGTGTTGACGGCGAAGGGGATATAGTATTCGCTCTTCAGCTCGTTGCCGTGCTCCTTCAAGAACTCCACAAACAACTCTTCGCTCTTGCCGAAATAGTCGGGCGTGAAGCCAAAGAGGTTCATGCTGACGGTAGCGTCGGCGGGCAGCGGGTGCATCGAGCCGTCGGCGTCCTTGTATTCGATTCCGTTAGCGGTACGGCCGATGGAGGTACGCTCGGTCATTCCGACGAGCAGCCCGTTGGCATCTGTCTCGCAGACACCGCGACTCACCGTTCCGTTCTCGCTCAGGGTGTTCTCCAGGCGGTAGCCCACCATGCAGTATTTCCCTTTGGTGCCTTCGAGTGTGCGCAGGTGGTCTGCCATCACTTGGAAGGCGTCGCGACCGTAGAAGTCGTCGGCATTAATGATGGCGAAAGGCTCGTGTATCACATCCTTTGCCATCAGAATGGCGTGGTTCGTACCCCACGGTTTTTCACGACCTTCGGGCACTTTGAAACCTTCCGGCAGGTAGTCAAGTTCCTGGAACACATATTCCACTGCAATGCGGTTGCCAAAGTGTTCGGCATTTATCTTGGCTTTGAATTCCTGTTCGAAACTGTGTCGTATCACAAATACCACTTTGCCAAATCCGGCGCGTATGGCGTCGGTGATAGAGTAGTCCATAATGATTTCGCCGTTCGGTCCAACGCCGTCCATTTGTTTCAATCCACCGTAGCGGCTGCCCATTCCGGCAGCAAGTACTAATAATGTAGGTTTCATAAAATCTTTTTTATATTGTTTCCTTTTAAATTATTGTTCTCATCGTACTCCAACGGGGAAGTTGCTCCCTCGGTCATCCTCTTTTCTGTTTAAAAAACATCTTCAACAACTCCTCGCATTCATCTTTCATCACCCCGCCAATCACTTTGGTCTTGGGGTGCAGCATCGCGTGCCCCAGCCGCTCAAATCCGCGCTTGGGGTCCGATGCCCCGTAAACGATGCGTCCTATCTGTGTCCATCCCGCAGCTCCAGCACACATTGCGCACGGCTCCAGCGTTACATACAGCGTACAGTCGGTCAGGTATTTCGCGTCCAGCATGTTGGTGGCGGCTGTAAAAGCCAGCATCTCGGCATGTGCCGTCACATCGTGCAAACGCTCTGTGTTGTTGTGGGCACGGGCTATGATGCGCTCGTTGCTCACTATCACCGCCCCCACAGGTATCTCGTCCTCCTCATAGGCCTCACGGGCTTCGCGCAAAGCCTGCTGCATGTAGTACTCGTCCGGATTGTCGAAAATGCTCATTTCTTGCGGAAGTTTTCTGTAAACAGTTTCGTGTTGGCTGCTTCCAGGCGATAGGAGTGATGTATTATCACCACCTGCCCATTCTGCTGATACGACTCCACACTGGGCAGATAGCACCCTCTCAGCGGCACAAACTCGCTCCATCCCCTCCAATCCAGCTTTTCCGCGTTCACGGCCTTCTTAGCATCTCCAAATATGTGGTCCTCTTCGGTCAGAAGAAACAGCAACCCCGTCTCTTTCTCAAAAAAGTAGTTGCGGTCAAACAACTCGGGTGTCGCCACAAACACTCGGTCCACCGGTTTCCCTTGGTACTCATATTCTCCCATATATTTCGCCTCCGAACCCTTGGCTCGCCAGTCATACAGCGCACCTCTCACGTCCAGGGCCATCACCATGTCATAGAAACTTATCTGCGACATTATCTTCCAGTCCCTGTAGCTCTTGCTGAATCTATGGAATATGACTTTCCCGTCCGTCACATAGGCGTCCTCCATTTTCCCTTTCTGCCACATCTCTATCCTCACACGGCGGCCGCTCATATACCATCGGTATATAAACATCGTGTCGTTGGGATTGTCACGTTCCACCACCCACGACTCCACATACAGCATGCTGTCGCCTATTATGCGGTCGAAATCAATTATCTTTATATATCGGTCTATTATCTCTGCCGCCCGGGCAGTGTCTGCATTCGTGCTGTCGGCGGCCACCTGCGCTTTCAGCATGGGCATCCACACGATGCAGGAAAGCAATATCAATATCTTTTTCATGGTATTTGGTTGTTGTTTATGTCCGTTATCCTATAGGGGGCTTACCCTCGACGGTATTGCCATCGGGAACGTAAGCTTGTCCACCTGTTGCCAAGGTTCCATCTGCAAGCTGATTTCCGCCCCGAACCGTTTGGCCAGCTCCTCTATCTGCTCCGTCGCATCCTCGGCACGCACCATCTCCACCACTTGGTCGAAAGTGGTGCGGTAGTGGAACCGCCGGTACACATCCATATAACTGCCCCGGAAACAACGCCCCATCATCTTGATGTATACTATCACCGAGTCGGGCGTAAAGCAGGCGCGTCCCAGCTCCACCACTTTGGCCGCGCTCAGCCACACTATGCTGTCCGGCTGCATCCGCAATTGCCCGTTGGCGGTCATCCCTTGGGCGGTGCAGGTGAATTTCGAAGTATAGTATGGTACGCTCTGAATCGGGGGAACCACCACTTCCTCGCTCCCCTCGTCGGGCACCGCAGTGCGTGCCGTCTCGCGGTGGCTGCGGCATCCAGCCACCATTGCCGCCATTGCTGTCAGCATCAAGGCGTATGTCATCAGTCTTCTTCTCATTGGCATTTCTGTTTTATTTGTTGGTCAAGGCGTTTCACTGCCGCCTCGTTGGGTGCTATCATCATGCAACGATCCATATAATAACGTGCCCGTTCGCAGTTGCCTTCGTCATAATACCCCTGCGCCAAAATCAAATAGGGACGCAGGTGCAGCGGAAACAGCTCTGCCGCCTGCAAGGCATGTTCCATCAGCTCCCCTTTCCGGTCGGGCAGCGTCCCCTCGCACACCAGCAGCGCCTCCCACACCGCATACTGGCTCTTGTCGTGGCCCAGGTGTTTCAAGAACTGCTCGGCAGCTTCGGCATATCGCTCCTGTGCCGCAAGCATCTGACCGTATATCATGCAGTGCCCGTCGTCGGGCTGGCATTGGGCGGCCAGCGTGTCGGCCAGCATGAAACCCGGTCGGCTGTATGCCGCAAAGAAATTCTTGTTGCGCAGAAACTCCGTAAGATACATCAACCGATGCTGGCAGTCTATATTCCCGTTCATCAGCCCACGTCTCAAATAACGATAAGTGCCCACCATATCACCCATGGCCAGATAACACGACGCAAGCGATATATTTATATTCTCGTCGCCCGGGTTGGTCTCCTCAATGCGGTGGTAATATTGCAGGGCCTTCGAGTAGTTCTTCTCGTTCATATAGCTCTCGGCCAGTATGGCGTTGTATCGGGGCTCGCTGGGCATAGCCTCGGCCAGTTTCTCCAGCTCCTTGCGTGCCCGTTCAGGTTTGTTGATGGCGCTCCACAGCTTCTGCTTCTGCAGCGACACCTCTTCTATTATACCGAATCGCTTCTCCACACGGTCCAGCACCTCGATGGCCCCGTTCGCATTGTCCGCCATCAGGTAGGCATTCGAAAGACTGTAGTAGTTGTCCAGCTCGTCGGGGTGGGCGCGCACTATGCTCTCCCATGTGGCGGTAAGGTTCTTGTCGTCGCGCTGCATCATATACACCTGCGCCAGCTGTTTCTGATACCAGATGCTCTTCGGGTTCAGCTTGCAGGCCTGTTGAGTGTGCACCAGGGCGCTGTCAAGCCAGCCCAAACTCATAAACACTCTCCCCAACTCGTAGTGCGCCGGCGCATACCCGGCATCCTTCTTCAATAGCGACTGGTATAGCTCTATCGCCTTCTCGCTATTGCCCAGCAACTGCTGCACAGTGGCGTTTATCTGTGCCGAATCCAGCGCCAGCTCCCTTTCGGTCACCTCCACTATGGGTTTGCGCTGATAGCGTGTGTCGGCGGACACCGCGTGCTTCCGTCCAGCACACGACACTGCCACTAATAACAATATTGTTCCTATTATAAATATACCGAGTTTTTTCATTCTTCTCATTGCTCTCTCCTTATTATTCCTCTTATAACTACCATTCATCTTTTTTATTGTGCGGCTGCAAAATAAATTTGTTCCACAGCCATTCTGCCTCCCTTCTTCCGACTCCATCCAGCCTTTCTTCCCTTCCGTCACCTTCCCCTCGCTGTAGGTTCGCTGTAGGTTCGCTCTGGCTTCGCTCTGTCCCCGACCCCGCACCCCACCCTCCTCCCATCTATACCCACCCTCCGCCTTCCCCACTCCTTTCCTCCCGCCCTCACCCTGTTCCCAAACCCATGCACAACCCACTTCCTTCACACCTCTCCCAAATGGAAAAAAAGCATAAAAATGCAAAAAAAAATCTCCATGTCAAAAAAATAGTATATATTTGCAACGTAATTATGAAACACCCAAGGCCCTCTTCACATAGTCGAAAGAATATGTAAATGAGTGTTTTGATAGTATAAATGAAAATTCAATTATTCATCTAAAATTACAACAAACAATGAAAAAAACATTAATGGTTCTTTCTTTCGCGCTGTGCGCAACGTTTGTGTTTGCACAAACCGCCACACCGAACAAGAATGTCTACATGGCCAAATCCGAGACCTCTAATGTCTCGAACATGTATCAGAGTTCCATCTTCACCAAGGATGCTACCCCTCTGGTAACCGTAGACTTCTCTGGCGACAACCTTGGCTACACCACTGGCGTTTACACTACTGGCGTTGACGCCCACACCCAAAACTACGACTACGCTCGTTGGCAGCGTTGGGCTAATGTCGACACCAACACCACCGTCGTGGCTATGACCGAGATGTATCCTCACCTGGTGAGCCGTTTTGCTAGCGTCTCCTCCTTCAAACGCGCCATCGTTAATTATCTTGACACCGCTGTCTCCTCTGGCGAAAACGGCTTCATGATGATTGACTACGACGATCAGACCAGTTTGGGTTCCGGCAAATTCAATGCCTACATCCAGGTTGCCAATATCAACGTTCCCACTGGCACCCCCGTCCTTGATGTACAGTTCTACCAGTACTACATCAAATACTACGACCAGTGCAAACTCGAATATAGCACCGATGGTACTAACTACACCTCTATTGACATCAACGTTGATGGTATTGATTGCTCTATCAACTCAAGCATGCAGGGCTTTGTAACCTATACTCTCCCTGTTGCCGCTGTTGCTACCGGCAACCTCAGCATCCGTCTCCGTGCTTTCTCCTCTGGCGAGAGAGGTTCCGCCTATGGCTACTGGTGGATTGTTGACGACCTCAGCGTTATCCCCGGTGATGCTAACCGCGTGCGTCCCTACGCTCAGGAATACACCGAAGGTGGCTATGGCTTGATTCCCCAGGGACTCACTGTCAACCCCGCTTGGTATTCTTTGGTTTACAACAATGGTGCCAACATCCTTAACGACATCTATGCTACCCTCAACCACATGAACGCTGGTCAGGATGTTACCACCCCCGTTGCTACCTACAACAATGGTTCTGTCGCCGTTTCCGCTTGGAAAGAACTCATCGTCGACAAGGCTGGTTGGTTCTGGGCCGACTCCCTCGATTACAGAGGTTGGATGGGCTATGCCGACCACAATCTGCCTCACGGCACTGGTAACGCCCTCCCCACCGAAACCGCTGGTGACAACTATATGTATGTAAACATCGCCAACGATAATTTCAGCTTCAACTACGACACCATGTACTACAATGTCACCACCCTCGAAGACGGTGCTTACCGTTGGGGTCACGACAATGGTGTACTGGCCTACATGCCCGACAACTACTTCCTCTGGGGATTTGTTCAGAATGGTCCCAACTGGTATGTGACCGATGACCCCCAGGAAGTTCACTACTACACTCCTGGCTACATGATCACCGACCGCTTCACCACCGACGCCAACGTTCCCGAAGGTTGGGTTATCCGTGGCGTTGAACTCGTTGCTTCTCCTGTTGATGGTTACCACAGCACCGGTTCCAAAATCTCCGCAGTCCTTTATGAGGACCAGTACGAGGGTGGTAGCGTTGGATTCCAGAGCGTCATGACTGGTGCCAACATCAAGACCATCACCGATGACGATGTCAACAACGAATCTGTTATCGGCCGCGAGTCTAACGGTTACCTCGAACTTGGCAACTACAACACCGTTATCATCAACTTCCCCGAACAGCCCGCCCTCCAGCCCTACACCTCCTACCGTGTTGGTTATAGCGTTGAGGAACACAGCTTCTTTGCCCTTGCTCAGGAAGCCCAGGGTCGCTATTGTATCGCCTCCCCCTCACATCCTGACACCCACGACACCATCATCTATTTCCGCAACAGCGAAGCTACTGCCAAATATGCTAACCACTATGAACCCAACCAGTATCAGATTTACTTCAACGATCCTTCCTATGGTGGACCCAACCGTGGCAGTGGTTTCACTTGGGATTTCCTCGAATACAATCCTATGATTCGTCTCCTCGTTGGTCCCGCCCAGGCCATCAACCGCGTCAACATCAGCATTGAGTGCGAAAACGACGGTGATTTCGGTACTGTTTCTTACGGTGCTGAAGAAGCTTGCGGTACCACCATCACTCCCGCTCAGGGTTCTACTGCCACCATCGTTGCCCAGGCTAACGCCGGTTGCGAGGCCGTCATCATTGTTGACGGTGTTGAGCGTCAGGTCTACGATGAGACCGAAGGTATTGGTGACCCCAACCTCGTTGCTTACTATGATGATCAAACCGATGAGATTACCTACTACTACAGCTTTGCTGAAGTCAGCCACGACCACACCATCAAGTTCGTCTTCAGAGAGAGAGTCTCTATCGATCCCGTTGCCTCCAGTGTTCGCATGAACCTCCAGCCCAACCCCGCCACCTCTCAGGTGAAACTCAACATCTCCGGTGTTAGCGGAATGGTCAACTGCTCCCTCATCGACATGAGCGGCCGCGTGGTTTACAACCAGAACATCAATGCCGAGAGCGCTCCGGTTATCAACCTCAGCAACCTCGCCAAGGGTGCTTACTTCGTCCGCATCACCAACAACCAGTTCAGCAAAATCGAGAAACTGATTGTTCGCTAAGCAGACAACCCTCAAGATGAGTATTCTCTAACAGATAACATTCATCTTATATCAAAAGGACAGGATGCCTTTCACGGCATCCCGTCCTTTTTTATCTCATTATCATCCACATTCTTAACATTCTCCACATTCTTAACATCCTCCACATCCCACTCCCTCCATCCTCCACATCCCACACCATCCATTCCCTTTTATTCTTTTTCAATCCTCCATGTTTCATCCTTTCCTCTTCCTTTCACGTCCTTTTCCCTTCCATCCCATAATAACTCCTTGTTGATTTTTTCTTTACCTTGTAGCTTAACAACGGCTTAATATGAGCCTTTTATAAGCTTATTATATAGCGGAGCGGCATTGGATTTACTGTGGGATGATAAGGCTTTTGATTGCGATTTGTTGTGACGATGGGTCGATGGTTTTTGGATGGCGGCAGGTTACTGAGACGTTGTGGCGGTTTAATCGGATTTGTGTTGTTGTGTAGGGGGTTGGATTTGGTGTTAAAATGTCATCTGCTCGTTTGTTGCCGATGGTTAGTTTTGGAATTGGGGTGTGGAGTTGGGTTGGATATTGAAGGTTAAGGGAATAAACAAATAGGATGCCTGGCTGGTTTGCGGGGCATCCTGTTGTGATTGGCGGTCTATTTGGACCGAACTGATGTTGCTTTGTTTTGGAAGTGTTTGGTGGGTGAAACGGGAGGGGTTAGAGTATGTTGCCGAGTTGTTCTTTTATTTTTTCGAGTTCGTCCTTCATCTCTACCACCAGTTTCTGTATCTCTACGTGGTTGGCTTTCGACCCGATAGTGTTGATTTCGCGGCCCATTTCTTGTGTGACGAATGCCAGCTTCTTGCCGTTGCTTTCGTTGGTGTTCATGGTTTGGCGGAAGTAGTTGATGTGCTTGGCGAGGCGGACTTTTTCTTCGGTGATGTCGTATTTCTCAAGATAATAGATAAGTTCCTGTTCGAAACGGTTCTGGTCTATTTCTTTGATTGCGTATTCGGCGAAGTAGCGTTGAATGCGTTCGCGGGCAGTGGTGATGCGTTCTTCTTCGTATTGGGGTATTTGGTTGAGTTTTTGCTCAATGATGTCTACGTGTTTGTCGAAGTCGTCCTTGAGAATGGTGCCTTCGTGCAGACGGAATTGGTCTACTTCGGCAATGGTGGCGGTGATGGACTGTGAGAGGTGGTTCCAGCTGTCGTTGTCGGTTTCGGAGAGGTCGCCGGAGGTCCACACGTCGTTCATGGAGAGTATGGTGTCGAGTATGTTATGCTGTGTGCAGTGCAGTTGGTCGGCGAGGGCGGTTATTTCCTGGAAGCGCGATTGGACAAGTTCGTGGTTGAGCTGGATGTTGGTGCTGGTGTTCTCGTCGGTGATGATGAAGTCGATTTTGCCGCGTTCCAATGCGTTGAGCATGTTGCGTATTTCGAGTTCGCGGTTGTGGAGTGAGGCGGGTATTTTGGTGTTGAGGTCAAGTGTTTTGCTGTTGAGGGTTTTGATCTCAATGGTGTATTTGTGTCCGTTGTATTCGGTTTGTTGTTTGGCAAAGCCGGTCATTGATTTCATAGTAATGGGTATTTGATGTGATTATTCTGTTGGTGGGTTGGAAATGAGTTTTTGGAATGCGGGGGTGGCGTGTGTTTTATAGGTGCCGTGGTCGTCGTAGATGAAGAATACGGCTTGAATGTCGGGGTTGTCGGAGTGGTCTTGGATGAATTGTAGTGATTTGTCGAGGCCCATGACCATGAAGGATGTGGCCATAGCATCGGCATACCATGATTGCCGGCTGACTACCGAGACGCTGAGTAGGCTGTGGGTTACGGGGCGGCCGGTGGAGGGGTCGATGGTGTGGGAGTAGCGGGTGCCGTCTTTTTCGTAGTATTTGCGGTAGTTGCCGGAGGTGACAACGGCGAGGTCGGTGAGTTGGATGACGGTTTCGATGGTTTGTTCGCTGTATTTGTTTTCGGAGGGGCGCTCTATTCCGATGGACCACTTCTGGTTGTTGGGTTTGAGGCCGCGGGTGATTACTTCGCCTCCGATGTCGACCATGTAGTTGTGGATGCCGCGATTGTCGAGCATCTGGGCTACGAGGTCGACGGCATAGCCTTGTGCGATGGCGTTGAAGTCGAATTCGATGAGGGGGTGTTTGTGCAGAATGTATTGTGTGGTGCCGTTGAGGGAGGTGCTGTCGATGGTGTAGGTGTCGGGACGGAGGAGGGAGAGGCATGTGTCGATTTGGCTTTGGGTTACGGTTTCCCGTTCTTTGAAGCCGAAGCCGTAGAGGTTGACCAGCGAGCCGATGCGGCAGTCGAAGGCGCCATGGGTGTAGAGGTTGATTTGCTGCGATTTGTTGAGGATGTCGCAGAAGAGGGGGGAGATGAGGGTGTCGCTGTTGCTGTTGATGCGGCGTATGAGTGAGCTGTCGACCCATAGGGAGGCGGTGAGGTCGAATTGGTCGAGGAGGGAGTCGATGGAGGGTTGGAGGTTACGGTGAAGAGGGTCGGAGTAGATGATGGTGTAGAAGGTGCCTTGTGCTTTGCCGCTGAGGGTGGTGAGGCTGCTGTTGTGGTTGCAGGAGACGGCCAGCAGGAGGGTGGCGAGGAGGAGGGGTAGGTGTTTCACTGTGTTCGCTTTTTTAAGAAAAAGCGTCCGGCACGGTGTGCCGAACGCTTGTGTGTTAAGTGTACGTGATGCGTACATTTATTTTGTCAAGATGAATTTACGTGTCACGGTGTTGCCGTTTTGGAGCGCGATGCGCATGGTGTAGGTGCCTTTAGCGAGGTTGGAGAGGTTCATGACGTTTTTGGTGCCGAGGTTGCGCTGGGTGGCTACCTGTTGGCCAAGAGCGTTGTAGATGGTGACTTCGCTAACTGCTTCGGCGCTCTCGATGTTGAGTTGTCCAACGGTGGGGTTGGGGTAGAGGGAGACGTTGGTGCCCTGGACGTCGTTGATGCCGACGAAGGTGACGATGGTAATCCAGCTGGTGTCGTGGCAGGCGAAAGTGGGAGTGTGGGTGAGGGTGGCCTCGAGTTGGACATCGATGTTGCCCTGAACGCCGGGTATACGGAGGGTGTCGCCATTGAAGGAGCGGTTGCCGTAAGTCCATTTGTAGGTGGCGTTGCTGGGAGTGCAGGTAGGATAGAGCACTGCGGTGTCGCCAGCGTCGAGGTGCCATTCACCATTGATGGCGGAGATTACAGGAGCTTTTCTGATGTCGAGGATGAGGGTCATGAGGCTGTCGCAGCCGAAGGTGTCGGTGGCAAATGAATGGGCGGGGGCAGTTGTGGGGGTGGTGTGGTAGGTGGTTTGGTTCAAATCCCAGTAGAAGCTGTCGCAAGCGTTGACGTAGGTGGTGTCGCGGCCGGATTTGTGGATAGTGATGTCAAGGGTGTAGGTGTTGACCATGCATTTGTTGGGACGGTAGTCGGCGATGATGGTGTCGAAAATGGTGGATTCGGAGAATCTTCTGATGGTGGTGCCGCTGAAGGAGCTGAAGTTGTAGAGCACGCTGTTGCAACCGGTCAGGATGGTGTCGAGCGAGGTGGTGTCGGGAGTATTGATGGTGAGGTTGATGGAGCGGTAGGTGACGCAGTGTGTGGTGGCGTTGGTGTCGCACTGGCTGTAGATGCCGGAGGCGGTGTATTCAACGCCGCGCCAAGTGCGTCTGGCGCAACCTTCTTCGGACACTTGAGGGATGGTGTCGACAACGATGCTGAGGTGGAGTGTGCGGACAGTGTCGCAGGTGTTGGCGGTGTCGGAAGTGGTGTGGGTGTAGGTGCCGGAGGTGGTGTAGGTGCTGCCGTACCAGGTGTAGTCACCGCAGTGTTCAACGTTTTCGTGGAAGTTCAAAGTGCTGACGATGCTGAGGTTGAGGCGGTCAACGTGGGCGCAGTTGTCAACGAGGGTAGTGTCGTCGTAGATGCCGGAGGCGGTGTAGGTGACACCGTTCCAAGTGTAGCTGCCGCAAGCATCGACATCGTTATTGTCAATCTCGACATTCGAGACGGTGATGTCGGCAATATACACGCTGTCGCAGAGACCGGAGCCGGTGGCGGCAAAAATGGTGTCGCTATATCTTCCGTTAGTGGTATAAGTCTCACCGCGCCAAGTAGCGGAGCAACGGTTGCTGGAAATAGTTTCGGTGGAGATAAAGGGGATGTTGATGGTCAGATTGAGCACATACGTGGTATCGGCATTATATGCGTAGAGCACAACAGTGTCGGATGAGTATGTTTCATGGTTGACATCCCATGTGTAGGTTTGACATGCAGTGACGTTGATGGGTAAAATGGTGCGCTGGCTGTTGTCCTGAGATTTGGCGAAAGGCATGAAAGCAGCGACCAGTAACAAACTTAATAATGCTTTTTTCATCGTGTGAAAATTATTAGTTAATCTTTTTTTATTAATTTATTTCCAATGTATTAAATAATATGTACTCATACTGGTGGGACAAGTGTACAACATGCAAAGATAGCATTTTTTTTTGATATGGAATATTTTTTTTATAAAAAGAGTCAATAATTAGTGTAAAATAGTGGATGAGGGGTGGGTGAGTGGGGGATTAGATGAGGATGAGTTCGGCGATATTTTCGATGTGCTGGGTGTGCGGGAACATGTCGACGGGCTGGATGCGGCCCACGCGGTAGCGGGCGGAGAGCATTTGCAGGTCGCGCGCTTGGGTGGCGGGGTTGCAGCTTACGTAAATGATTTTGCGGGGTTGCATGTTGAGGAGTTGCTCTACCACTTTCTCGTGCATGCCGGCTCGTGGCGGGTCGGTGACGACGATGTCGGGGCGCTGGTGGCTGGCGATGAATTCGGGGGTGAGCACTTTGGCCATATCGCCGGCGTAGAAGAGGGTGTTGGAGAGGTTGTTGTGTGCGGCGTTTTCGCGGGCGGCCACGATGGAGTCTTCAACGTATTCGATGCCGATGACTTGTTTGCATTGGCGGGCCAGGAAGAGGGCGATTGTGCCGGTTCCGGTGTAGAGGTCGTAGACCACATCGTCGGGACCCACTTGCGCGAACTCGGCCACATAGCTGTAGAGCCGTTGGGCTTGAGGCGAGTTGGTTTGGTAGAATGTTTGCGGGCGAATGGTGAAGTGGAGGGGAGGGGCGCTGTTGTAGCCTTGCATGATTTCCTCCACGTGGTCCTGGCCGGCGAAGGTGACCGACGGGAGGTCGGCGTAGGAGTCGTTGAACTTGTCGTTGAAGATGTATTGAAGAGAGGTGATTTGGGGGAAGTTGTCGCGGAGGTGTTCGAGGAGACCTTCCCAACCGGGATGGTATTCGGCAATGACGAGGATGACCATCCACTGGCCGGTGCTGGTGTTGCGAATGATGAGGTTGCGCAGGCATCCGGTGTGGTTGCGGATGTCGTAGAAGGGGAGCTGGTGGGCGAGAGCGTAGTCGCGTGCAGCAAGGCGTATCTGGTTGCTCAGCTGAGGCTGGAGGATGCAGTGTTCGATGTTAAGAACCTTGTCGAAAAGCGTGGGGATGTGGAAACCCAGCGCACCGGGGTCGGGAGGAGCGTCGGGCGAGGGTGGGAGGTCGTGCCAAGCTTTGGTGGAGAAGGTGAATTCCAATTTGTTGCGATAGTAGTATATTTCTTCGGAGCCACAGATGGGCTGCATGCCCGAGCAGTCGATGTGGCCCAGGCGTTCGAGGTTGTCGCGCACCTGTTGCTGCTTGGCGGTAAGTTGGTCGGCATAGTTGAGGTTCTGCCAGCGGCACCCTCCGCAAGTGCCGAAATGGGGGCACTGTGGGGGTACCCGTTTGTCGGAGAATTGTTTTATGGCCACAACGCGGCCTTCGGCATAGTTTTTCTTTTTCTTGATGATTTTCACGTCCACAACGTCGCCGGGAACGACGAAGGGGACGAAGAGAATCATGCCGTCGATGCGTGCAATGGCTTTACCCTCAGCACCAATGTCGGTGATGGGTATGTTTTCCAGAATGGGTTGTTCTTTTGACTTTCGCATGTGGGTTTTCTGTTGGGTGAACGGATGGCAAAGAGGGTAAAAAAAAGAAGTACTGCAGATGAATACAATACTTCTTTTCTCTTTGCAAAGAGTCTATGCTTGGGGGATTGATTCCGGATAGATATTATCTCTCGTCGGAAACAGTCAGCTTTTTTCTGCCCTTTTTACGGCGTGCGGCCAAAACTTTTCTACCGTTAGCGGTGGACATTCTCTGGCGAAAACCGTGCTTATTAGCTCTTTTTCTGCGTGATGGTTGAAATGTTCTCTTCATTTTTTCTTCGTTTTTGGAGTTGCAAAAGTACGAACTTTTTTTCAATTGACAATAAAAAAATGTTTTTTTTCTTCTGCATTGTTTTTTAAATTGCTGAAAAATAATTTGATGATGATAAAAAAATGTTGTTTTTTTTATTGGTTCAAAAAAAAACTGTACCTTTGCAAATGCATTTATGGTGTTACAGGCATCATAAATGTCTATTAATTAAGGAAAGAAATACATATCCGGAGGGTAATTCCGAAAGGAGTGGCCAACCGACAATGAGTTACAGAAGATGGATAAAACAGGCTTTGCCAAGTTGATGGAGCGACCCGGGGTGCTGAGTCCCGAGGAGTGGGAGGATTTGCGCCGCGAGCGGGAACGCTTTCCGTTCAGTGCCCCGCTACAGGTGCTGTCGCTGCTGGCCGACAAGGCCGGCGGGGTGGCTTTGTGGCAGAAGCAACTGTTGCCGGTGGTGGAGTTGTACATGAACGACGTGGAGCGCCTTCACGAATTGCTGGAGCGTCCTACAAGCTCCGTTCCGCCTTCGCCTTCCCTACGGTTGGAGAGCGAACCTACAGCGAACCTACAGCGAACCTACAGCGAACCCTCAGCCCCCTTGGAACAGCCCGTTTCCGAGCCTGCCGCCGTTCGGCAGCCGGATGTTCCCGAGGACTTCGATGTTTTAAAGGAAATCAATGCCTATCAGGAGGTTTCGTTCAAAACGGCCCCCAAGAGCGTTATTTTGTCCGAATTTTTGGAAAATTCGGGTGGTATGCCCCCTGAAATGGAGGAGTATGACGAGGTTTCGGTGCAGGATCTTGCCAAAAAAAGTATTCGTCCGAGCGATTTGTTAGAGTCTGAAACTCTTGCACTTGTGTTGGAACGTCAAGGCAAATTTGCCCAAGCGGTGAGCATGTATGAGAAATTAATAGTCAATAATCCCGAAAAAAGTAGTACTTTTGCAGTTCGAATTGCCTCGTTGAAGGCCCGTATGAATGAAGATAAATAAACAAATAATAAATAATTAACACACAATGTACACAGTTATTGTTATCCTTATCCTGCTTGTATGCATTGCTTTGGCACTTGTTGTATTGGTTCAGAACTCGAAAGGTGGCGGATTGGCTGCTAACTTCTCGGCTCCTAACCAGGTATTGGGTGTCCGCAAAACCACAGAGACTATCGAAAAGATTACATGGGGCTTGGCCATTGCGTTGGTTGTGTTGTCGTTGGCTGCTACTATCGCCATCCCTCGCCATGCAATGGATTCGTCGCTGAACACAGAGGTTGACGCTTCCGCCGCCAAGAGTGCAGTTCCCGTTCCCGCTGCCACTGCTCCTATGGCTACCGATGTTGCCACTACCCCCGAGGCAGAGTAATTTTTTGGAACAAGCAAATATAAGGAGATTCGCCCAAACGGCGGACCTCCTTTTTTGCAATTAGGTTTGTTGCCAAGTGGAAAAAGTAGTCAGGTTCATATTGTCGCATTTCCCCCATCAACCCACCGCGGGCCAGTTGTCGGCTTGCGAGGCGATGGTGCAGTTTCTTTATGACCCCGACCCCGCGGCAGCATTTGTGTTGAAAGGTTATGCCGGCACGGGTAAGACCTCGCTGGTGAGTGCTTTGGTGCAGTCGGCTCCGGCTCTGCGCATCAAGACCATGCTTCTGGCTCCCACCGGACGTGCGGCAAAGGTGCTGGCGGGCTATTCGGCTCAGCCGGCCTATACTATCCACAAAAAGATTTACCAAACGGTTACCGACAGCAGCGGAAACATCCATATGGCGCGTGCGCTGAACAAGCATAGCTACACGCTGTTTATTGTTGACGAGGCGTCGATGATTGGCTTGGGCGACGATGGCGGATACGCGCGTCGCAACTTGCTTGAAGATTTGATAGACTATGTGGCTGAGGGCAATCATTGCCGCCTGATGCTAATAGGCGACACCGCCCAGCTGCCCCCGGTTGGTACCGACCAAAGTCCGGCACTCGATTTGGAATATCTTCGGGCGTTCTCGCACCTCAAAATCCACCATTACGAACTTACCGAGGTGGTTCGCCAACAGCATCTCTCCGACATTCTGCTCAATGCCACTCTTCTGCGCGTGAAGATAGCGACTCTGGCCGACGGCGACTTTCCCGAAATGCCGCTGTTCGACCTTTCGGAGGGTGGGGATGTGCAACGGCTTGGTGGGGCCGAGTTGGAGGAGACGCTCAACCGCGAATATGATGAAGCCGGGATAGAGCAGGTGGTTGTGGTCACGAGGAGCAATAAACGCGCCAACCTCTTCAATCAGGAAATCCGCAACCGTGTGCTGTTCCGCGAGGAGGAGGTCAACGCGGGCGACTACCTGATGGTGGTGAAGAATAACTACTACTGGCTTGACCCGGAAAGCGATATCGGGTTTATTGCCAATGGAGACATAGTGGAGGTGCAGAGCCTGCGCAACCATCAGGAGTTGTATGGATTCCATTTTGTGGACGCCACTCTGCGATTTGTGGACTATCCTGATGCTCCCGTCCAGGATTGCAAACTGCTTTTGGAAACGCTCCACAGCGAGTCGCCCTCGCTTACTTCCGACGAGTCGCAGCGGCTGTTCGAAACTGTGATGGAGGACTATGCCGATATGCCCCGTCACGCCGACCGGCTGAGGGCGGTGAAAGAGAACCCCTACTACAATGCCCTGCAGGTGAAATTCGCCTATGCCCTCACTTGCCACAAAACCCAGGGCGGCCAATGGCCCACAGTAATCATTGATCAGGGGTATGTTACCGACGATATGGTCGACAAGGAATATCTCCGCTGGCTCTATACCGCCGTCACCCGCGCCACGAGGCGTGTTTATCTGCTCAATTTCCAAGATAAATTTTTTGACCCGGCAGGATAATATTTTCCTTAAAGTTGAGTTAACTATATTAAATCCCCTACAACTATGAAAGCCGGACAACGACAATCTATGAAGATGAAACAGAAACTCTCCCCCCAGCAGTTTCTGTTGATGCAGATGATTCAACTGCCCGTCACCTCGTTGGAGCAACGGCTGAAAGAAGAACTGGAGAAGAATCCTGTGCTTGAAATTTCTTCTGAGTCGGACAATGCTATGGAGTCGCTCCCCGAACATGATGACGACGGTTATAACGACTATGAGAGCTTGGTGAGTGTGGATACCGACGATGACGACTACAGCTATCGCGAGCGACAGGAGCGCGACAAGAATATTGACCAGCGCGAAACCGTCTATGTTGCCGAACCCTCGTTTTTCGACAATCTGTTCGAGCAGCTCACCATGAAACATCTTTCCCCCCGACAGGAGGCCATAGCACAGGAAATTATAGGCTCGTTGAACAATTCCGGCTACGTGGGCCGCAGTGTCGACCTTATCGCCAACGACTTGGCATTTACGCAGGGCCTCGAGGTCAATCCCGACGAGGTGGAGGAGGTGTTGCACATCATTCAGCAGATGGACCCTCCCGGAGTGGGGGCACGCAGCCTTCAAGAGTGTCTTTCCTTGCAACTTCACCGCATGGAGGACGACAATCCCGATGCCGCGGTGGCCATACGTATTGTGGACGAGTGCTTTGACAGCGTGGCCAATCACAACTACGACTATATTCTCGAAACCCTTCAAATCGACAATCAGCAACTGCAGTCGGCGCTGGCCTTGATTCGAAGGCTCAACCCCAAACCCGGTGGCGGCGACTCAGATATCTCGCGCAACCATTACATAGTGCCCGATTTCATTATCACCCGTCACGACGAGGAATTATATCTCACCCTCAACAACCGCAATCTTCCGCAGCTGCAACTCAACTCCTACTATCAGGAGATGCTCCAGCAGCTGGCTGCCGTTCCGAGCCCCACGGCTGGCGAGAAAGAGACCATCGAGTTTCTGCAAAGCCGCACCGACAGTGCCAATATGCTGGTTGACACTTTGCAACAACGCAATGTCACCATGATGCGCGTCATGCAGGTTATACTGAAACGGCAATACCGCTTTTTCCTAACCGGCGACAGCTCTACGCTGCAACCTCTCTTGCAGAAAGATGTGGCCGAACAGACGGGTTATGACATTTCTACTGTTTCGCGGGTGGTAAACAGCAAATATGTACAAACAGAATACGGCACATTCCTGCTGAAGGACTGCTTCTCGCAAGCCATAGTGAACAACGAGGGCGAGGAGGTGGCCACCGAGGCGGTGCGTCGCGTGTTGCAGGAGACCGTCGACGCTGAAGACAAACAGAAACCCTATTCCGACGAGGCATTGGCCAACATCTTGACCGAGAAGGGATACCCCGTGGCCCGTCGTACTGTGGCCAAGTACCGCAATATGCTTGGCATTCCCGAAGGGCGGTTGCGTCGGCAGCTCAAAATGCTCTTGTTCTTCATCCTTGTGGCGGGAGCTCTCAGCGCGCAACAGCCACAGAAAGAGAGTTATTTCGACTCCATACTCAACGCCCGCATACGCGAGGGGAAAGCCAAGTCCATGCAGTCCAAGACACCCGCCAAGAAAGACGGCAAGACTGTGCAGCCCCGCCCGGCTCTCGAAATACACGAGCCCGAACCCGACCCCAATGCCATCGACACCGCACTTGCTTCGGGCGACGAGCTTATCGATGTGATGTACAACTCCACCCTTCCCCCGCCGTCGGCTTTGTGGTATGGGCGCAACCTTTCGGGTTCGCATGTCCGTCTGGTCGACCTCTCGATGGATTCACTGCCCGACGAAATCTCCATCCGGCTGCTAAAGGATAACGAGAAGTTCTGTTTCCCCGTGAAAAACATCATCACTTCGCCCTATGGTTGGCGGTGGAACCGTCCCCACCGCGGTGTGGATATCCGTCTTCGGATGGGCGAGCCGGTCCATGCGGCATTCAACGGAGTGGTGCGCATTGCCCGGCCCATGGGTGCTTACGGCAATTTGGTGGTGATCCGTCATTATAATGGACTCGAAACAGTTTACGGCCATCTCTCGCGAATCAATGTCAAACCCCTTCAGGTGGTTGCTGCGGGGCAGGTGGTGGGACTCGGCGGCAGCACTGGTCGTTCCACAGGTCCCCACCTCCATTTCGAAGTGCGGTTCCAATACGAGCCGTTCGACCCCGAATGGATTCTCGACTTCTCGAACTATACACTCCGGACACGCAAACTGTATCTCGACAAAACATATTTTGGCATTCGCAAGCCCAACAAACACGAAGACCTTGTCTACAAGGCAGACAAGAGCATTGTGCCAGAAGAGGCAGACAGGAAAGCAAGGTCAAACAAGCCTGTGTATGCTACTATGCGCAAGGGGGAAACGCTTGAGGAAATGGCCAAACGCAATTACACCACAGTCGAAAAGCTCCGTGCGCTCAATCCCGATGTCAGCAAGTTCAAGTCGGGCACACGCTTGCGCGTGCGTTAGTCGTTAGTGATAAGGCCATTTTATCTCGCCATTGACGGCTTGCGCAGCCTTCTTGTCGGGACAGAATGATACAATCATCCAACAACAATTCTACAAACGTTCATATAATTTAGAAAGAAATAGACCGCATCGTTATGAAAATAGTATTTATGGGTACGCCCGATTTTGCAGTAGCCTCGCTTGATGCCATTTGTGCCTCGGGCCACAAGGTGGTGGGGGTAGTCACTGTGCCCGACCGTCCCACTGGCCGAGGGCTCAAAGTCACAGCATCACCCGTCAAACAATATGCCCTGCAGCACAACCTGCCCTTGCTTCAGCCCGAACGGTTGCGCGACCCTGATTTCCAGTCAGCATTGCAGGCCTGGGGGGCCGATATCTTCGTGGTAGTAGCCTTCAGGATGTTGCCTCAGAGCGTTTGGGCTATGCCCCCCATGGGCACATTCAACCTCCATGCCTCGCTGTTGCCCCAATACCGCGGCGCAGCCCCTATCAACTGGGCAATCATCAATGGCGAAAAGGAAACAGGTGTCACCACCTTCCTCCTCAACGAGCGTATTGACGAAGGATCCATCCTTATGCAGCAATCCACTCCCATTGCCCCCGACGACACAGCAGAGACCCTCCACGACCGCCTTGCTGAGATGGGCAGTCGGCTGGTTGTCCAAACACTCGACGGTTTGGCCGACGGCTCCCTGCACCCCCAGCCCCAGCCCACATGCGAACAACTTTGTCCCGCACCCAAACTGTTCAAACCCGACTGCGCCATAGACTGGAACCTTCCAGGTCAGCGCATTGTGGATTTTGTGCGGGGTCTGTCGCCCTATCCTGCCGCCACCATGCAGGTGGTCGACTCCAAGCAGATGACCCAGACCATTAAGGTGTATGAAGTAAGTTTCGAACCATCACCTAACTCTACCATTGGACAACTAATTACCGACAATAAAACGGTCAAAAAAGTGGGCGTGAGGGATGGTTTTGTTCATATTTTAAGTCTGCAAATGAGCGGAAAGAAGAGAATTACTGTCCAAGAATTTCTCCGTGGGTATGATGTAAGTAATTGGAAAGTAGTAATTTAATTTTACGGCAAATTTTTTAACACAAATTTTTTTTTCAAAGTGTTACTTACGTAAAAAAAAAGATATATATTTGCAAATGTAAAATTAAATATAAACCCTAAAAAAAAATTATCATGAACAAGACCGAACTGATTGCTGCAATGGCAGAAAAGGCAGGAATGACCAAAGTTGATGCAGGCAAAGCTTTGAATGCCTATGTCGACGTAGTGAAAGAGCAACTTGCCAAAGGTGGACGGGTAACTCTCGTAGGATTTGGTACTTTCGGTGTCACCGAACGTCCTGCTCGCGTTGGCCGCAATCCCCGTACGGGTGCAAAAATCAAAATTGCAGCTAAGAAATCGGCTAAATTTAAAGCCGGTAAAGGCCTTCTTTAAGCGTTCAGCAGAGAAGAGAAAGTAATATCCGGGCCGCAGCGTAGCTGCGGCCCGGATTGCTTTATCATCCTTGAGTGTTGCTGTCGTTTCCTCATTTAGGTTAACTCTTGTTTGTGACTAATAGCTGATAATTGCTTGCTTTATTGTGTTATACCTGTTAATTCGTTTACTTGCAGGTCAGGTCCGGTAACCGATATTCAGCGTTAAATCCTTCGTAAATAAACAGTTTCAGCACTTATACCAATGTGAAAACCAGCGATAGCATATTGCGCTGCGGCTTTCATGCTACCACTTTGTTGCTCCCTCTATTCCAACGGGGTATATCTGCATTACCGATGTGTTTCAGACAATAACGTAGGTTGCTTTCCAGACGATGCTGTCAGTTTGATGCCAGGCTTCGTGCCTCTTTTCATCCCGATCTATAACCTCCCGCCAGCCCCCTCCAATAGTAGTTGCGGTTGCTTCCTCCGCGACTTAAATCCAATCCGCAGCTGCCCCGTCTCCAGTGTCACTCTTTTCAAAATCCGCTTACGGTTCACTATTCTTCCAACCCATTTTTAATTCTTCTTCAGTATTGAGGTTAATAGAATCTTACTAAGGGGTTATGAAGTGGTGAAGAGGAAAGGGAGCGGGAAGGAGGATGGATGAGGTAAAATGGGGAAATGGAGGTGGGATAAAAAGTGTTGACATCTATTGGTGTTGACATTAAACCCTAATGACCGATTTGGGTTAAACCCTAATGACCTATTTGAGTTAAACAGAAAGAATTACGGACGAATTTATAGATTTTGTTTTAAAAAACAAGAGAATGCCCCAGCGGGGGACATTCTCCTGTGTGTGTTAATTGTCGAACGGGAGGGATTATCGGACGATGTCCATCTCGTCGATAAGGTTCTGAGCGTTGGCGTATTTGTCGATGACGAAGAGCATGTAGCGGGAGTCGAGGCAGATGCAGCGTTGTAGGTTCTCCTCGAAATCGATGTCGCCCGACATGGCTTCACTATTGCCGTCGAAGGCAAGACCGATGAGGTTGCCGTAGGCATCGAGCACGGGCGAACCGCTGTTGCCGCCAGTGATGTCGTTGTTGGTGATGAAGCAGGTGGGCAGTTCGCCGCGGCTGTTGGTGTAGGTACCGAAGTCACGTGCAGCGTAGAGGTCTTTGAGACGCTGGGGAACGATGAATTCAGTGTTGGTGGGGTCTTCTTTCTGCATCACGCCGGCGAGGGTGGTGTAGTAGTGGTATGTGACACCGTCGCGGGGTTCGTAGGCCTTGACGTTGCCGTAGGTGAGGCGGATGGTGCTGTTGGCGTCGGGGCACATGAGTTTTTTGCCGGAGTTGATTTGGAGGATGCCGTCAACGAAGTCGCGGGTGCCACGGGTGAGGTTGTCGCGGTTCTCCTGGGGGATGGAGAGATAGATATCGCGGTATTTGTTGAGAATCTCAGTGCCGTATTTGTATATTTCATCGCGGTTGAGTTGTTTCTCGCTGGGGTTCTCCATGAATTTGTCGAAAGCCTCTTTGTTGGCGAAGATGGATCTGCTGAAAAGATGGTTTACGAGCGAGGCGAAGTCGCCGTGATATTTACGGTCGGCGGTTTTGAGGCACTCGGGGATGTAGTTGATGTTGATGTTGCGGTAGGTGTATTCCATCATGGCGGCCATTACGTTTTGTTCAACGGTTTGGTCGTAGTCTTTGTAGAACTGTTCGGCTTCTTTCTTGAGTTCGGCAATCATGGCATCGCGTTGGTCGGGGTTGGTCTCGGAGCAGATGGCTTTGATGCTGCGGCCGAAGAGGGTGGATTGGTAGAGCAGTTCGGGACCTTCGAGAAGACCTTCGTCAAGGTAGACGAGGGCTTCCTGCAATTCGCGGCGGTCGGCGTAGCTTTTTTCAATCAGGCCGAGGGCGTTGCGGTATTTGGGGTCTTTGTCGAGTGCCCAGTCGTAGTATTCTTTTTCTATCTCTTTCTTGAGAGCCATAGTGTTGAGTTCGGTGAGGGCTTTGTTCTGCTCGTTGCTGTATTTCCAATAGTTGGAGCAGCTGGCGTATTTGGAGGCGTATTTGATTTTGATGGCTTGGTCGCTGTTCATGGCTTCGCGTAGGATGTTGATTTTGACGGTGCGGAGCTCGTAGCGCAGTTTGTTGGTCACTTCCATGGTTTCTTTTAGGCCATAGGAGGTGAGGAAATGGGTGGTGGTGCCGGGGAAACCGAGAACCATAGCAAAGTCGCCGTCTTTCAGTTCGCGTGCGCTGACGGGGAGGTGGTGCTTGGGTTTGAGGGGGATATTCTCCTTTGCGTAGGCAGCGGGTTTGCCGTCGGGGGCAGTGTAGATGCGGAACATGGAGAAGTCGCAGGTGTGGCGGGGCCAAGACCAGTTATCGGTGTCGCCGCCAAATTTGCCCATAGACGAGGGGGGAGCGCCGACGAGACGGACATCCTTGTAGATGATGTGGACAAAGAGGAAGAATTGGTTGCCGTTGAACATGGGTTTGACGGTAGCGTCGTAGTCGGTTCCCTGTACGGCTTCGCGGGCGATGCGTTCACTGACGTTGCGGATGGCTTTGGCGCGGTCGGACTCGCTCATTTCGTCGCTGAGGCATTCCAGTACTCGGCCGGTAACGTCTTCCATACGAACCAGGATGGAGGCGGTGAGGCCGGGGTTGGGGAGTTCCTGGGCCATGTTGTATGCCCAGAAACCGTCGCGCAGGTAGTCGTGCTCAACGGTGGAGTGTTCCTGCAGTTTGCCGTAACCGCAATGGTGGTTGGTAGAGATAAGACCGCGATTGCTGATGATTTCGCCTGTGCAGAAATGCCAGAAGGGTCTGCCTTCGTTGCCAAGGCCTACGATGGCGTCCTTGATGCAGTTCTGGTTGATACTATAGATGTCTTCGGGGGTGAGTTTGAAACCGGCTTTCTGCATGTCGGCATAGTTCTTGCCTATCAATGAGAGAAGCCACATGCCTTCGTCGGCACGGCTGGAGGCGGGGGCCAAAACCAGCATGGTCAGAATCAAAGATAAAAAGATTTTTTTCATAGATAAATTGTGTGTATTAATGAATATATAAATTAATTACATTATAATATTGTTTGTCGCTTGCGACGGAATTGCCAATTTATCAGTTGATTGGAAAATCAGGCTGAAGGTATTGGACATGCAAATATACGAATATTTTTTCATTTTTAGTTGTATCAACCATGAATTGTGGAAAAAAGGATTGCCAAGGGGGTGAATCGTGGAGGGAAGTTTGGAGGATAACGGTTTGTGTGGTAGGGGGATTTTGGAAGAAGGTTGCCTCTGGAAAGCTATTTTGGATGTCGGAAGGGTGTTGGATGAGATTTGTGTGGGGTTGAGTTTGGTTTAAAGTGTTGAATATATGTTATTTGTGTATATGCTATGCTGTTATGGTTGATGTTTGGAAGGAGATGGTTCTAGATTTTTTATGAACAGATATTTGTCGAAAAACGAAACTTTTTTTGTGGCATTACGTATAAGTGAGTAATCAAAAAATGGAAGTTAATAACTTTTTTTGGCAAAAAAAAACAATTATTGGAAAATAGTTCGTATATTCGCATCTTGAAAAGAAGAATACAATTATGTCCTTAATACTTGGCACAGAATACTGTAAGATTGATTCGAATGGTCGTTTCAAGTTCCCAATTGCCTTCAAAAAGCAGTTGGGGAGCAACGACTGTACGTTTGTGATCCGACAGAAATTCACAGGCGAGTGTTTAGAACTATGGACGGAATCCAGTTTTCAGGAGGAGATGAACGAACTTAAAAAAGAGCTGAATCCACGCAACACTGATGACATCCGTATTATGCGGCAATTGACGCGCGTCAATGTGGTACCTCTGGACAGTAACGACAGGATGTTGATACCGCCAGAGCGAAAATCGACCATTGGGGACGCCAAGGAGATAGTGTTGCAAGCCAACGGAAGCTTTATTGAAATCTGGGAACGTTCTGCTTACGACAAGATGAATGAGGAGGAGATGAAAGATCTAGTATCAATTGTTAACAAACGATTTGCACGGAAGCATGAACTACCATCGGCCGGTGATGCTGAATGAATGCATCGAGGGATTGAACATACGCCCTGACGGGGTATATGTGGATGTCACCTTTGGGGGTGGCGGCCACTCTCGTGCCATTATGCAAGTGCTGAATGAATGTGGCAGGTTGTATGCTTTTGATCAGGATGCCGATGCGATGGCGAATGCTATAGAGGACAGCCGGTTTGAGTTGATACATGAGAATTTCCGCTATCTGAAAAGTTTCCTGCGGTTGAGGGGTGTGAGGAGAGTGAACGGGATAATAGCGGACCTGGGTGTGTCGTCGCACCAGTTTGACGTGGCGGAAAGGGGCTTTTCCACCAGGCAGAACGGCGAGCTGGATTTGAGAATGGACCGCCGACAGGAGATGACGGCTCGGGATTTGGTAAACAATGCGGACGAGACAGAGTTGACCAAAATATTGAGAATGTATGGGGAGTTGCCCAATGCATATCAGATGGCAAAGGCCATAGTGAGATATCGTGCCGAAAAGAGTATTGACACTACATTCGATCTTCGTGAGGCGGTGTCTCACCATCTGCCCAGAGGGATGGAAAACAAATACTTGGCCATGTTGTTTCAGGCGTTGAGGATAGAGGTGAATGGAGAGCTGGAAGCCTTGAAGGCCATGTTGCAGCAGGCAGTGGAAATATTGGAGCCGCAAGGGAGACTGGTGGTGATGTCGTATCATTCGCTGGAGGACCGGTTGGTGAAGAACTTCTTCAAGACTGGAAACTTCGAAGGGGAGCTGAAGAAAGACTTTTACGGGAACCCGATAGTTCCGTTGAAGTTGGTGACCCGCAAGGCTGTGGTGGCATCCGAAACCGAACTGCAAGAGAATAACCGCGCACGGAGTGCGAAGCTGAGAGTGGCCGAGCGGTGTGCCGAATAGAATGGAGTAGGGCTGTTTTTGCGAAATCTCAATCCGGCTTCAGATTCTAGAATAGCCACAATGGTTGAAACATGAAATAAATACAGAATAACAAATAATTAGCAAATCGATGCAAGAAACAGAAGAACATACTCAGGAGCAAGAGCAGAGCATGCCTCAGCAGACAAAGGAGAGCCGTGGCCCTAGGAAGCGCAAATGGCTACCTCGTTTGTTGGGAGGTGAAGTGTTGCAGAGTCGGTTGGTGCTGAAACAATTGCCTCTTATATTGCTCATCTGTGTCTATGCCATTGTGCTGGTGTATAACCGCTACAAAGTGGAGACGCTGACTGCGGAGAAACAGGAAGTGCAGCAGCGTATCAACTGCTTGCGGGAAGCATGTATCGACTTGCAGAAACGCTATCAGGAAACAGTGAAGATATCGCAGATAGCAGAGATGCTTGATTCGACTGGTGTTGGAATCACGGCTGGCCCTCCGTATGAGTTGATAGTGGATTGACGGTATGATGCATTGGTTGATAACGCAATAATAGTTTGAAAGTGGAAAAGAAATACAATAATAAACCCTTGTTCGTCAAGATGCTGGTGTTTTACCTGCTGCTGGTAGTGGTGGGTGGCGTTGCCATGTATGTGTCGATATTCAAGACACAGGTGGTGAACGGCGATATGTGGCGGAAGAAGGCCGAGAGTCGTGAGCGTATAGAGCGGACAGAAGAGGCCCGTAGAGGTACCATATTCTCGTCCGACGACAAGGTGCTGGCAACAACGGTGCCTGTGTGTGACTTGTGCCTGGATCTTGGAAGATGGCCCAAGATGACGGCTGCAGAGGGCAAGAAACATCCCAAACAATACAAAGTATATTTGGAGCGAGACCGTAATTTTAAGGCCAATTTACCCAAAGTGTGTCGCATATTGCATGAATGTTTCCCCCAGCGTTCGGAGAGGTATTTCTATGACCGAGTGATGAAAGAGTATAAGAAGAGCAAACCTGGACGTTGTTTGTATGTGGCACGCAATGTGCCCTACTCCCGATGGGATGCCATAAAGAAAATGCCTGGCTGGGGAGGATATGTGGTCACAAAGACGGCCTCGGGCAAAGTGTCACGCTATGTGCGTGCCCACATATATGGCAATTTGGGTGAAAACACTTTAGGACTCCACTTCATAGACGACAACGGCAATGCGGGCTATTCGGGCCTGGAAGGATACTACGACGATGTGCTGAGAGGTCAGGATGGAAAATATATTTGCCGCCGTTTGACGATGCGGACATGGGTGGATATGGAAGAGAGCGAAGCCCCCAGCGAGGATTCGACCCTTGTGCAGCGCAAGATAGACGGGAAAAGCATTATTGCAACAATCGACACCCGTTATCAGGATATAGCTGAAAGCGCCTTGCGTAGTTCGATGAATGAATATGGCGGTGAAAGAGGATGTGCCATCCTGATGGAGGTAGAGACTGGATATGTGCTGGCGTGCAGCAATCTGAAAAGAGACACCGACAATCTGGTGAAGGAAATGCTATGGAATAATGTGGCATGCAGCGACCGGTATGAGCCGGGTTCCACATTCAAGACGGTTGTTATGACTTCCATGCTGAACGATAAGAAGATTGCCCTTGACACATCCAAGCGGGTGTGTGCAGGAGGCAAAAAGAAATTTGGCAGACACTGTGAAATCAGTGATGGTCATGGCAAGATTACCGATACAATGAACCTGCCCGGGGTACTTGCCCACTCGTCGAATGTTGGCATGAGTGAATTGGCATGGCAGTATTACCGCAACCGCCGTGAAGACATGAAGAAAGGGATAATGGATATATTCCCATTCAAGAAACTGGAGCCCGACATAGCAGTTCAGGAACCGAGAACAGGGGTGGTGAAACTGAATTCGGATATAGATTTCCTCAACCTCAGTTACGGGTATTCGGCCACGGTGACCCCGTTACAGCTTATCACATTCTATAATGCCCTTGCCAACGGGGGTAAAATGGTCAAGCCCCTTTTCTGCCGTGAAATAATTGATGGTAAAAGACATTCGAAGGTGCAACCGGTGGTGTTGAAAGAACATGTGTGCAGTGAAGAGATTGCCAAACAGATGAGGGAAATGATGGTGGGTGTGGTTGAGTATGGAACAGGCACCATTATACGTGGCACCAGCTATGGTATTGGGGGAAAGACTGGTACAACTGTGGGTATCAAGGATAAAAAAAACAAGAACTCTTCATTTGTTGGTTTCTTCCCGGCAGATAATCCCAAATATACATGCTTGGTGTTGATAGAACACACTTCAGTGGTGGGTGGCACTTCTGCAGCACCGGTATTTAAGAAGATAGCAGATTGTGTTGTGGCATTCGACGGAGAACTATCGGGAATGCATCTGCAGGACTCGATACGCACTGCACGTCCGATGGCTGTCAAGGCACGCCAAGACCAGTTGGCCAAGATATACAAAACCTTGGGTATGCCTTTTGTGGTAGACGATAGTTCAAGAAGCTCGGAATGGATTGCATTTGACAGTGAGAAAGAAAAATATGTGCACTATAATGCACCTGTGGGAATAGTGCCAAACTGCAAGGGTATGACAGCGCGAGACGCTATGGAGTTGCTGCACAAGATGGGGTTGAAGACCCGGTTTGTAGGTCAAGGTAAAGTGGTGAGCCAGTCGCCGGAAGCCCGCAAGCCGATAAAAAAAGGTGAAACGGTGTTTTTGAAACTATCGCACAGTAACTGAACGCATACCAGAGTGAATAATTAATAGAGAAGTAACAGCAATATATAGAAAGCATTATAATGAAACTGACCGACATAATACAAGGAATAGTCCCATTGGCGCCGCTCTCGCTTGATCCCGAGGTGAAGGGCATCTACTTCGACTCGCGCGAGGTAGGGGAGGGTGGCTGCTTTGTAGCACAGGTGGGCACTCATGTAGACGGCCATCAATATATTGATAAGGCCGTGGAACGGGGTGCTGTGGCCATTGTGTGCCAAAAGGATGCTTTGACACATATTGACGAAAGTGCTAATGAGCCCGAGGAAGTGTTGCATCGGTTGGAAAAGAGATATGGTGATGTGGCATTTGTGATGGTTGAGAACAGCGACTTTGCGCTTGGTGTGATGGCTGATAACTACTATGGACACCCGTCGAGACAGTTGAAGCTTGTAGGCATTACAGGGACCAATGGTAAGACCACCACTGTGACGTTGCTGCACCGGCTTTTTCGTGAAAAGGGGTTCCATGTTGGATTGCTCAGCACCATTGTCAACAAGGTGGACGAAGAGGAGATACCTTCTACCCACACTACCCCCGACGCGCTACAGTTGAACAGCTTGTTGCGTCGAATGGTGGATAGTGGTTGCCAGTATGCATTCATGGAGGTGAGCAGTCATGCCATTGTGCAGCACAGAATAGCGGGTCTTACGTTTGCAGGGGGCATATTTAGCAATATTACCCATGACCACCTTGATTTCCACAAGACAATGGCCAACTATATTGCTGCAAAGAAGATGTTTTTCGACAACCTCCCCAAGGGTGCTTTTGCGCTTACCAATGCCGATGACAGAAACGGGATGGTGATGGTGCAGAATACACCTGCCAATGTGAAGACATACAGCCTGCAACGGATGGCCGATTTCAGATGCCGTGTGGTGGAAGATACCTTTCAGGGGCTGTTGTTGGAATTGAACGGACAGGAAGTGTGGACTCGTTTGGTGGGTCGCTTCAATGCATATAACCTTACCGCAATATATGCCACTGCGGTGTTGTGCGGAGTGGAAGAATCGGAAGCATTGCGGCTGCTAAGCACTTTGCAGTCAGCCGAAGGAAGGTTTCAATACGTATCTGGCCGGGGCATTACGGCAATTGTTGACTATGCCCATACACCCGATGCGTTGGAAAATGTACTATCCACAATCAACGATATCCGCAAGAACAGCCAGATGCTTTATACGGTAGTGGGGTGTGGTGGTGACCGGGACAAAACCAAACGTCCGGAGATGGCCAGTATTGCCTGCCGTTTGAGCGACCGTTTGATACTGACCTCCGACAATCCGCGAACCGAAAATCCGGAGAGCATACTGGATGATATGGAGTCGGGTTTGAGTTTGGAAGAGAAGAGCATGGTAGTGCGCATTACTGACCGCCGCCAAGCCATCAAAACCGCTGTGATGATGGCACGAGAGGGCGACATTATTCTGGTAGCCGGCAAAGGACATGAGAAGTATCAGGACATTAACGGAGTTAAGCATCATTTTGACGACAGAGAGGAGTTGGAAAAGCTGCTGCTGGATGACAAGACAGATGATAAATAATTAAAGACTAACAATTAAAATATAGACAACACATGTTATACTATCTTTTCGATTGGCTCGACCGTGCATTTGACGTTCCCGGAGCAGGTGTATTCCAGTATATCACCTTCCGGGCATCGATGGCAGCCATAGTGTCGCTACTGATTATGTTGTTCTGCGGCAAGCCGTTCATACAGTATATCAGACGCAAGTCGATAGGTGAGACCGTACGCAATCTGGGTCTTGAAGGGCAGAAAGAGAAAGAGGGAACCCCTACTATGGGAGGCCTCCTTATTCTTGCGGCAATCATAGTGCCCACCTTGCTGTTTGCCAAACTGGACAATGTCTATGTGTTGACTATGCTTGTGACGACCGTATGGCTGGGATTCATAGGATTTGTGGACGACTACATCAAGGTGTTCAAAAAAGACAAACGGGGAATGCCGGGTAAGTTCAAGGTGTTTGGCCAGGTTATGCTGGGTCTGGGTGTGGGTTTGCTGTTGTCTTTCCATCCTGATATCGCTTCGTCAAAGACCACCATACCATTTGTGAAAGGCAATGAATTTGATTATGCCTGGCTTATTAGCTGGATGGGCGACTGGACCCAGAATTGGGTATGGCTGGTGTATGTGTTGGTGGCTATCTTTGTGGTCACAGCTGTGTCGAATGCGTCGAACCTGACAGATGGCATTGACGGATTGGCTACCATTACGGCATCCATTACGGGTGGTTCCTTGGCTATATTGGCATGGCTCTCGGGTAACATTATTATGGCTAATTATTTGAATATCGTTTACCTTGCAGATATTGGAGAGCTGACAGTGTTCATCACGGCCTTTGTGGGTGCGACATTGGGATTTCTGTGGTTCAACAGCTATCCGGCAGAAATCTTTATGGGCGACACTGGCTCACTTGCTTTGGGCGGAATCATTGCTGTTTTCGCTCTGCTTATACGCAAAGAGCTTCTGCTGCCGATACTGTGCGGAGTTTATGTGATGGAGGATTTCTCGGTGATTATACAGACATGGGGATGCAAACACTACCGCCGCACTCATCATTTGCCTCCGGACCAGATGGTTCCGGTGGACAAAAGGCCATTCCTTATGACACCTATACATCACCACTATCAGAAGATAGGCATTGCCGAACCGAAGATAGTGCAGCGTTTTGCCATTATCGGCATACTGCTGGCCATAGTGAGCATCGTGACATTGAAACTGAGATAGTTCGTTAGTAACAATTAATTGACACCACAAACTAAAACATCCTAAAACAACAAAGAAACAACATATTATGAGTATAGAGTTATTAGCACAACAAGGACGCAGTAGGATATATGGAGGGTTGGCCTCGGTGGAGGCAGCCAAACTGAGGCAAATGCGCGACAGTGGCCTTAGGGCTTGTTTCGCACGTTTGGAAGATACCCCTTACCGCATGGAGTTTGTGGCTCATATACATGAGAAGAATTTCGTAAACGATGCAGCTGCCCGGAATGTGAACGCCACATGGTTTGCATTGGATCATGCTCGCGGGGGGGTGATTTGGATTGTGATGGGAGGCGATGAGACCGCTGATTATACTCCGTTGCGTCAGATAGCCTTGCGTAAGGTCAGAATGATGATATGTGTAGGCAAGGCGGGTGAAAATATGCGTCGTGTGTTTGTAGGGGTTGTGCCCGAAATAATAGAGGTGAATAACCTTGCTGAGGCAGTGAACCGTGCGTGCTATAGTGCCATGGACAATGTGCAGGTTCTGTTTTCGCCGGCATCTCGTGTTGGCGAATCAACAGAGGTTCTTGGTAGAATGTTCAGCCGTGAGGTGATTGAATTATAGGTTAGAAATATTATTATAACAAGTTGTATAGAAGCAATGAAATGGAGTCAAATAAAGCTGCGTGGTGACACATCGCTGTGGGTGGTTTTCTTCCTGCTGTGTGTGATATCGGTGATTGCTGTTTATAGCACCATTGGTTTGGTGGCTGAGAGTTTGCCCAACACCACTCCAATGAAAATGTTTATTAAACATGCGGTTTTCGTGCTTACGGGCTTTGTGGGTGCCATTGTGATATCGTTTGTCAATTACAGAAAACTGACGAAGTTAGGAGTTCTCTGTTTCTATTTGTCGTTGGTTTGTTTGGTTGTGGTACTATTTACTGCAGATCGCAGATGGCTTCCTTTGCCGATATTCAGTTTCCAGCCATCGGAAATGGCAAAGGTTTTCTTGATATTGTTTCTTGCCCGAATGATAGTAGCAAAAAAGGAGACACTGCAAGATAATAAGACATTCTATGAGTTATTGATTCCCATTTTGGGGACAGCGTTATTGATTGCACCCGGCAACCTTTCTACAGCGATGTTGGTTGTTATGGCTAGCTATATTACCCTGTATTTTGGAGGGGTAAGTAAAAAGATGTGGTGGAAGTGGCTTGTGTATGGTGTGATTGGCGGGGTTGCTTTATTGGGTGTTTTTTATCTTGTGGGTGATAAGATTGATTTTATGAGGTCTGGTACATGGGGACACCGTTTGCAAGCGTGGTTGCATCCTAATCCAGATGAATTGTCGCAGGAGAATATGGCCAGAATGGCAATAGCGCGTGGCGGTTTATTCGGCAATGGGATAGGTACAACTATTCATGGCCGACTGATGACCCAGGCACATAACGACTTCATATTTGCAATTATCATAGAAGAAGCTGGGACGTTTGCAGCGACGATTATTTTGGCATTATATGCATGGTTTTATTTCCGCTGCATACGTATAGCTACATCTTGTCCTGGGACTTTTGGCAGTGTATTTGTGGCCGGGATGGGTACGCTTATCCTCTTGCAGGCCATCATCAATATGTTGGTTGCAACAGGTGTGTTCCCGGTAACTGGACAGACTTTGCCTTTTATCAGTCATGGTGGTTCTTCGTTCCTGTTTCTGGGTGTCGGCATGGGGTTGATACAGTCGGTTGCTGCCGACAACAAGAGGCGTGAGCGGTTGGCGAAAAAGCAGGCTGCCGAGGAAGAGGCGTTGGAAGCCTCAGAGGCTGAGACCGTGGCACAACCAGCAGTGTAAGTGTAATACAATATAATAAAAACATAAAATAGAAATATCATGAAAGCAATCATCAGCGGCGGAGGTACAGGAGGACATACGTTTCCTGCTATAGCTATTGCTAATTCCATCAAGGCTCGCGACCCTCAGGCCGAGATATTGTTTATTGGTGCGGAAGGTCGAATGGAGATGGAGAAGGTCCCGGCAGCAGGCTATCCTATAGAGGGATTGCCGATTGCTGGACTGCAGCGACAACTTACGCTTTCGAATATATGTAAGAACTTGTTATTGCCGTTCAAGGTGTTGCGCAGTATGGGACGGGCACGGCAAATAATACGTAGATTCAACCCTGATGTGGTGATAGGGGTTGGGGGCTATGCTAGTCAACCCACTTTGCAGGCGGCATCACAACTGGGGTATCCTATTGTGTTGCAGGAACAGAATTCGTATGCAGGACTAACCAATAAGAGTTTGTCATCTAAAGCTGATGTGATATGTGTTGCATATGAAGGCATGGAACGATTCTTCCCTTCCGATAAACTTGTACAGACGGGTAATCCTGTTCGTAAAGATATTGAGCAAATGAATGTAAGCCATGAGGATGGGTGTGCATTCTTTCAGGTTGATGCCAACCGGCCTGTATTGTTGTCGGTGGGAGGTAGCTTGGGAGCGCGCAGCATTAACCTTATGATAATGAATAATCTTGATTTCTTTAAGAAGAATAATCTTCAGATTATCTGGCAGACTGGCCGTCAAATGTACGACCAGGCATGCAAGGCTGTGGAGGATGCAAGGGTACAGGATTGGGTTAAGGTGCATCAGTTTATCGGCAATATGGACAAGGCCTATGCTGCAGCCGATGCTGTGATATCGCGTGCCGGGGCAATAGCCATCTCCGAGCTGTGTTTGGTGGGCAAACCAGTTGTGTTGATTCCTTCACCCAATGTGGCCGAGGACCATCAGACAAAGAATGCTATGGCGTTATCGGAGAAAGGTGCTGCCATCTTGGTACGTGACAGTGAGTGCGGCACTGAGGGGTTGCCCACTGCTCTTGCTTTGATTTCTGACAAGGAACGTTGCGATGCAATGTCGCAGTCAATACGTAAATTGGCGTCTCTACATGCAGCCGACCGTATTGTGGACGAAATATACCGTTTGTTGGATTCGAAACGGCATAATACTAATCATTCAAACTCTTCAGGAAAATGAAATACTATATGCTTGGAATCGGTGGTATTGGCATGAGTGCCATTGCGCGGTACTTGAATCAGCGTGGCGACACGGTATGTGGCTATGACCGCACGCCATCGCCACTCACTCAGGAGTTGTGCAATGAAGGCATAGATGTACAATACGAAGACGACCCTTCAAAGGTTCCGGCCGATGTCGATTTTGTCATCTATACTCCGGCGGTGCCGGAAAGCACTGCATTGTTTCAGCATTTGCAACGTCTTGGAGTGCCTATGCAGAAACGTTCGCAGGTGTTGGGACACATTACCGAAGGCAAGCAAACCATTGCTGTGGCTGGCACCCATGGCAAGACTTCCATTTCAAGCATTACCTCTCATTTGCTGAGTCACGACGAAACGGGATGCAGCGCTTTCCTGGGCGGTATTGCAAAGAACTTTAATTCAAATATTCTTGTCAACACAAACAGTCCCCGTGTGGTTGTGGAAGCAGACGAGTTTGACCGTTCGTTTTTGCAATTACATCCCTATGTTTCGGTTGTTACGGCTACGGATGCTGACCACTTGGACACTTATGGCACCCATGCCAATTTGATTAGTGCTTTTGGCCAGTTCGTATCGCAAACCGACCCAGAGGGGACTATTGTGGTAAAACAGGGGCTGCCCCATCTCACCGACCGCAAGGTGGTTACCTATACGGCGCAGGGGATTGAAGCAGATTACTATCCCTGGAATCTCCGCCAGTATAACGGCGATATCTATTTTGACCTCCGCACTCCTCAGGGTGTGCTTTATGACATCTGCCTTACCAATGCCAGTTTGTACAATGTGGAAAACGCCGTAGCTGCTTCGGCGGTGGCATTGACATTGGGGCTTGACCAGTTCCAGTTGCGCCACGGACTCAAGACCTATGCAGGAGTGCGCCGGCGTTTTGACTACCGTATCAAGACCAAGGAGTTGGTAATGATAGATGACTATGCTCACCATCCCCAAGAGATTGCAGCATGTCTGCAAAGCATTCGTTTCCTGTACCCCGGGAAACGGGTGGTGGGTGTGTTCCAACCGCATCTCTATACCCGTACCCGCGATTTTGCCGATCAGTTTGCCGAGGTACTGTCCACTTTGGACGAAGTGGTTCTACTTCCGGTCTACCCGGCACGCGAAATGCCTATCCCCGGTGTGAACTCTTCTATGTTGATTCATAAAATCAACAATCCTTCGAAATACCTCTGTACTCCAGCCCAGGTGCTAGACTTGTTGCCTGCTCTTTGCCCCGATGTTGTGGTGACAATGGGAGCAGGCGATATCGACCGTCTCGTGCCTCAGATAGAAGAACGCTTGAAATCAGACATATTATCTTGATACACATAGACAGTTTGAATAAAGAATAGTGAAAAAGAAAGCCAAAATAATAACATTCCTTGCGCTGATACTGCTTGTAGTGTTGGTGGTAGTAGCCAATGTGATGCGGGGCAGATCGCTAGTCCGTAGTGTTCAGGTTAGCATTGATTACCCCGGAGCCGACACGCTTGTTACAGCCCAGCAGGTGGTGAAGCTCGTATCCGACAGCCTGCCCTCGCTCAGTCAGCAGAAAGTCAAGGATGTTGATTTGCAAGCTGTGAAGCGTGTTGCAGCTTCATCGCCCTTCCTTATTGATTGTGATGCTTCCACCACAATAGGGGGGTCGGTGATGGTTTATGCCCGTCAACGCCGCCCCATTGTCAGGGTATGCAGCTCGGAAAGGCAATACTATATCGATGAAACAGGTGCAGAAGTGCCTTTGGGCAATGTAGGCAACAGCGATGTTATTGTTGCAAATGGGGCTATCCCATATAGCGGCAAGCTAAAAGAGGAATTGTACACTTTGGCATCCTATCTAGATACGCATAAAGATATCTCTCCACTATTTGATCAGATTTACTGCTCGGAAAAAGGGGATTTCTATCTTACACCTAAGTTGGGCAGCCATGTGGTCCAGCTAGGTAAGCCAACAGATTTGGATAAGAAATTCCGCAATTTGCTGGCCCTCTATTCTCAGGGAATGCCATTAGTTGGGTGGGACGCATATTCTCAAGTCAGTGTGAAGTACCGCAAACAGGTGGTGTGCACGCGAAGAAACCCATAAGACCCGGTGACCTGTTTTGATTATGAATGAAAAAGACAATTATTTAAGAATAAAGAATAAACAATAAAATATTAATATTATGAGTAAACGCATTATTTGTAGTTTGGACATAGGTACCACCAAGATTGCTTGTTTTGTCGGCGAGCAGTCTGAGAACGGCAAAATACGCATTTTAGGCTACGGCAAGACAGAGTCAGTGGGTGTTGAGAACGGTGTGGTGCGCAATATCCGAAGCACTGCCAGTTCTATCCGAAAGGCTGTGGGTGATGCAGCCGACATGGCCAAGATGGATATCACCGAGGTCTATGTGGGAATAGCCGGACAACACATCAAGAGTCGCCCCAATCAGGGCAGTATCATGATTCCTGAAGACCACGCACTGATTGAGCAATCGGATATTGACCATCTTATTGACGACCAGTACCGCATTATGCTCGAGCCGGGAGAGGAGATAATCCATGTGTTCCCCCAGACCTATATTGTTGATAACGATAAACTGGATATTGATATTGACCCCGTAGGTGTGGCAGGAAAGTGTCTCGTGGCTAATTTCCATGTTGTTACTGGAAACGCAGCACAGATTCGCAATATTCGTGACGCTGTGAAAGAAGCGGGCCTCTGTGTAAAAGGTGTGGTGCTTGAACCTATCGCTTCCGCCTATGCAGTACTTGACGAGGGCGACAAGGCCGCAGGTGTTGCATTGGTCGATATTGGTGGTGGCACTACCGACATTGCCATCTTCCAGGATGGTATCATCCGTTATACTTCTGTGCTTGCTCTTGCCGGTAATGTTATAACCAACGATATACGTGAAGGTTGCAGGATTTTAAAGCACCAGGCAGAGAGTCTCAAGGTGAAGTTTGGCTCATGCCTTCCCAACATGGTCAGCGCCAACGACATCATTGCAATTCCCGGAATCCGCAACCAACCTCCCCGCGAGATTGCCGTCAAGTCGCTTGCCAATATTATTAAAGCACGAATGCAGCAAATCCTCGAACAGGTTGATCTGGAAATAACCAATTCTGGTTTAAGAGACCAACTTATTGCTGGCATTGTACTTGCCGGTGGTGGGGCTAAGCTTACGAACCTGAAGGAGTTTACAGAATTCTCCATCGGTATCGACACCCGTCTGGGTTCCCCCAACGAACATATCGTTGATGATGATAAGAAGTTATTCGAAGAACTCGGCCATCCTATGTATGCCACTGGTATCGGCCTGGTCATCTATGGTATGCTGGAGGAACAGAATGCCGAAAATGTTGCCGCCGAGCAGGCTTTATACCGCGAAGGCACAACTGTCGCCGACAAGTCAGATGCCAAGACAGAGCCGGTTGCAAACCAGCCCGAAGAGGTGACTCCCGAATCCGGAAAGGGTGAGGACAACAAATCTGTCAAAAACAAGGATGGAAATCTGTCCAAGAAAATCACCGAGTTCATCACCCGTATCTTCACCGAAGATGGCATGGACGAATAGGCTGTTCATAACATGTTGATAAACAATTGCAGTGAACTATTGTAATGACGAAATAAATTAGTACTTTTACATTTCAAAAGATTTTGCCGTAAATAATGCAACTCATAAGATATTAGTAAATTATAAATATATTGAACTATGGACGATTTGAACAATACCCCTTTGGATATGCACGATAGCCTTGATATTTCTTTCGATTCCCCGCTAAACCAGTCCTCGTACATCAAAGTAATAGGTGTAGGAGGCGGTGGTAACAATGCCGTCAACCACATGTTCCGCAAGGGCATTTCTGGAGTTGATTTCATCGTGACCAACACAGATATGAAAGCCCTTAAAGGAAGTCCTGTTCCCAATCAGCTAGTTCTTGGACACGAAGGTCTGGGAGTTGGTGGTCGTCCCGCAAAAGCGCGCAAAGCTGCCGAGGAGAAGGAAGAGGAGATTAAAGCTCTCTTTACTTCCAACACCAAGATGATTTTCCTTACTGCCGGTATGGGTGGTGGAACAGGTACCGGTGCAGCTCCTGTTATTGCCCGCATTGCCAAAGATATTAAACTTGAGACCGACGATGATGACGATCCCGGTAAGATTTTGGTTGTGGCAGTTGTGACCACCCCATTCTTTTTCGAAGGCTATCGCCGCATCCAGCAAGCCGACGAGGGCGTTGCCGAATTGCGCAAATATGCCGATGCCATTTTGGTTATCAGCAACGAGAAACTCCGTTCCTATGGCAATCTTGTCATGACCGATGCTTTCTCTATGGCCAATGATGTGCTCCTCACCGCAGTGAAGGGTATTGCCGAAATCATCACCCTCAATGCCTATATCAATATCGACTTCCGTGATGTCTATACCGTTATGGAGAAAAGCGGCACTGCCCTTATGGGCATTGGCGAAGGCGAAGGTGAGAACCGTGCCCGTCAGGCTGTGGAAGAGGCTACCACCTCTGTCCTCCTCAACGACAACGACATCTCTGGCGCCCAGAACGTACTTCTCTATTTCTCTTCCAGCAAGGAACACGAGATTACTATGGACGAGATGAACGAGATGACTGACTATGTAACTATCAAGACTGGTGGCAACGGAGCCAACATTATCTTTGGTGCCGGTTTTGACGATTCTTTGGGTGAGAAGGTCCGTGTCACCCTCATTGCTACCGGATATGAACAGAAGAAGCCTGACTCCACACAGGGCATCGACGGTAATGAAACCAAACGTGATTCCGGTCAGCCCCCGGTGAAAGGCCCCGATTTGGTTCCTCCTGTCGACACCCCCGTTCCCCCTATGGATTCTAAGCCTCCAGTAGTTGATTCTCTCCCCGTAAAGGAAACTCCTGTCGAACCTAACCCGGTACAGGAGAAAGCACAGGAGCCTAAGAAGAATATCATCCCCCTGGATGAGGATATGGAACTTCCCAAACCACAACGTCAAACCCCGGTGGAGAAAGACGATGGTATCCATTTGGTAAATAGCACCCAGCGCGAAACTGTAACTGTCGAAACTCCGCAGCCCAGACCTCAGACCGTCCCGCCTATTGAAACTGTTGGCCAGTCGGTGGGTTCTGAGGTTGGCTCCCGTATGCAACCTCAACAGCCGGCCCAACATGCTGCTCCTTCTTCCTATGGATTTCCTAGCAGTCCTCTCCTCAATCGACAAGACTATGCTGCCATGGAACGCCAGGAACGCATCAAGGCTTTCAATGAATTGCTCCACAACAATGCCAATGCTTCTCAGATTCTCTCCGAATTCAAACCTAATGAGAATGGCGAGATAGACTACAGCCAACCCTATTCTCTCCAGTCCGAAGCTTCATCGGCTACTCTTTCGGCAGATGGTTCAGTGAAACGAAACACCTCATTGTTCGATTTGCCAGATTAATAATGTTGATACTTGGGTTAATTTCAACCTTGACCTTTGTACACTCCTATTTGTGGGTTGCGGGGGTCAAGGTTTATCTTCGCTCTAACTTCGCTCATGGTTTGTTCCTCTTGTGCTTTTCCCAAACAATAATCAGATATAACTATATTCTCTCAGTCAATGAATAGCCAACCTATTACTGCCTCAAGACGTTTTAAAGGCATTCTTTGTGGAATTCTGGCAGCAGTATGCTATGGCACCAATCCACTTGGTGCGCTAAAACTATATGCCGAAGGCATGTCCACCGGCAGTGTTCTCTTCTTTCGCTTCGGCTTGGCGTGGTGCATCATTGCGTTGGTCATGTTGTTCCGCTCCATACCGAAGAACGGCAAACCTGTAGAAACACTGCGTGTCAGTGCCAAGGAATTTGGTGCTCTAACGCTCTTGGGGTTGCTTTTCATTGTCTCCTCGCTCACACTCTACCTCAGTTTCCGACTCATGGATGCCGGTGTCGCCTCCACAATACTCTTCACCTATCCTGTCATGACTGCCGTTATCATGGCTGTCTTCTTTCACGAAAAGCTCAATTGGGTCACCATCCTTTCCATAGTGCTCTCCTTCATCGGTGTGGCTCTTCTTTATTGGGGCGACGGCACCACCACTTTGCCCATTGTCGGGGTGATTCTGGTGCTTCTTTCCGCGTTGTCCTATGCCCTGTATATTATTGTAGTCAACAGGGCTAATCTCGTCATGTCCTCCTTCAAAATCAATTTCTATGTCCTCCTCTATTGTGCGGTTGGGATGCTTGCCTATACCTTTTTGTCTGGTGAGTCACTTACTGTCCCCCACACCTTTACCGGGTGGTTCTATGTCGGTTGGTTGGCCATTGTTCCGGCCATCATGGCGTTGGTGCTGATGGTCTATGCTGCCAAATATGTCGGCAGCACCACCACGGCCATCCTGGGTGCCCTCGAGCCTCTCACAGCCGTCCTTATTGGCATCTTCGTCTTCTCCGAGCAATTTACCGTCACCCTCGCAGTGGGCATTTTGCTTATCCTCTCTGCTGTGGTTCTTGTTGTGCTGAAGCGCTGACGGCTCTTTTCCATTCTCGCCCATATAATCAATTTTTTGCACGCTGTGCAATAAATAGGGGTCCGCAGCCGTTACTCCAATAAAACGCAATCATTATGAATATAGCTGCTTTGGTGTCGGGAGGTGTAGACAGTTCCGTTGTGGTTCATTTGCTCAAAGAGCAGGGGTTCGAACCTACCCTTTTCTACATCCGTATTGGTATGGAAGAGGATAAGGCTCCTTCGGGTCCTCTCTCCGATGTTGCCGAAACCATGCGTGGATTCATCGACTGTCCTTCCGAAGAGGATATTGAAATCATCCAATTCCTCGCCCGGAAGTATGGTCTGCGCTTCGAGGAAGTCAATCTCCACAAAGAGTATTGGGAAAACGTCGTAACCTATACCATCGACTCTGTCCGCAAAGGTCTCACACCCAATCCCGATGTCATGTGCAACAAGCTTATCAAGTTTGGCGCCTTCGAACAGCGGTGCGGCAAGGACTTCGACCGCATTGCCACAGGCCACTATGCCTGCACAGACGTGCTCACCCTGCCCTCGCTCACGCTCCCCGACCATGCCCCCTCGCCTTACACTTTTCTTGCTTCCGCCAAAGACCCGGTCAAAGACCAAACCGACTTCCTCTCTCAGCTCAGCTACAATCAGATTAGCAAACTCATGTTCCCCATCGGGCACATGATGAAGAGCCAGGTGCGTGATATTGCCCATGCCGCTCATCTCCCCAGTGCCGACCGTAAGGATTCGCAAGGCATCTGTTTTCTTGGCAAAGTCAACTACAACGACTTCCTCCGCCGCTACCTTGGCGAGCGCGAAGGTAAGATTGTTGAATTGGAGACCGGACGCGTTCTTGGCACCCACCGTGGCTACTGGTTCCATACCATTGGCCAGCGCAAGGGTCTGTTCTTAAGTGGCGGACCCTGGTTTGTGGTCAAAAAGGACATCCAGGAAAACGTGCTATACGTCTCGCAAGGCTACGACCCCGATAGCCAATATGGAAACAGAATCAATCTTTCTGGATTCCACTATCTCTCCTATCCCTTGTGGCAGCAACAGATTGATAATGGTCAGTCAGTCGATGTCAAATTCAAAATACGCCATACCCCCGAGTTCATCCATGGCCATCTGTCCCGCACTCCCGATGGCTACACCATCCTTTCCGACACCCGGGTTCAAGGCATTGCCGCCGGGCAGTATGCCACCATCTACGACAACGATGCCCATCTTGTTGTGGCCACAGGCATGATAAGTTAGATGCTTCACCCCCGTTCGGGGGTGAGCTCTATTTCACTATCAGTTTTTTGGCAGTGTGTCCGGCCTCTGTCACCACCAGCACCACATATATGCCGGGAGTCCATCCCTCCACCGAGAATCTGTCGGTTGCCTTGCCGGTGGATTGCATCATCAGCTCTCCTCGTGCGGAATAAACCTCAATACTCTTGACGGAATATGACGACATTACCGAAACAATACTGCTTGCGGGGTTAGGAGCCAGGAATATAAATCTGTCTACATTGGCATCACCTTGTGGCACAACAATTTCGACATTCTGCCCGTGCCATGTCACACCGTCGCTCCAATCGCTGTATCGTAGGGTGTCCATCTCTCGGCAAACAGTTCTCACGTATGCCGTGAGTGTGTCGCCATTGTGAATCGTGTCTACATGTGTCCATCGCGTGTCGTGGCATGTAACGAAATTGCCGCTGTCGGGGTCAATGCCTGCAGGTCCGTAAGATATCTGCCATTCGTTGTGTTCCCCGTCGCCCTGCCAACGTAGAATGGTGGTGTCGCCGAAGTGGCTCATCATATAGAACCGGCTCACCTTGTAGCAGGGGTGTAAATCGGGAATGGTTACAGTGTCATAGACCATTATTAAGGGTAAAATCATGTAGAAGTGATAATTTGTTTTGTTTACCCACACGTTATGTCTCAGACCCCATACGGAATCATTGGCTAGAGATTCAAGTGGTGGATCGGTAAGCCCCAGTGGATCAGATCTCCACCTCACTTTTATTTTCATGGGTGAGGGCCAGTCGCAGTCGATACCATCAAGTGGGACTGTTTCCTTCATCTTGAAACATCCATACCAGGGGTGATGCAGGGTTGGGTGCTCCTCTGGTGAATATTCTAGGTAGTAACCATCCCACATTGACACGTCCGAAGCTCCAACGTAGAACGAATCTTCAACATGAACCGGCTTGTTGAAATAAAATTCCCATTTTCTATTCCAATTACAATCGCTACGATCCTCGAATGGATTGTTGCAATTCAATGGGATGTTATATCTTAGGGGGAATTCCCCAGGTTGGTAATCAACGCAGGGAGCTAAATTATTAAACCATACCTGCTCCATTAGCATGAATGTGTCCGGCTCCGCTTCGTACAGATAGAGATATTCCATAGGAAAGAAAGGAAATAGTTGAACATATCCTGTCATAGAGCTCTCTGCCCAAACGGCCAGCCCGTATATATCGGCTCCCCCCTCTATGTAGTTGTACTGAACCAGGTCGCCGGAAAAATATTTAAAATGGTTATCCCCAGGCAGGATGGGACCTGATATATAGTATGTTAAATGTTCGTTGTCCAGAATGAGCGGGTGATGGCTGTCAGTGTCTACCCAACTCTGATAGTCGAACTGGATATGGGTTTTCATTACACTGTCAATTCTCAGATAGGATTGCCCCGAAACTGACAAAAACAAGCCAACTATAAATGGAAATAAGATAACCTTTTTCATGATAAAAAATCCTCCTATAGATTAATCATTGCAAATAGCGCCTATCGGCAGTTCGTATGAAATGAAGGGCAAAAAACTGGTATTGCCAAGGTGTAATACAGTGCAATGGTGTCTGTTATTCAGGTTCATTTTTGGTTTTGTCATGATACTGTTAGTGTAATACTCTGCACCGCAATGACCCGGTGTGTTGAACTGCTCGTTGTGTATCGCGAGAATACTCGCCCCGTTGCCGCCCGAAACAATAAAACCTCCGTTGCCGAAGTTGTCCAGCGATTTCATTTTCTCCATGAGGGGCAGGTAATTCACCGGGAGGGTTCCGGAAGCAATGCCCGCAATGGGGAGGCGTAAAATGTACTCCTGTGTGGTGCCGTTTGAGGGTATCTTCATTCCGCACAGAATCATCAGTTCTTTGTCCAGCGGGTTGTACCTGATGTCGTTCATTTCCCACTCGGCAGGGGCTCCGGGGCTTTCCGGTATTTCCACGCTGTGCATCAGAACCGGAGGATATGCCCCCATATCGAACACCTTCACTGCCCAGCCTTCGGTTGTGGCTCCCTTGTAATGGTATGCCATCGCAGCGTGGTTATCAGTCAATCCGGTAGTCATCACCCGGCCTGTCACCTCGTGGTCTGTAAAGCCGAAGCGGTCGCTCCAGTTCGAAGGAGGAGGGGTTGCGAAGTTGGCCACCTTTTCGAACACCTGGAATTTGAATCGTGCCGAGTCATTGGTGCGGGCGGGTATCACTATCTTGTCCTCGGTAACGGCTATGTCGGTATATAGCTCCACCCCGTCTTTGTTGTAGTGGTAAGGACCCATGTTCCATATTCCGGTCAGGAATGCCGCATTGCCATATCCGGTGCGGTAGTATACGGTAGCCATGGAGGCGCTCTCCACTATCTGGTTTTCGGCCACGAAGGCTACCCTCACAGAACGGCCGTCGTGGAACAATGCAATTCTCTTGATGCTTGTAATAATGTTTCTGTATTTATCAATATTGCAATTACTGAAAGAAAGGGACCTTGACGGAAAGATGAACCAATATAAATTCCCCGAGCCGCTAATCAGAGAATGAATGTTCATACAGACCAACACCCCCTGATTATAAGTTCCTTCCATATACCCTCCTGCAAATATTGTGTCGTTCATGATGCGGAAATCATTAATTACCATACCGGCAGGGAGTGTGTCGGTCATAACGGTTCCCGATGCGTTGTCGTGGTATGTAAATGTGCCGCGAGCCGAACTCTGTCTATTGTAGACTACGTATTTGTCTCCGTTCCAGTTGCGAACTATGGAAGTGTCGGTCGTCACGCCGGTCACCTCCCATACTTTTCCCTGCGCGCACGCTTCCCCTATTCCAACAGCGATTAAACATAGTGTAATTATAATTATCTTCTTCATATTATTGAATTATTATGTTGATTAGGTGTAAAGTGACTGCTTTTTCATTCTTGATGCAACGGCAATTGATTCTATTTCTACTTCAATATGTTGATTATTATTTATTTGTTGAGAAAATGTTACTCTTTATTGTGGTTTATTCTTCCGGCAAATATAATAATTTTTTTTATACAATTAATTTTTTTTCATCTTTATCCCTTATTTGTCTCGTTTCTTGAGTTAGTGAATTGATGTATAATATGTAGTGTCGTGTGTTGAATGTATTAATAAAAGAGAAGAAGAGACATGAATAACTGAGAAAGAGTATACTCGTCAGACCTAAAATAGACAAGAATGATTGAAAAGTCGGTCTAATGACCGATTTGGCTTAAGGCAACTTCTAGAAATTCTCTTTTGAGAGCGCGTCCCTCCGGGACGCTGTTTCTATGTTGCTTATTATCCCCACACTACGTGCGGGGTTATTGAGAGAGTGCCTCTTCGAGGCAATTAATAGAAGTCCCCTTAAAAGTATATCAGACACATTCATCGTTCTACCCGTATCCCGTTCCCAATTAGCTTTCAACTATTTCCATTGTGCCTCCGTCCTCCTTTAACAATTCTCTAATTACTTAACAAATACTTGTCCACCTGCAAGGTTAAGACAACCTTAGTATGAGCTTGGGAAGGGCTATAGAAGTAACGAAGGGCGGTCGGATCTGAATTGGACTGTGTTTTCCTGAAATCGCTTGACAGATTTTTGCTGGTTAAACCCAAATCGGTCAGTAGGGTTTATGCCAGATTAGTATTTGTTTCGAGCAGATTGGCTGCATCGCTGTCGAAGGCGTAGCGGGCTACGGCGAGACAGGGATGTGGACAAGATGCCGAAAGAAATGCTGATATGGCATAAAGAGACATGAATAATCGAGAAAGAATATATTCGTCGGTCTAGTGACCGATTTGGGTTAAACTGATTGGCTTGTCAGGACAGGACATTGATGCCGCGGTCATTGTTTTTGCTCGGGGCGGGTGTATTTTTTTATGTATAATTCGGTGTAGGCTCGAGGATGTTCCGGTGTGGTTTTGGGAATTGCGTTTGGGGGCAGTGGGGGAGGGGCTGGGTGGATTAGAATGAGAAGACGTATTGCAGGATATTCTCGCCCATTTGGAAGGCTTTTTGGCGGGTGGGTTGGCTGTCGTTGTGCACATCGGGGTCCTCCCAGCCGTCGCCGAGGTCGCATTCCCACGAGAAGAAGCATACCAGCCGGCCTTCGTATATGAGTCCGTAACCTCTGGGGGGGAGGTTGTCGTGTTCGTGTATTTTTGGGAGGCCGTTGGGGAAATGGTATTTTTGGTGATAGATGGGGTGGGAGAAGGGGAGTTCCACAAAGTCGAGTTCGGGGAATACCCGTTTCATTTGGGGGACGATGAATTCGCGGAGGCCGTAGTTGTCGTCGATGTGGAGGAAACCGCCGCCTACAAGGTAGTTGCGTAGGTTCTGCACTTCCTGATTGGTGAAAACCACGTTGCCGTGACCGGTCATGTGGACGAAGGGGTAGTTGAAGAGTTCGGAACTGCCCACGTCGACCACTGCATATTGCGGCACGAGGTTCATGTTGGCGTCGGCATTGCAAAAGGCAATGAGGTTGGTGAGCGAGGTGGGGTTGGCATACCAGTCGCCGCCGCCGCCATATTTGAGCAGCGCCAGTTGGGGCTGGGCGTGGAGGGAGGGCATGAGGAGGGCGAATAGCGCCAGGGCGATGAGGCGGGGAAGGGATTTGTGTGGGTTCATGATAGGGTGTCGTTTAAAAGGTTGAGGGCTGTGAGGGCGTAGAGGGCGGCGGTTTCGGTGCGGAGCCGGCAGGGGCCGAGCGATACGGGTTGGAAGCCTTGGTCGAGGGCGGTGGTAATCTCTTTGGGGCTGAAGTCGCCTTCGGGGCCTATGAGTACCAGTGCGTTGTTGTGGGGATGGTAGAGTTGGGGCAGGGTGTGGCGTTCGTTGCCCGAGCAGTAGCACACAAAGCGTTGGCAACCGGGGAGAACGAGGCTGTCGAGTTGGGCGAAGGGGGTTGGGGGGTCGATGGTGGGGAGGGAGGCTTTGAGCGACTGTTTCATGGCGCTGAGGGCAATTTTGCGGAGCCGCTCGTTGTTGAGGGTGGCGCGCTCGGAGTGGTCGCACACGATGGGGGTGAAGCGGTCGATGCCTATTTCGACGGCTTTTTCCAGAAGCCATTCGATGCGGGCGGTGTTTTTGGTGGGGGCTACGGCCAGATGCAGGTGGAAGGGGCGCGGGGAGTAGTTTTCGATGCGTTGTGTGATTTCCACTTCGCAGCCGCGGGGGTCGGGGTTGATGATGCGGGCGTGGCACAGGGTGCCGTCGCCCGAGGTGATGGCGAGGGAGTCGCCTGCCTGCATGCGGAGCACACGGATGCAATGGCGCGAGTCGTCGGGGCTGAGGGTGACGAAGGTGGATGTGGTGTCGGGTGCGAGAAAAAGGTTCATTTTACGGGGTGTTTAATGCATAGACAGTATAGTTGGGGTCGGAGAAGAGGGGAGTGAGCGGGAGGCTGATGTCGGTGCCGAAGACCTGTTTGAGGATGATGACATATCGGCATCCGTGGTTGGCGAGAGACTGGAGGTAGGCGGGGTCGGCAAGCTGGTTGTTATAGGCCACCCAGCCTTTGCGGTGGGCGAAATAGACGGGTGTGGGGTCTTCGCCGCTGTTGACCACTATGAGGTCGGAGGGCTGCGAGAGGGTGTCCATCACCTGTTCCAGCTGCACGATGGCTTGGCGGTCGGGACGGATGATAAAGTCGGAGTGTTGGTTGAGTATGTTCTCGAGTGCCACGGCGGCAAGGAGGAGGGTGAAGAGCCATTTTTTGTGTACCGAAGCTACAGCGAAGCCAGCCACAAGCGACATGACGGGAACGAATGGGAGAATGTAGTAGACATGGTGGGCGAAGGTCCAGCCGGCTTTGAGTATGACGGTGGCGAAGGCAAGCAGGGAGAGCCCTGTAATGGCCAGGAGTTTCCACTCTTTGCGCAGGAAGGCATAGATGAGGCCGGCCGCGAAGAGGGCGAAGCCTATGTATTTGAGGGCGTAGTCGTAGAAGTGTTTGAGGGTGAGTGGCATGTTGGCGGCCAGCTCGCGTGCGCCCTCTGCAATGCCTTTGCCCATAAAGAAATGCTCCAAGCCGTAGCGGCTTACCAGTTGGGGCACCCAGAAGAAATACCAGAGGCCGACGGGGATGCAGATGAGCAGCGACAGGACGGCGAACCAGACTTTGCGCTTAGTGTGGACAGCGGGGCTGAAAAAGGGTATGGCAAAGAGGACGAGCAGATAGCCCGAGGGGAGTTTGGAGAGCACTCCCGCCAGGGAGAAGAGTGCATAGAGCAGGAGGGGGAGGAGGGAGTGGCGCGGACGGGTGAGATATTGCATGCCGAAGTACATGCCCATGATGACCAGCGAGAGGGAGAAGGTGTCGGGCATGATTTTGCGCGAATAGGAGAACCACAGGGATACCAGAAGGATGAATGTGGAGCAGAAGGCGACGCGGTGGGCGAAAAAGCGGCGCAGGAGTTTGTAGAAGAAAAAGCACCCGAGCGAGGAGACGACGAGGTTGATGAGCCGGCCGTACCAATGGGCGAAGCCGAACAGGCGGCACATGAGGAAGATGAGATAGTTGAACAGGGGGAACTCCATGCCGGTGATGCCCGAGAGGTCGCCGCCGATGTCGATGCGGGGGTAGAGGATGTCGGGGTCGACCTCGAGGAAGTTGCGTGCGGTCATGGCCACAGTGGTTTGACGCCAGGAGTGAGCCACCTCGACGGGCGGGTTTGTGATGCCGTAGAGACGCAGCAAGGCAAACAGGAGTATCCAGAAACGGATATCTTTCAGCCAGCGTGATATGGTGACAGACAGTTGCAAGTGTGTGTGGTGTTTATTGTAGTGTAACGCGGGCGGATGCTATTTATTGCGTGGAACGGGGAAAGAATTAATTTAGGGCGGATGACAATAAAAAAAGGCATGTATCGTTATAGAAAACAATTACAAAGTATGATACTATGAAACGTATTGTTTTTTCACTATTGGCCATCGTGATGCTGGCGGGAGGCGGGCTGCAGGCCCAGCAAAGACCAGTGAAGTCGAAGGTGGTTTTCGAGGCGGACTCGCTGCCGTCGCAGTTGCTGCGTTTTTTGAACGGAAATATGAAGGCGGAGGATAAGCTGGCTGCCAACGCACAGGTGGTGCAGCAGTTTGAGGGTGCGTATAACGCGATGACCCGCGACCGTCGCGAAAAGGTGGTTGCGCTGTACAATAATGCCCGCAAGACCAAGCTGGAGGCCCAGCCCGACTATGTCAACCTGACACAGACCTTGGTGGCCTATAACGGGGCCAAGGTGTCGGCAACGGTTTTCGACGAATGGGTTGAGGCGATGAACGCCATAATGACCATCACCAGCAAGAAGAAGGCGATGGTGGAGTTTATACAATACACCGCCGACCTGCTGGCCGACCGCACGCTGTATAAGTCGCGCACGTCGGTGTGGCGTGTGGAGAGCGGGGCGGTGTTCTCGTTTGTGCCGCTGCGCAACGATGTGAAAACGGTGTTCAAGGGGACGGTGAACCTCACCTATGAGTCGGGCACAGGCAACAATGCCGACGCGAACACGCTGATAGGCACCACGGGCGAATATTTCTTTATGACCAACACCTGGGAAGGAAAGGGCGGACGGATAACATGGGAACGCTGCGGGGTGGCCAACACGGTGTGCCACGCCGATTTGGACATGTACTCGGCCGAAGTGAAGTTTCCCAAATTCAAGGCCGACTCAGTGTCGTTTATCCATACCAGCTATTTCAAAACCCCGATCAAGGGGTCGCTGGAAGAGTCGTTGACCACAAAGACAGAGCCGGATAAATACAATTTTCCCAAGTTCCGTTCGTATCAGAAGGACTTCCAACTGAAGGATGTGCTGCCGGGAGTTGATTTTGAAGGGAACTTTATGATGTACGGGCCCCGGTTTGTGACCAACGACGAGAAGAATCCGGCCCGCATGGTGTTTTACAGGAACGGGAAACGCTTTTTGGTGGCCAGTTCGACCAAGTTCACCATTTTGCCCCACATGCTGACTTCGGAGCGGGCCAATGTGAAGATGTATATTGGCGATGACTCGATAAGCAATGCGGGTGTGCTGATACGCTACACCACGAAGGACCAGCGGGTGAACCTGCTGAACAACCCCAAGCGAAACTACTATAGCCCCTATACCGACAGCTATCACCAGCTGGATATTTATTGCGAAAATATCAATTGGCTGATAGATAAGGATATTGTGGAGTTCAATATGGTGGCACAGACCAATACGCAGACCTTTGTGACTTTCGAGTCGAACCGCTTCTACTCGCAGGACAAGGACCGCGAGGTGCAGGGCATTGAGCAGACCAGTCCGGTGGTGAGGGTGTACCGCTATATGAAAGACCACGACATGAAACAGGATTTCTCGTTGGTGTCGTTCCAGAACTATATACGTATGGACGAAGGGCAGACCAAGCTGATGGTGCACGGGTTGTCGAAACACGGTTTGGTGTCGTATGACGAAGGTACAAGCCGCATCCATGTGCACGACAAGCTGATAGGTTTCTACAAGGCCATAGTGAAACAGCAGGGACATGACTACGACGCCCTCACGCTGCAGTCGGAAACCAAGGAGAACAACGCCGAGCTGGACCTCGGGACACTTGACCTGAGGGTGCACGGAATCAAGAAATTCGTGGTGAGCGACAGCCAGTTGGTGGTGGTGAAGCCCTATGGGGGCGACATTGTGGTGAAACGTAACCGCGACATCCTGTTTTCGGGACATATCAATGTGGGACGCTTTGAGATGAATGTTACCGATGCCTCGTTCTACTATGACGCGTTCCGTTTCGACCTGCCCCAGATAGACTCGATGAGGTTCTATGTGACCAGTTTCACCGACCCGAAGAAACAGGTGATGGTGCGCACGCCGCTGTATAGCCTTGTAGGCGACATACAGATTGACAAGCCCGACAACCATTGCGGCTTGAAGAAGAACAAGGAATATCCTATTTTCAACAGTGTGAAGCCGAGTTATGTGTATTACGACAGACCGTTTATATTCAATGGGGTGTACGACCGCGAGCGGTTCTACTACTCGTTGCATCCGTTTGTGATAAAACAGCTCACCGACTTCCAGACCGACAGCCTGGAATTTTTGGGTGTGCTTACCTCGGCAGGCATTTTCCCCGATATAGAGGAGCCACTGAAGGTGCAGCCCGACTATTCGCTTGGCTTCATCACCCAGACCCCCGAAGGCGGACATCCGGCCTATGGCGGCAAGGGAACATACCACAAAACGATAGACCTGAGCTATCGCGGACTGCGCGGTGGCGGAACACTGGACTATCTCACATCGACGGCTCAGACCGACAAGTACCTGTTCATGCCCGACTCGATGATGGCTTTGACCGATACGTTCTATGTGCGCGAGGAGGACGGTTTCCCCGACATCCGCAACGGCCACACCTTGATACGCTGGTATCCGTATAAGGATTCTATGACAATTTCGCAGCTGAAGGACGGCACGCAGTTCCAGATGTACCACGATGTCACTCAGTTGGCAGGACGTGTCACGCTGCAGCCCAAAGGTGCAACGGGTTATGGCACAGCCACCCTGTATGAGGGTACTTTGAAATCGAAGTTGTTCCAGATGCGCACGATGGAGATGGACGCCGCCCGCACGGAGTTCACCCTGCGCTCGACCAAATACAACGACATTGCCTTCCAGGCGGAGAATATGCGTTCGCATATCGACTATGAGGACCATTCGGGTCAGTTCACTTCAAACGACTCGCTGCAACGCATCTTGTTGCCCGCCCTCGGCTATGCTGCGTGGGTGGACCGCTACACCTGGCGTTGGGACGAGAAATGGATGGCTTTGGACAACAGCAAGAGCATGACCACCGACGGCATAGAGGGCCTCACGCTGCGCGAAAGGGCCAGACGGTTGAAGCAGATGCCCGGTGCCCGGTTTGAGAGTACCGACCCGAAGCTGGCCAATATCCGCTTCTGTGCCATCAACAGTGCCTACCGATATGACGACCTCGAGCTGTCGAACCATAATGTGTATGCCTTGCCCATTGCCGACGCCTTGATTGCTCCCGGCGGCGACTCGCTGCATATTTCGCAAGGAGGCATGATGTCGATGATAGAGGACGGGCAGCTGCTTTTCCCCGTGGACAGCGCTTTCCACCTCTTCTATAAGTGCAATCTTGTTGTGAAAAACGGCAAGCAGTATAGCGGCAAGGGAACCATAGACTATGTGAGCATGGATGAAAAGAAGCAGCCCATACAGATGACCGAGATTGCCCCCAACGAGCAGGGAGTGAGTGTGGCAATGGGACAGATAGACGACTCGGCACAGTTCACCCTGTCGCCTGCCTTTGGATTTGCGGGTAAGGTGCGTGCCGATGCCCAGCACCGTTATCTGTTCTTCGACGGCGGTGTGCGGCTGCTGCATAAGTGCGCGCCGGTCGACAATCTGGGTCTGCTGGCTTATGCCAATTACCTGGATCCCGCCGATATCCGCGTCATAGTTCCGGAGCATCCTGTTGACTGGCAGGGTAAACCCATCAGTGCCTCGATCCGGATGGCATCGACTGGCTTGAAACCGAAATCCGGATTCCTGACCAAGCAGGATGAAGGAAGCGACTTGATAAGCTCGTACGGCTTACTGCATTATGATGACGCAGCAGGCACCTATACCATCACGTCGCAGGAGAAGCTGGACGACAAGGAGTTTGTGGATAGATACCTGACGATGAACACGGAATCGTGCATAATGGAGGGTGAGGGACCCATTGCTTTCGGCAATCCCGAGGGGCAGGTGAAAATCAATGCATACGGTACGGTGTTCTATGACCCGAACAATGAGAAGGACTTCCGGATGAACACTATCTTTGGCATTACGTTCCCCATCGATAAGGGATTGCTGGAACAGATGGCCAAACAGATAGAAGATGATTTGAGACCCACTCCTGCCGACCGCGACAACGAGCTGTTGGACCGTGCATTGCTGTTCGACAAGGGAGATCCCGACGGCGAACTGGCCTACCAGACCTATCTGAGCACGGGTGCTTTCGACAAGTTGGACGGCTTCCTCGACAACACAATGCTCTTTGAGGGGCTGCGGTGGGAGTATAGCCCGACGCTGGGATATACGGCCACTGGCACCACATCGATTTGCAATGTGGGTAAAAAACAGCTGCATGTGAATGTGAGGGTGAAAGCACAGCTGTTCAAGCGCGGATCGGAGACGCATCTGGTGCTTTATGTGCAGGTGGCAAACGACCACTGGTATTATTTCAGCTACGAATACAAGAGCCAACACCTCAGCATTTCGTCGAGCGTGGGCGAGTGGAATGACAAGTTGGTGGGCATGAAGAAAGATAAGCGCACCATCGACGCATTCAGCTATTCGCTCACCAATTCGCGCAGCGAGATACAGAGGTTCCTCTCGTCGTTCACTTCCGACCCCGCCGACATGGAGGAAGAGGATGTGGAAGAGGAGGAAGACGAGGAGTAGGCCTTTGCTCTGTAATGCTTTGAATTATACGCCGGACCGACATGATTTGAGTAGTCGGTCCGGCTTTATTCTGCGAGGGTTGAATGGGGGAGATGTTTGGGTAATATTTTTAATTTGAGAATTTTACATGCGATAATGGTGGGTGAATGACATTTCTTGGACGCAAATTCTCCTGAGAAGGAGGGTGTAGATGAGTTTTTGCGTAGAGAAATGACGGATGGAGATGATTTTTTTAATTTTGTTATTGGTTGGGAAACAGGTTGTTGGGTGGAGGGTGTCAAAAAAATATTATTTTTATTTGTCCATGTCGAAAAAAGTTAGTACTTTTGCACCCGCTTTCGAGAGATAGCAAGCCCAGGTGGTGGAATTGGTAGACACGCTACTTTGAGGGGGTAGTCGCCGTAGGGCGGT